>Ga0209617_10001030_pt1 | contig 12875 bp, 10 predicted proteins | sample LakEriepJuly2011_2_FD_187459 | JGI IMG/M metagenome (GOLD analysis project Ga0209617, IMG submission 187459) | Freshwater microbial communities from dead zone in Lake Erie, Canada - CCB epilimnion July 2011 (SPAdes) (version 2) | ecosystem: Environmental > Aquatic > Freshwater > Lentic >... | reverse complement strand
CATTCTTTCGGCCATCAAGTCCCAGAAATTCCGTTGGACCAAGGGTGGAGCCGAATGTGCGGTTAAGCATGCTGGCAAGGTGTTTCAAGAGGGTCATCCTTGGCAGATCAAATTTCATGCTTTTGCCCACCTCTTTAATTCCTCGATTTTTATCGCGGTTTTACTCACCAGCTTAAGTAGCATTGTGCTGTGGTGGGGGATTAAATCTAATTTGATTTCTTCAGAGCTATTTGTAGCGACTGGATTTTCTATGGTAGGCTTTGTCCTAGTGGCAGGGATTTACCTTGCGTCCTACCTTAAGGCACAGGCTTCCTCTTGGAGCAGATTGGGAGAAGCCATGTGGAAGTTACCGCTCTTTATCGCCGTATCTATGGGCTTTGCTTTGCACAACTCCCAGGCGGTATGGGAAGGGTTGACGGGTAAAAAATCACCTTTCATCCGTACTCCTAAATTCAATTTAGAGTCTGGATCTGCTTCGCTGAATGCGAATGTATACAGACTTCGTTCCTTGCCTATGAGCACTTGGCTCGAGGGAGGGATGGGGCTATTGTTTGGAGGGATGGTTGTTCTAGGGATTGTCTACGGTACCTATTTATTTCTCCCTTTTCATGGATTGCTGGCATTGGGGTATAGTTTAGTATTTATTTCCTCCCTGTGTACCCGTTAAGTTTGTTATGAATTCAACGCCGATTATTGATGTCATCATTCCTGCATTTAATGAGGAAAAGTCTATTGTTAAAGTGGTTGAGGATATCCCCAAACTGGTTCGACATGTAGTAGTGGCCAATAATAACTCCACGGATCGCACCGCGGAAGTAGCGATGGAATGGGGTGCTGAGGTGGTGTTTGAACCCCAAAAAGGCTATGGGAAGGCCTGTTTGACGGCCATGAATTGGATCAAGCATCAAGAAGTTCAACCTGATATTCTGGTATTTTTGGATGGGGATTACAGCGATTATCCCGAGGAACTGGAGGATTTGATAGCTCCAATTTTAGCGGACAAAGCGGACTTGGTGATTGGTTCCAGGTCTATGGGTCAGCGGGAAGCGGGTTCCATGACTTTTCCGCAAGTATTTGGCAATGAACTTGCTACCCTCTTGATGCGCTGGATGTATGGTGCCAAGTTTTCTGATTTAGGCCCTTTTCGAGCCATCTCTTGGAGTAAATTACTTGCCTTGGGGATGGTGGACCAGAATTTTGGATGGACCATTGAGATGCAAATCAAAGCACATCAGGCCAAACTCAGGTATCTGGAAGTACCAGTCACCTACCGAAAACGCATCGGGGTTTCGAAGGTGAGTGGTACGGTGAAAGGCGTTTTTGGGGCTGGATATAAAATAATTTTCACGATATTTAAGTATTGGCGCCCTTTTCGGTAGTCGATTCCAATTGGTTCAAATTCCAAAACCATGCAAATAAAATCAAGACTAAAACCTATTGTATTTTTTGCGCTTCTTTTGGTTGGAGCAGCATTCATCGCTTGTGCTCCAGAAGGTCGAGAAGGGGTAGTTGAAACTCAGTTTGCAAGTTACTGGTACAAAGGAACTGCTGAGGTGAATGTATTTGATTTGCAGCAAAGCCGATATGGGGAGCTTCGGCAGGGAAAGGCAGTGCTAATTTTTGTCACGGAAGATTTCTCCAAAAGCAAGCAGGTGAAGTTGGATACTCCTGAGGACAGGCCTTCCGATGCACAGAAGGTGTTGAAGTTGAATATGACTCGAGAGTTTGTAACGGGTGTGTATCCTTACCATACCATGTTGTCGGTATTTACACCTGTTTACGAAGATAGCCCAGCGCCTAAGTTGACGGCATCGGTGACAGAGTGGTGTGGGCAATCCTTTACGCAGCTCAATTACAAGAATGGGAAATATACAGCCAAGCAATTTTCTTATTTTGAATCCGAAGGGGATTTGGAGTCCAAGCTGGATGGCAAAACCGAAGATGAGCTATTTACGCTACTTCGCCTGAATCCCAATTTGGTACCCCTTGGCAATGAAACTTTAATTCCGAGTCTTATTTTTCAGCGCTTTGCACATATTCCGCTGAAGCCCGAGCAGGCAACCATTTCAAGAAAAGTCTTGGGTTCAGACCAAGCAGAGTTGACTGTAGTTTATGGAGAAATTGGAAGAAAAATAGCTATCCGTTATCAGCAGCTATTTCCGTACGAGATTACGGGCTTTACGGAAACTTGGACTAAGGCAAATGGGCCGCAGGAAGTGACTACGGCTACGCGCATTCACTTGAGACAGATGCCCTATTGGAAACAAAATGAGAAGGTATATGAATCCCTTCGCAAGGAACTGGGACTTTGAGCACTCGTTTAAAATCGGCATTAAAAGTTACTTCGCTACTTCTTCTTGGGAGTGCTTTATTTTTTTTGGCACAAGTTCCTCGGGAAGATTTCCCCCTGATTTTGGTCCTATTTGCAGTAGCTTTTGGGGCAATGCTCGGGAGCTACTTTCTGGATTGGAGTACCCCTAGTTTCTGGTGGCTTTTGGGTGTTGGGCTACTCTTTCGAGGTTCCCTTTTCTTTTTTGCTCCGCAATGGTCTGAGGATGGTGTCCGGTTTTTGTGGGACGGGGAGCTTTTGCGTCAAGGTCAGAATCCTTACCAGTTGACCCCAGCGCAGGTACAAGAGCAGCTAGGGGCGGGGGAAGCAGGATACCGTACCCAACTTTTCGAGGAGTTAAATTCGCCGCATTATTATTCCGTTTATCCTCCCCTGAATCAGTTGCTATTTTGGGGAGCAGCACAGTTTGCTCAGGGTCACCTTGAAAAAGGATATTTGGCACTTCGGTTTCTACTTTTACTCGGGGAAGTTGGGGTCTTTTCACTGCTTTGGTGGCTTTTGGCTAGGTTTGACCTCCCCCAAAAGCAGGTTATTTTCTACTGGTTTAATCCGCTCGTTATCCTGGAGGTCGTGGGAAATCTTCACTTTGAGGGGCTGGTCCTATTTTTTCTAGTAGCATCTCTTGCTGCCTTTTCACGGCAGAAGCTTGGGTTCTCGGGAATGTTCTGGGGGCTGGCTGTTAGCTTAAAATTGCTTCCGGTACTTTTTGCACCGGCATTCTTGTTTTGGAAGCAGACTCGGAAATCAGTTGGTTTTTGGGGAATGGCAATTGGGACGGGACTACTTTGTTTTTTGCCCTTGCTTGTTGGGGGAACCTGGCAAAATTTCTTTGAAAGCTTACAGCTGTATCAGGGGAAGTTTGAGTTTAATGCTTCGGTTTACTACTTGCTTCGGGAAATTGGCAATTGGCTGGTGGGTTTCAATACCATCGGTCTCCTGACTAAATTTGGCATGTTGATTACTGTTGCAGGGGTGATTTGGATGTCCTGGAAGCGGTCTCAGGCTACCAATCAGGGATTTGTAGAATTGTTGGTGCAGCTGTATTTGTTGTACTTTTTACTGCAGCCGGTAGTCCATCCTTGGTACTTGTTACCAGGTTTGGGCTTGTCGGTGTTGACGAGGCAATGGACCTTTTTGCTTTGGTCTTTTGGAGCGATTTTTTCCTACCAGGCCTACAGCCAAAATCCAGTTCAGGAGCACGCACTTTTTTTGATGCTGGAATATGGCTTGGTTCTTTTAGGTCTTTACTTGGACTATTTTCGGAAGCAAAGAACTACTACCTTAGATTTATGAAAAATGCTGCTTTATTTCTTGTAATTCTGTTTGCTTGGACGGCTTGTACGCCAAGCCCGGAGAAACAGGCAATGGATCTTTTGGACAAGTCCATAGCTGTGCATGGAGGCAAGGAAGGTTGGGAGAATTTGAAGGGGATCAAATTCCAAAAGTGGACGCGGATGTTGGATGCAGAAGGGAATATCGAATCCGAATTGGATCAATGGCATGAGTTTCGGTTTGCTCCACGGTTTGAGGGGAAAATCAGCTGGACTAAGGACAGTATTGCGTATTGGATGAGTTGGGATGGATCAACTTTCCGGTACCAGATGGGGGAGAATGAGGTCTTGAATCCCGATTTTTTGGCCGCAAAAAAGAAGGATTTTGATGCGGCATTTTACACCGTTGCACAGCCTTGGAAGTTGCTGGATAAAGGTGGTAAACTAACCTATGAGGGCAATAAGAAATTAGATACGGGAAAAGAAGTGGCGTCCATTCGTGTGGATTATGGTCCAGATGCAGATACCTGGTGGTATTACTTTGATCCAAAAGGCTTTGAGATGGTTGGCAATGAGGTGCAGCTCAAAGATCACCGCAGTAGGATTTATGATTTATCTAGCGAGCAGGCTGAGAAAATGATATTTCATGGCACCCGCGAAAGTTGGCGTGTAGATGAGGCGGGGAAGCGTTTGTTTCTTCGTGCGGAGTACCGCTACTCCAACTATGAGTTGCAGTATTAATTTCTAGCATTTGGATTTCATTTAAAGAGGCACTATTCATCTTGTAACTATTCAGATTATGAAAATTTTAGCATTCAGTTTCGTGGTACTGTCGTTTAGTGTTTTTGGAATTTCCTGTGATTCCAGAACAGAAGCAGAGAAAATCGTCGATGCAGCCATAGCTGCCTATGGGGGAGCGATTTATGAAAAAACAGCCATCACCTTTGATTTCAGAGGGACACATTATTCGATTGTCAAGACCCCAACCGCTTTCGAATACAGCAGGGAGTTTACCGACTCTACAGGTCAGGTGGTCGATGTTTTGAATAATGCGGGATTTACACGAAAGGTAAATGGAGTGTTGATCGATACTTTAACCGAAGAGCGGATTGGTGCATTTTCTCGATCGGTCAATTCGGTGGCCTATTTTGCTTTCTTGCCTTATGGATTGAATGATGCGGCGGCAATCAAAACCTACCTCGGAAAAACCACGATTAAAGGGAAAGAGTACCATCAGGTCAAAGTTACTTTTCAAGCAGAGGGTGGTGGAGATCACTTTGAAGACGAGTTTTTATATTGGTTTGGACTAGCTGACTATAAATTAGAATACATCGCCTACAGCTACCATACCGATGGAGGCGGAGTTCGCATGCGTGAAGTTCGAGCAGATAGAGAAGTAGGAGGGATTCGGTTTCAGGATTACATCAATTTGAAAGCTTCAAACAAAGAAACTCCTTTGGATTCCATGCAGTATCTGTATGAAAAAGGGACTCTAGAAAAGCTTTCAGAAATCAATTTGGAGAATATCCGCACTTCCACTCTTCCAGAAAACGAGTAGAAACCTTTCTTTTTTTGGATTGGCGGTACGGACTTTTTTTGATTTTTTAGTAACTAGGGGAAGCAAACCCAAAAAAGCACAGCCTTATGAATCGTAGAAGAGAATTTTTAAAAACCACTGGACTTGCAGGTCTGGGACTATTTGGTGCAGGAAGCGCCTTGGCAGACTCTATGAAGGTTTTGCCTTTGGAAGCCTCTTATGGAGCTTCCCGAATTCAGTCTTTCAACATGTCCGGTTTTGCTGCCCCAAAAATAGCCACAGTTCGTGTGGGGATTGTGGGCTTGGGAATGCGTGGACCTGGAGCGGTAGATCGCCTAAGTAAAATTGAAGGAGTGGAGATCAAAGCGTTGTGTGATCTTTTGCCTGAGCGCGCTGAGGCGGCAAAGAAATCCTTGGAAGGAACTATCCATCGTCCTGAATTGTATTCGGGTTCGCCTTATGCATGGAAAAAAATGTGTGAGCGCCCCGATCTAGATTTGATTTACATCACTACTCCTTGGGAGTGGCATACCCCAATGGCGGTGTATGCCATGGAATCAGGCAAGCATGCAGCTGTGGAGGTACCTGCAGCTAGAACCTTGGAAGATTGCTGGCAGCTTGTGGAAACTTCCGAGCGAACCAAAAAGCATTGCATGCAGTTGGAAAACTGCTGCTATGATTTCTTTGAGTTGATGACCTTGAAGATGGCTCGGGAAGGATTTTTTGGAGAGGTAGTGCACGTTGAAGGAGCTTACATCCACGATTTGGTTTGGCTCAACTTTGACAAGGACAAGGGATATCAGGGCATGTGGAGGCTAGAAGAAAACTTTAGAAATGGCAACCTCTATCCAACACACGGTTTGGGTCCGATCTGCCAGATTCTAAACATCAACAGAGGGGATCAGATGGATTACTTAACTTCTTTATCTACCCAGGATTTTCAGATGCAGAAGAAAGCCCAGGAGCTGGCAGCGCAGGATTCCTTCTGGAATGGCTATGCGGCAAAAACCTATCGGGGCAACATGAATACTACTGTCGTGAAAACGAAGCTTGGGAAAAGCATTGTAATTCAACACGATGTAACCTCCCCAAGACCTTATTCACGACTACACGTGGTGAGTGGCACGGAGGGATATGCTCAAAAGTATCCGGAGCAAAAAGTAGCGAAAGGTCATAGCTGGATGAAAGAAGAGGAGATGAAGGCGCTTAAAGAAAAATACACCCCAGAAATTGTCCAAAAGGTGGGCGAACTAGCCAAGCAGATTGGAGGCCATGGAGGCATGGATTTCATGATGGACTGGAGGCTGATTGATTGCTTGCGCAATGGGCTTCCATTGGATCAGGATGTATATGATGCTGCCTTATGGAGTTGCATCACCCCGATGAGTGAGTGGTCTGTGGCCAACCGTTCCAATTCCATTGATATTCCTGACTTTACGGGAGGAAACTGGAAAACCAATGCACCTGTAGAGATTACCTTGAAGGGTGGAGGAACGACGAAGGTCCGTGTTTAAAATAGTACCAAGTACCAAGTACTAAGTACAAAGTATGGAGCAGCATTCTGCCTACCTGCCGCAGATACGCTTTTGATGCTACTTGGTACCTGGTACTTCGTACTTGTTACTTCGTACTTATTACTTCGTGCCACTGAAATTTTTAGTAATATTTACTAAGGCTCTTTAAGGTAAGCAACAAAAAACTAATTTAGTGGAATGAACAGTTCTACGGACCGACTGGAGCTAGCGGCGAGATTTGTAAATACGACGGGAGCTCCAATTTTTTTGACGGGTAAAGCGGGTACAGGAAAAACAACTTTTCTTCGGGACCTTGCGGAGCACACACACAAGCGCTATGTAATCTTGGCTCCTACTGGGATTGCAGCGCTCAATGCAAAGGGGGTAACCATTCATTCGCAGTTTCTGTTTCCTTTTGGTTCTTTTTTACCAACTCGAGAGCCAGAAGGGAATTTTACGGATCGGCAAGGGTTCTTTACCCAGCAAACATTGGCACGGAGGCATCCTTTGAATCAGCTTAGAAGGAAGGTGCTTAAAGCGATTGACCTGCTGGTGATTGATGAGGTCAGCATGCTGCGTGCCGATATTTTGGATGCGATTGATTACCGGATGCGAAGTGTGAAAGGCAACTATCAGGTTCCTTTTGGGGGAGTTCAAGTGCTGTTGATTGGGGATTTGTACCAGTTGCCTCCCGTGGTAAAAGACGAAGAATGGACAATTTTGAGCCGATTTTACAACTCCATGCACTTTTTCGAAGCGAAAGCTCTGCAGCAGTCGGGGATGGTGTACTTGGAGCTGGACAAGATTTTTCGGCAGCAGGACGAAACCTTTATCCGCATTCTCAATAACCTGCGTGACAATAAATCTACCCCAGAGGACGTTCGCCGCCTCAACCAGCAGTTTAAAACCTTGGATGAGATTCAAGAGCTGATGCCATGCATCACGCTGACGACACACAACTACAAGGCAGACGAACTGAATTTGCGCGAGCTACGGAGTTTGGCTAGCCCCTCCTTTTTTTACGACGCAGATTTAGATCGGGAATTTCCTGAAAGCATGTTTCCACTGCCTCCCATCTTAGAACTGAAAGAAGGAGCTCGCGTGATGTTTATCAAAAACGATTCCTCAGGCAATGGATCCTACTACAATGGAAAATTGGCTACCGTAATTCATTTGGCTCCTGATGAGGTGGAGGTACAGCTAGATGATAGTGCCGATCACTATGTTTTGAAGAAGGAGTTGTGGGAGAACAAACGCTACCAGCTCCATACAGAGACCAAAGAGCTAGAAGAAGAAGTCATCGGAACTTTCTCCCAATACCCCATCAAGCTGGCTTGGGCGGTGACCGTGCATAAAAGTCAGGGGCTTACCTTTGATAAAGCCATTGTGGATGTGGGTCAGGCTTTTGCGCCGGGGCAGGTCTATGTGGCACTGAGTAGACTTCGGAGTTTGGAGGGATTGATTTTGCGTACGCGCATTCAAACCGAGGTGATTTTTTCGGACGCAAAGGTGGTTGGATTTACACAAGAAAAGTCCAGTCAGCAGGATTTATCGGAGCTCCTACAGGTACACCAACAACAGTATTTGTTCCAATTGGTGGAGCGAACCTTTGAATTAGACAGTTTGATCGGGGCACTGATCCAGTTTCAGAAAGATCAAGATTCCTCCCTGGAGTTTGAGGAGGAGTCGATGCAGGCAGACCTTCCAGCCTTGTACAGACTTCTGGATGTAGAGCGGGAAAATACCCGCAAATTCCGTCAGCAATTGCAGTTTTTGATTCAGAATAAAGAAGAGGAGCGTTTGCTGGAACGCTTGGAAAAAGGGGCTGCCTATTATTTAGAGTTGTTGTTGGAGGGGATGAAGATTTTGCTGCGTCATTTGGTAAAAATTGAGCGGCTATCACGTGTGAAGAGTTACCAGCAATCCATGGAGGAGTTGGAACTGGAATTTCTTTCAAAGTACACTGCCATCGCGCGAAGTAGTATGCTGATTCAAGGAATTTTTAAAGGCGAAGGAATTGGATCTTTGGATGCGGTGGATTTGCGAATCCGACAAGTTCGTCAGCAGTTAGTGTCCCAATTTCGAGAGGCAATGCCTGAAGCTTCGACTACAAAAAATAAGACGGGAAAGAAGAAATCTTCCAAACCAAAAGCTGAGAAAGAGAAGAAGGAAGACACGAAAGAACAAAGCATTCGACTGTTCCTTGCTGGAAAGAGCAGGGAGGAAATTGCTGCCGAACGAGGCTGTACTCTGGGTACCATCATGACGCATCTCAGTCATGGAGTCAAAATGGGGCAGATTCAGGTAGAGGCCTTGGTGGATCAGGAAGCGATCTGGGAGATTCAAGGGCTAACGGAAAAACCAGGCTCCTTAAAGGCCTACTTTGAACATTTTGAAGGTAAGTACGATTACGACACTTTGAGGTTGGTTTTGAACTCGGAGAGGTGAGTTCGTTACTAAATCTAAATTCTTTGGATGAAATTAAGGATCCTTTGCTTAATGATTAACTATCTTCGTCCACTTAAATAATAGTGCATCGAATGGGAATAAAACGGATTTGGCAGTTTAGCCTCCTCTTTTTTTTGTTAAGTACAAGTACTCCGGTATTGGGTCAGCAAGACAGCCTTCCTACTTCCAATCAGTTCAAGGGAGTCGTTTCTGGAGTAGTAGATTTCTTTTATGGGTATGACTTCAACTTGCCTGAAGGTCAGACACGGTTGCCATTTCTATGCAACCATAACCGACACAACAAGCTTGCGCTCAATTTGGGCTTGATTAAAATTGCAATGACCAAAGGGCAGTTTCGAGGCAATGTTGCGCTTCATGCTGGAGCGTATTCAGTAGACAATTATGCAGATGAACCTGGGATACTGAAACATGTATTTGAGGCAAATGCAGGGGTTTTGCTTTCCAAGAAAGGCGATGTGTGGTTAGATGGTGGCGTGCTTCCTTCCCACATTGGATTTGAAAGTGCAATCGCCCCTGTTAACTGGACCTTGACGCGCTCCATTTTGGCCGAGAACACCCCCTATTTTCTAACCGGTGGAAAGGTAAGTTTTCAGCCTGCAGAAAAGTGGTTTTTTTCTGCTTTGATCTTTAATGGATGGCAGCGAATTACCAATGTGGAGGGAAGTACCAAGCCCTCTTTTGGAACTCAGGTAGTCTTTCGTCCTAAAGATAGTGTGTTGATCAATTGGAGTACTTTTCTTGGTTCTGATGATCCCGATGCAACAAGAAGGAGGCGTTATTTTTCCAATTTGTATAGCCAGTTTCAAGTCAGCGATGCGTTTGGATTGACCTTGGGGGTGGACATGGGGGTACAGCAACGACTTCGAGGAAGTTCGGTCTATGACCCTTGGTTTAGTCCAATTGTGATTGGTCAGGTGAAGTGGAATCAGAAACTAAAATCAGCACTTCGGATTGAATATTACCAGGATCGTACCGGTATTCGAGTAAAAAATAATCATCCGAATGGTTTTGCCACTACTGCGGTATCCTTTAATATGGATTACTCCATTTGGAAAGGATTGCTTTGGAGAATTGAGGCAAGTAATTACCGAAGTAGGGATCAAGTATTTTTATACCCAGAGACTCCCACTGCCACCAACTTTTTCCTAATTAGTTCACTGGCCTATCGATTTTAAGTCCTTTTTGGGTGGAGATTTCTATATCCTAATTCCCGTATTGAATGAGGAATGTTAAGGATTAGAATTTTTTGTTTTATAGGGACTTTAATTAGTGCTCATTCAAAAAGTAACTAATCCGCAAATTCGTGTCAAGGATTGCCCTTGTCATGTTGTTTTTTATACCGGGTGGTACGCACTTCCTCCACTTCAATTAAAATTTCAACCTCACTTGGAATCACTTCCCCTTTTGGAACACCTATTTTTTTGAGGAATTCTTGGAAAGGGGAGTCTGAATTCCGAATAGCAATTAGGTTCTGTGAAACTAAGTCTTCCAAAAGCTTCTTTGCTTTTGGATTTAGGATATCGATTTGCAAGGTTTCCATTCCATTAATTTAGGTGATTTTCAGTTTAAAAAAGTGCCCTAATTGTTTTTTAAAAATGATTTTCGTCTTGAATTGATCCGCCGTGGCGGATCTAACTTTGAATAGCCGCGGGTGCAGCACGTGGAAAAAAGGTTAGATTGATGTTTCCGATCCGCCGAGGCGGATCGAACTAAAATAATTTTTGATTAATTCATCGATTCTATTCAATTAACCGCCGTAGAACAACCCGCCTCGGCGGGTCAAACTGTTGCGGCAGTTCAACCCGACGTGGCGGGTTGTGCGGTATGCTGTGATCATTGATGCTTATTTCCCCAGGTTTCACCTGGGGTTATGCAAGGTTTGATCCGCCTCGGCGGATCTTATATTTAATTGCTGCGGGTTTAACTACCGCGATAGATAAACACGTGGTAAAAAAATACCATTTGAAGTTCAGTTAGGAGAGCTGTGAACAATTATCCTAATTCTTTCAATACATCTTCTCGGTCAACACGCTCATAATCGCGCGAATTCCTTCCTTGTAATTCCCTAATCGTAGGTTTTCATTGGGGCTGTGCTGGTTGTTGTCCGCATTAACTGTAGGAATGGTCACAGCAGGAATGCCAAGCGCATCCACAAATGGAGAGATCGGGATGGATCCTCCGGAAATACGAATCTGTACCGGATCCTGTCCAAAAGCACGGTTCATTGCTTTTCGCAACCAGGCTCCAGTGGGAGAGTCCATAGGCGTACGGAATGCCTGATAGGAAATCGAAGTACCTACTTTTACGATCTTTGGGTGGGACATTCGTTCTTCATCGGTCGGATCCTTTTCTGTGATGTAGAAACCTTGCTTACGAATGTGGGTTTTGATCAGTTCAAACAAACGTACAGGATCGGACTCGGGAACGAGGCGCATGTCGAGTTCGGCTAGGGCTATCGCAGGAATGATCGTGGTGGCCTGGGCTCCAGTGTAACCCGCAGAAAGGCCTTTGATGTTGAGCGAAGGGTAGTTGATGCTCTCTTGATAGGTTTGACCCACCTGATCAGTTCTGCCAAGGCCAAGGCGTTTTTTGACAGCAGGCTCGTTGTCCGGTACGGCAGCAAAGATTTTGCGCTCAGCCTCGGAAAAGGTAATGCCGTCGTAAAAGCCAGGGATGACCACTTTGCCATTTTCGTCTTTCATGGAAGACAGCAACTGAGACATCAGTAGGGCAGGGTTGGGGGCATAGTTGCCATAGTGCCCACTGTGCTGAGGGAGCTTGGGACCATAGGTGGTTAAGAATAACTCGGAAATTCCTCTGGCGCCATAGCTAAGCGTAGGCAGGTTGGACGTATGACGCGGTCCATCCATGATTAACATGAGGTCTGCAGCAAGCTTTTCCTTGTATTTGACTACTGCAGCGGGAAGTCTAGGTGAACCTTGTTCTTCTTCAAAGTCTAGTATGATTTTTATGGAGTAGTCGGGCGAAATTCCAGCTGCGGTGAGTGCATCCCAAGCGGTGAGTAGCATGGCTATAGGGCCTTTGTCATCCGAGGTAGAGCGGCCAAAAATGCGCCAGTCAGCATTGTATTCGGTTTGAAGCTTTTCCATTGGGAGTTGTTCCCAGGTACCGTTTGCCGATTGGGCTTTGAGCACCGGCTGGTAGGCATCTTTCTGATCCCACTTGCTGATATCTACCGCTTGTCCATCTACGTGAAAGTAAAATAAGGCTGTTTTTTTAGCATTCGGTTGTTTCTTCTCTACAAGAAGTAAGGGGATTCCACCTGTTTCTAAACGCTCTAACGACCAATTTCTTGTGGTGAATGCCTTTTCGCACCAGGCAATGTTCACTGCGATTTGCTCCGGAAACACCGCGTCATTGGGCATGGAAACCAGCTCGTTCAGGAGGCGAATACCTGACTGCCATTGTTTTTCGGTGAGTGCATCCAGTTGCCCTTTATCGAGGGTTTGAGCGGATAGGCTGAGGCCAAAAAAAAGAAATAGGGTGGTGAACAAGGAGCTTCGCATGAGGATCGGGTTTTACGAAAAGTAAGAAAAAGGGATGGCTTCAGCAATTCATCTAAGTAAAAGACCAATTCGAACCCAATCTTTTTGAGTAGGTGATGATTCAGGAGATTTTATTCAAGGGATCCTAGCCATTCGGAAATTGCGGGCAATGTTGTATTTTCAAGCCATGCAACGACGTCCATTCCTCCAAAAAGTAGGTGCACTCAG
>Ga0209617_10001029_pt1 | contig 12875 bp, 15 predicted proteins | sample LakEriepJuly2011_2_FD_187459 | JGI IMG/M metagenome (GOLD analysis project Ga0209617, IMG submission 187459) | Freshwater microbial communities from dead zone in Lake Erie, Canada - CCB epilimnion July 2011 (SPAdes) (version 2) | ecosystem: Environmental > Aquatic > Freshwater > Lentic >... | reverse complement strand
GTCCATGTCGCCTTGTTTGAGGCGAACGCAATGGCCGTCTTTGAGATCAATTGCAGGTATCAGAATCATGGCTAAGGGGTAGCGCTAGAGTGAAGAAAATGAAATTGGAGAAGTCTTAAAAAATCAGGGCTGCCAGTGCAAAAAGTTTCGGTACAGGGCCAAACCTTGGTTGGCACTTTTTTCTGGGTGAAACTGCGTGGCAAACAAATTGTCGCGCGCAATGGCACAAGCAAAGCTGCCACCGTAGTCTGTTTCCCCAGCCACATCGGCAGAATTATGGGGTTTTGCGTAAAAACTGTGCACGAAATAAAAATAACTGCTGTTGGGAATCTCTCCCCACACGGGATGGAAGGCGCCCTCGTGCGACTTGTAGTTCACTTGATTCCAGCCCATTTGCGGTACTTTGAAGCGACTGCCATCGGCTTGCGTTTGGCCTGAAAGACTGAACTTGATCACATTGCCTTGAATGAGACCCAAGCCAGGCGTATGGCCCTCTTCGCTGTGATCTAACAACATTTGCATTCCCACACACACGCCAAACAAAGGCTTTTTGGCTGCCGCATCGAGTACAGCCTCCATCAAGCCAGAGTCGCGCAGCTCGCGCATGCAATCGGGCATGGCGCCTTGACCAGGCAACACAACCCGTGTGGCATCGCGCACATCTTGCGGGTTGGAAGTGATTTTGACTTCGACACCCGTGTCTTGCGCTGCATGAATGACCGCCTGTGCCACAGAGCGCAAATTGCCCATGCCGTAGTCAACCACCGCCACAGAATTGGGGGACATGCTCAGAGCGAACCCTTGGTTGAAGGAATGATGCCTGCTGATCGGGGGTCGATTTCAAGTGCGGCACGCAAGGCACGCGCAAAGGCTTTGAAAACAGTTTCGGCTTGGTGGTGCGCATTGTCGCCACGCAAGTTGTCAATGTGCAGCGTGACCAAGGCGTGATTGACAAAGCCTTGGAAGAACTCGTGCATAAGCTGCGTGTCAAAGCCGCCCACCATGCCACTGGTGAAGGGCACATGATTGACCAAGCCAGGGCGACCCGAAAAGTCGATGACCACACGCGACAGGGCTTCGTCGAGTGGCACATAGGCGTGACCATAGCGACGCAAGCCTTTTTTATCGCCCACCGCTTTGGCAACGGCCTGACCCAAAGTGATGCCGACATCTTCAACGGTGTGGTGACCGTCGATGTGCAAATCGCCCTTGGCCTCAATTTCTAAATCGATGAGGCCATGGCGAGCAATTTGATCGAGCATGTGATCAAAGAAACCAATGCCAGTGGACAAGTTGGCTTGGCCAGTGCCGTCCAAATTCACTTTGACACGAATTTGAGTTTCTGCAGTTTGGCGCGTGACTTCTGCAACGCGGGGTGTACTCATAAAGATTCCTTGAATGCTGCCAGCATTTGCGCATTTTCAGCGGGGGTTCCCACCGTGAGGCGCAAACAGTTGTTCAGCAATGGGTGCATTTTAGAAACGTTCTTGACCAAAATGCCTTTCGTTTTCATACCTTCGAAGCACTTTGTGGCGTCAGGCATACGAACCAAGAGCATATTGGCCTGGCTGGGGAAGACTTGGACCCCTGGCAAGACGGCCAGTATTTGGCAGAGTTTGTCGCGTTCTTGGCGAATTTGAACGGCTTGGGCGGCAAACACGTCGGCATGCTCAAGGGCAAACAAAGCGCATTCGCAGTTCAGCACACTGATGTTGTAAGGGGGGCGGACTTTGTCGATTTCGGCAATGAGCGCTTGTGGCCCCACCATGTAGCCAAGGCGCACACCCGCTAAACCAAATTTGGACAAGGTGCGCATCAGCAACACATGGCCATGCTGGGCAATTCGGTCCATGTAGGTCTGGCTGGCAAAAGGCTGGTAGGCCTCGTCCATCACAATGATGCCGCCCTGTTGGCCTTGGGCCACCACAATGCGCTCGATCGCATCGGCATCCCAAAGTGTGCCTGTTGGGTTGTTGGGGTAAGCCAAATACACCACCGCAGGCTTGTGCTCTGCAATGGCCTTCAGCATGGCCGGCTCATCCAAGTCAAAGTTGGCTGTGAGCGGAACCCCCAGAAAATTCAAGCCTTGCAATTGGGCGCTCATGGCATACATCACAAAACCAGGGACAGGTGCCATGAACGTGGCATCTGGCACATCACAAGCCACAGAAACAAGGGTGATCAGTTCGTCGGAGCCATTGCCGAGCATGATGTCAAAGCCTTCGGGCATTTGTGCATATTGAGCCAGCTGGGCGCGCAAGACATTGGTGCGGTCTCCGGGATAACGATTGAGCGCCAAAGCACCCAGCCGATCGCCCAATTGCTTTTGCAACTCAGGGGACAAGCTAAAAGGATTCTCCATGGCATCGAGTTTGACCATGCCCTTTGCGTCTTGGATGGCATAGGCGTGCATCGACTGCACATCTTGGCGAATGTGCTGAAGCCAGGCGGCAGAAGTTGGTTGGACGCTCATGGTGTTTTTCTCTGGGGCGGCACGGGGTTCAATCGCAACTCGGCAGCGCGAGCATGGGCTTGCAAGCCTTCGCCATAGGCCAATTCTGCAGCAATCAGGCCCAAGCTTTGCGCGCCTTTTTCACTCACCTCAATGAGGCTGGAGCGTTTTTGAAAATCGTAAACACCCAAGGGCGAAGAAAAACGCGCAGTGCCACTGGTGGGCAACACGTGGTTGGGGCCAGCGCAGTAATCGCCCAGCGACTCGCTGGTAAAGGCTCCCAAGAAAATGGCACCCGCATGTTTGAGCAAGGGCTCCCATTCATGCGGGTTGCGGCTAGACACTTCCAAGTGTTCAGGTGCGATGCGGTTACTGATGTTGCAGGCCTCTTGCATGCTGCGCGTATGAATCAGAGCTCCGCGGTCGTTCATGGATTTGGCGATGATCTCTGCACGTGGCAAGGTGGGCAACAACTGATCGATGGCTGCTTGCACTTTGTCAATGTAGGCCGCATCGGGGCAAAGCAAAATGCTTTGCGCCAGTTCATCGTGCTCGGCTTGTGAGAACAAGTCCATGGCCACCCACTCGGGCGGTGTGCTGCCGTCGGCCAGCACCAAAATTTCACTGGGGCCGGCAATCATGTCGATGCCCACAGTGCCAAAAACGCGCTTCTTGGCGCTGGCCACATAGGCATTGCCAGGGCCTGTGATCTTGTCAACTTTGGGCACGGTGGCCGTGCCAAAGGCCAAAGCAGCGACGGCTTGTGCACCCCCAATGGTGAATGCGCGCGACACGCCAGCCACATAGGCTGCAGCCAATACCAAAGGGTTCTTGACACCTTGCGGGGTGGGCACCACCATAATGATTTCTTCGACTCCGGCCACATGCGCCGGAATGGCATTCATCAACACCGACGAGGGATAGGCGGCTTTACCGCCTGGAACATAAATGCCCACCCGATCGAGGGGCGTGACTTTTTGCCCCAGCAAGGTGCCGTCTTCGTCTTGGTATGACCAGCTTTCACCCGAAGCTTTTTTCTGCGCTTCGTGATAGGTGCGAACACGCTTGGCAGCGGCTTGCAAGGCGTCCTTTTGCGCCAATGGCAAGCCATCAAATGCAGCCTTGAGTTCAGCCTGCGTCAGCATCAAAGCCTGCATGTCTTTGGCATTCAAGCCGTCGAAACGCTGGGTGTACTCAAGGACCGCAGCGTCGCCGCGCTGTTGCACATCGGCCAAGATTTCGGCCACACGGGACTCGATGGCTGCGTCTGCATCGGCTGACCAATGCAAACGCTTTTGAAACAGGGTTTCAAAATCAGCATCGGAGGTGCTTAAACGCAGGGCTTTGGCTACTAGCGCAGTCATCGGTTTTCTCTTAGGTTGTCAGTGTTAAGTTTTTAAACTTTTTAAACTTTTTTAAGTTTTGGCAGCCAGACCCGCAGCCACGGCGCCAGCAAAGGCTTGAATGATGGCGCGAATGGGTTCTTGCTTGAGTTTGAGCGATGCTTGATTGACCACCAAGCGCGAGCTGATGTCCATGATGCGCTCAACCTCGATCAAGTGATTGGCTTTCAGCGTACTGCCTGTTGACACCAAGTCAACAATGGCATCGGCCAAACCGGTGAGCGGCGCCAACTCCATGCTGCCATAAAGTTTGATCAGATCAACGTGCACGCCTTTTTGAGCAAAAAATTCGCGCGCAATGTTGGTGTATTTGGTGGCCACTTTGAGGCGTGAACCCGATTTCACAGCTGTTGCGTAATCGAAATCGGCCCGCACTGCCACGCTCATGCGGCACTTGGCAATTTGCAAATCCAAGGGCTGGTACAAGCCCTGGCCGCCATGCTCAATGAGGGTGTCTTTTCCCGTAACGCCCAAATCGGCGCCGCCATATTCCACATAAGTGGGCACATCGGTTGCACGCACCAAGACCACCCGCACACCTGTTTGGTTGGTGGGCAAAATGAGTTTACGGGAAGTTTCGGGATCTTCCAGCACTTCGATGCCGGCCGCTTTCAGGAGCGGCAGCGTTTCATCAAAAATTCGTCCTTTGGACAAGGCCAAGGTGATCATGTCAGTTCCTGTGATTACTTCGAACGTTCAATTTGCGCGCCCACTTTGCGCAGTTTGGCTTCCATGCGATCGTAGCCACGGTCGAGGTGATAAATGCGATCGACAATGGTTTCGCCCTCGGCCACCAAGCCCGCAATGACCAGGCTGGCAGAAGCCCGCAAGTCGGTGGCCATGACAATGGCACCAGACAAGCGGGCAACGCCCTGCACCACGGAAACTTTACCGTCAATTTGAATGTTGGCTCCCAAACGAACCAGTTCATTGACGTGCATAAAACGATTTTCAAAAATGGTTTCAGTGACCTTGCTGGTGCCCTCTGAAATGCAGTTCAAAGCCATGAACTGCGCCTGCATATCGGTTGGAAAACCGGGGTACTCGGTGGTGCGAAAACTCTGCGCTTTCATGCGGCCCTGTGCTTTCACTCGCACATAGGTGGCGCCCACTTCAATTTGAGCGCCTGCATCCCTGAGTTTTTCAATGACCGCATCGAGGTGATCGCCACGCGCATGCTGCAACACCACATCGCCGCCTGTGGCCGCAACTGCACACAAGAATGTGCCCGCTTCGATGCGATCGGCCACCACGGCATGGTTGCAGCCATTGAGTTTTTCAACCCCTTGAATGTGAATTCGACTGGTGCCATGCCCCTTGATCTTGGCACCCATTTGAATGAGCATTTCGGCCAAATCAGGAATCTCAGGTTCTTGCGCGGCATTCTCTAAAACGGTTTCACCTTCCGCCAAAGCGGCAGCCATCAGGAAATTTTCTGTGCCTGTGACGGTGACCATGTCGGTGGCAATTCGGGCGCCTTTCAAGCGAGTTCGGCCGTTCGCCAAACTAGCCACCATGTAGCCATGCTCCACCACAATGTGTGCGCCCATGGCCTGCAGGCCTTTGATATGCTGATCAACGGGTCGGGAGCCTATGGCACAACCACCGGGCAATGAAACGCGGGCCTTGCCGAATCGGGCCAACAAAGGACCGAGTGCCAGCACGGAGGCGCGCATGGTTTTCACCATCTCGTAGGGTGCTTCGGGTTTGTTCAGCGCACTGGCATTCAATGTCACGCTACCGTCTTCTGCATGCAGGCAAGTGACACCCATGTTGCGAATGAGTTTGAGCATGGTGCTGACATCTTGCAACTTGGGCACATTGCGAAGCACAACTTCCTGGTCGGTTAGCAAGGCGGCACAGAGTTCTGGCAAAGCGGCATTTTTAGCGCCTGAAATGTCGATCTCGCCATTCAAAGAATGACCGCCACGAATAATGAGTTTGTCCATTTTTTTTGTTTGAGTCGCTGGAGGAACGCGTTGGTGATGGCCTGTTGTTCAAGCTTGCTCTTTGGCCCATTCAGAAGGCGTGAAAGTTTTCATTGACAAGGCATGCACCTCGTCGTTGTGCATTTTGTGGCCCAACGTGGCGTACACCTTTTGGTGCCGCGCAATGAGGCGCAGGCCCTCAAACTGGGCAGACACCACCACCGCTTGCCAATGGCGGCCGTCACCATCAACGGTGAGGTGTTGGCATGCCAACCCAGCGGCAATCATGGTTTGAATTTGTTCTGCAGTCATTTTGTTCAGTTCAAGAAATATTCAATCAGCCTCTGATTTTGTAGCCTGACTTCAGCAATTGAATGGCCAAAGTACTGACCACCAGCATGGCCACAGAAACGACCGCCAAACTGGTCCAAGGCGAGACATCGCTTTGGCCAAAGAAGCCGTATCTGAAACCATCGATCATGTAAAAGAAGGGGTTCAGGTGACTCAAGCCTTGCCAAAACAGAGGCAAAGAATGAATGGAATAAAAAACGCCCGACAAGAATGTCATGGGCATGATGACAAAACTTTGAAACGCGGCCATTTGATCAAATTTTTCGGACCAAAGACCCGCCACCAAACCAAGCGCACCCAACAGGCCAGAACACAAGACGGCAAAGATCACAATCCAAAGGGGTGAATGGTATTGCAAGGGCGCAAACCAAACCGTGACGGCAAAGACACCAAAGCCAACTGCCAAACCGCGCAACATGGACGAACCCACATAGGCCACAAACCAGTGCCAATGCGACAAGGGCGTGAGCAACAAGAACACAATGTTGCCCATGATCTTGCTTTGCACCAAGCTCGATGAACTGTTGGCGAAGGCATTTTGCAAAACACTCATCATGATGAGGCCTGGCAGCAAAAATGCTGTGTAGGGAACGTTGTCGTAAACCTTCACGTGGTCTTCTAGAACATGGCCAAAAATCATCATGTACAAGACCGAAGTTAAAACAGGCGCGGCAATGGTCTGGAAAGCAACTTTCCAAAAGCGCAACACTTCTTTGTAAAGCAACATGCGCCAGCCGCTCATGACTGCCCCTCTGCCATGACATCCAAAAAGACATCTTCCAAATCGGCCTTGCGAATTTCGACATCCTCCGCCACCAATCCGGCTTGGCGAACTGCCGCCAAGTAAGTTTCGATCTCAACCGCATCGTGTGCAGGAAACTGAACAATGCGACCTGTGATGCGGGCTTTGGCAGCCAAATCGGGGGGCAATTGACCGTCCAACTTAAAGCGCAGCACATTGCTGGAGGCAGATTTCAAAAGCTCCGAGGTGCTGGCCAGTGCCAACACACGCCCTTGTTTGAGCATGGCCAAGCGGCCACACAGCGCTTCCGCTTCTTCCAAATAATGGGTGGTGAGCAAAACGGTACGGCCTTCTCGGTTGAGCTTGGCGATGAATTGCCACAAGGTTTGTCTAAGCTCGACGTCAACACCCGCAGTGGGCTCGTCCAGCACAATGACGCGCGGCTTGTGGACCAAAGCCTGCGCTACCAAGACGCGTCTTTTCATGCCACCAGAGAGCTGCCGCATGTTTGAATTGGCTTTGTCGAGAAGGCCTAAGTTGTCCAGCAACTCATCAATCCAGGCATCATTTTTTTGCACCCCAAAGTAACCCGATTGAAAGCGCAATGCCTCTCGCACTGTGAAAAAGGGATCGAAGACCAACTCTTGCGGCACCACGCCCAGCATGCGCCGGGTTTGGGCGTAATCCAATTGAACGTCGTGGCCATGCACCATGACACGCCCTTCGGTGGCCTTGTTCAGACCCGCCAAAATGCTGATGAGCGTGGTCTTGCCAGCGCCATTGGGGCCTAGCAGACCAAAGAACTCCCCCTCAGCAATGTCAAAGCTCACTTTGTTGAGTGCTGTGAAAGGCTGGCTGCCAGAATGTTTGGCAGGGTAAGTTTTGGTGACGGATTGAAAAGAGATAGCGGGCATGAGCCCCTTATTTTACGGTCATGCGCTTTCGACCAAGAGCTCAGACACCCCATAAAGCAGGGCCAATTCGCGTAATTTCGCTGGGAACTGCTTGAATTTCAAGGTTTTTGACAAACTTTCAGCTTCTCGGCGGCATCCCAAGAGCACTGCGAGTGCGGCGGAGTCGAAATCAGACAGCTGTCCCGCTTGGATTTCGACCTCCGAGTCTGGGCTGCTTCGAATTTGAGCTTGCAGCATTGACAAGCAATTTGCAGCATTGCCATGACGCAAATAGGGTGGCAGCGTTAAAAGAGCCGTGGACATTCAGGGGGGACTCAATTAGGATTTTTTAGCGTTCGACTTGTTGCGATCGGAAAGACTCTTGATCAGACCATCGACACCGCCCGCGTTGATTTCTTTGGAAAATTGCGAACGGTAGTTTTCAACCAACCAAATGCCCAAAACGTTGAGGTCAAAAATTTTCCAACCAGCCCCTTCACCAGGCGTTTTCTCTAGGCGGTAGTCAAGCTGGATGGGCTCGCCTTTGCCTCTGACCTCGGTTTGGACGACCAAGTTTTTGTCGTCGGTGGCACCGCGCAAAGGCTTCATTTCAATGGTCTGGTCGCTGATTTGACTGAGCGCACCAGAATAGGTTCGGATGAGCAGCAATTTAAACTCTGCTTGCAAACGATCTTGCTGCTCTGGCGTGGCTTTGCGCCAGCCTGGACCCGTTGCCAAAGCCGTCATTCGGCGAAAATTAACGTGCTGCATCAATTTGCTGTCGACCAATTGCATGATCTTGTTGATGTCGCCGCCCTTGATGCTTTTGTCGGAGCGCACCGCATCCAAGGTTTCGCTGGAAATGCGTTTGATAAACGCATCGGGCGCCTCATCGGCAGCAAAGACAGCGCCTGAACTCAAAGAAACGCCCAAGGCCCAAATAACAGGCCATAAAAAAGTGAAGAATTTACGGTTCATAGGTTGAGATCATAAAGAGCGTTTGACTCTTTAAAGCGCCAGCTTCAAAAAAGTTGATTAAAGCACCTGTCCAATTTCTTGAAAAATCAAGGCTTTTCAGATGGCGGCGTCTTTGGCAATGGATCGAGGCGACCCGAAGCGCCGGGCTGGTTGGGAGCGGTCATGGGTGACGGCTGGTCAGGATCGTCAAAGTCATCCATCACGGGCGGATTGCCGTCATAAATATCGTTCAAACGCTTTTGCAAGTAGGCATCCCGCGTGAAAGTGTAGGGGTCTAAGGAGGCTTGACGCACAGCGTCGGACAAAGACAGATAGCGCTCGCGTTTGTCGGTCAGTCGCAAGATACTCAGGACGTTGCGTGAACTGGTATCGGCCAATTGCTGGTTGATGTCTGTTTTGACGTCAACATAGAAACCGAAGCTGTCTCGAACCGTAGAAGGCCCAAAAAAAGGCAAAACCACATAGGGACCGGAAGACACGCCCCAAAAAGCCAAGGTCTGACCAAAATCTTCCTTGTGCTTGTCAATCTTGAGCAGAGTGGCCCAGTCAAGGATGCCCCCAATTCCCAAAGTGCTGTTGATGCCCACACGCATGGCGTTTTTAGCGGCCAAATCAAATTTCAATTGCGCCAAGCTGTTGAAAAACGACATGACGTCGCTTTGATTGCTGAAAAAATTGCCAATGCCCATGCGCACCGCCGTGGGTAAATACTGGCCATAGACCACAGCGACGGGGCGCAGCACCACATCGTCAGCCATGTCGTTGAAGGCGGTGATTTTGCGGTTCAAAGGTTCGAGGGGGTCAGTGGGGTCGGGGCCTTTCAAAGAGGCGCAGCCTTGCAGCAGCATCAAGGCTGCAATGGCCAAACTAAGGCGACAACGCCAACCCAGCATCATTTTTTACTTTCACCCGAGGGCGCAGCCGTGTCTGCTGCTTTGTTGTACAAAAACTGACTGATTAAATTTTCCAAGACCACTGCTGACTGCGTCGATCCAATCTTGTCGCCCGCCACCAGGTTTTTTTCTTCTGCCCCGGCTTCAATGCCAACGTATTGTTCGCCCAGCAAACCACTGGTCAAAATTTTCAAGGAGCTGTCTTGGGGAAATGCATATTGATTTTGCAAAGCCAAGCTGACTTTGGCCTGAAAACTGTCGCCATCAAACTGAATGTTTTCCACGCGGCCCACAACCACGCCTGCGCTCTTCACCGCCGCCCCTTTTTTGAGGCCCCCAATATTGTCAAACTTGGCTGTCACGGTGTAGTCTTTAGACCAACTGTATTGCAACAAGTTGGCTGACTTGAGCGCTAAAAAGAGCACCGCCGCCAAGCCAATCAACACAAACAAGCCAACCCACACATCATTTTTTGAACGTTGCATCACGTCCTCCTTAAATGCTGAACATCATCACCGTGAGGATGAAGTCCAGTCCTAAAACAGACAATGAAGAAATCACCACACTTCGAGTGGTGGCTGAAGCCACGCCTTCAGGTGTTGGCTGTGCCACATAACCTTGCAGCAAGGCAATGAAAGTCACTGCCACGCCAAAAACAACACTTTTGATCATGCCATTGCCCACGTCCTTGAAAACATCAACGCCGCTTTGCATTTGGCTCCAGAACGAACCCGCATCGACTCCAATGAGGAGAACACCCACGACATACCCACCCACAATGCCCACTGCACTGAAAACCGCGGTGAGCAATGGCAAGGCAATGATGCCACCCCACAAACGCGGCGCCAATATGCGCAACTTGGGGTCGACAGCCATCATTTCCAAAGCGGTGAGCTGCTCGCCAGCTCGCATCAAGCCAATTTCTGCAGTGATCGAGGCGCCAGCTCTTCCTGCAAACAACAAGGCAGCCACCACGGGACCAAGTTCTCGAACCAGGCTCAAGGCCACCAACAAGCCCAAAGCATCGGCTGCGCCATAGCGTTGCAAGGTGTAGTAGCCCTGCAGACCCAACACAAAGCCCACAAACAAACCTGATACGGTGATGATGGCCAGTGAGTAATTGCCCAGAAAGTGCACTTGGTCACGGACCAAGCCAAAGCGCTTCAAACAGGGGCCAGACAACACAGCGAGTTGGCCCAACAAACGGGCCCCAAAGCCCCAGTCAGCCAATTTTTGACGCACAGCGTAACCAAGTTCAGCGGGGTGCCAAAAAGTCATGCTCTGGCTCTCCCAAAGTCTTCAGCCACGGATGTTCCTGGGTAATGGAAATGAACCGGACCATCGCTTAGGCCGTTGACAAACTGATGGATGAGTGGATCTGTGGTTTGTCGGAGCGACTCAGGGGTGCCCTGCGCAGCCACTTTGCCATTGGCCAACACAATCACGTGGTCGGCAATTTGGAAGGTTTCGTCCACATCGTGCGACACCACCACACTGGTGATGCCCAAACTGTCGTTCAACCTTCTGATGAGTCGCGCTGCCGTGCCCAAAGAAATAGGATCCAGTCCCGCAAAGGGCTCGTCGTACATCATGAGATCGGGATCGAGCGCAATGGCACGGGCCAATGCCACCCGCCTGCCCATGCCCCCTGAAATTTCTGAAGGCTTTAAATTTCTAGCGCCGCGCAAACCAACGGCATCCAGTTTCATCAACACAATGTCGCGCACCATCGACTCAGACATTTTGGTGTGCTCTCTCAATGGAAAGGCCACATTGTCAAACACATCCATGTCGGTGAACAAAGCACCAAACTGAAACAGCATGCCCATGCGCCTGCGGGCTGCATAAAGTTGCTCGGTGTTCATCTGACCCACATCGTGGCCATCAAAATTCAGCTGCCCTTGTTGAGCCCTGTACTGGCCACCGATCAGGCGCAAGACAGTGGTCTTGCCGCCCCCCGACACGCCCATGAGGGCTGTGACTTTGCCACGGGGAATGCCGAAAGAAATGTCGTTCAAGATGACACGATCCCCGTAGCCGAAGCTGAGGTTTTTGAGTTCAACCAGCAGTGGAGAGTTGGGCAAGGTCATGTGTGAAAAAACAAAAGCCGGGGTCGCCGGCTTTTGAAGGATAAGGCGTTCAGGTGAAGCTTGTGTGAACCTGTTCGGTTTTGCAAGCTTTCCTGTCTGCGATCATTTTAGCGGGGTAAGTCGCTGGTTCCCATTAAGAATTCATCAATTGAACGGGCGGCTTGGCGACCTTCGCGAATGGCCCACACCACCAAGGACTGGCCGCGACGCATGTCGCCTGCTGCAAAAACCTTGGGCACATTGGTGGCATAGCCGCCGGTAAAGTCGGTGCTGGCTTTGGCATTGCCACGGTTGTCTTTGTCCACGCCAAAGGCGTCCAAGATGGTGGCAACAGGGTTCACAAAGCCCATGGCCAAGAACACCATGTCGGCTGGGTAAGTTTTTTCGGAGCCTGGCACGTTGACCAATTTGCCGTCTTTGAATTCGACTTCAACGGTTTTGAGACCTGTGACCTTGCCTTTTTCGCCAATGAATTCTTGGGTGGAAACGGCAAATTCGCGAGTGCAACCTTCTTCGTGGCTAGAGCTGGTGCGCAGTTTCAGAGGCCAGTAAGGCCATGTCAAAGGACGGTTTTCTTCTTCGGGCGGCTGGGGCATCACCTCAAACTGCGTGACGCTCTTCGCGCCATGGCGGTTGGAAGTACCGACGCAATCGCTACCGGTATCGCCGCCGCCAATCACGATGACGTGTTTGCCATCAGCGCGCAGTTGGTCATTGAGCTTGTCGCCGGCGTTCACTTTGTTTTGCTGTGGCAAAAATTCCATGGCGAAGTGAATGCCTGACAAATCGCGGCCAGGCACGTTCAAATCGCGTGATTGCTCTGAGCCACCGGTCAGCAACACCGCATCAAAGTCTTTCTGGAGTTGCTCGGGGCTGATGGTTTCTTGCGACCAGTTGGTCACTTTGGAACCCGCAGGCAGACTGCCCACCATGACGCCGGTTTTGAGGGTCACGCCTTCGGCGACCAACTGCTCAGCACGGCGGTCGATGTGCGATTTTTCCATTTTGAAATCGGGAATGCCGTAGCGCAGCAAGCCACCAATGCGGTCGTTCTTTTCGAACAAAGTCACATCGTGACCGGCGCGCGCCAATTGCTGGGCCGCGGCCATGCCTGCGGGGCCAGAGCCCACCACAGCCACTTTTTT
>Ga0209617_10001028_pt1 | contig 12879 bp, 10 predicted proteins | sample LakEriepJuly2011_2_FD_187459 | JGI IMG/M metagenome (GOLD analysis project Ga0209617, IMG submission 187459) | Freshwater microbial communities from dead zone in Lake Erie, Canada - CCB epilimnion July 2011 (SPAdes) (version 2) | ecosystem: Environmental > Aquatic > Freshwater > Lentic >... | reverse complement strand
CGGTGACGGCGTGGTCAACGGTGCTGACCTCGGCATCCTGCTCACCGGCTGGGGAACCAACGGTGCAGGCGACTTGAACGGTGACGGTGTGGTCGATGGAGCCGATCTGGGCATCCTGCTGACCGCTTGGACTCCCTGATCACCCGCCATGACACGACTAGAACTGTTGGCTGGACTGCTCGCTGCGGCCGCGTGCTTGGTGCCTGCGGGCACGGCTGAAGCTCAATCGTGCCCGGCCACCGGTGACTGCCTGACGCCGCACGGCACGCCGGGTTGCAACAACGCCGCGTGCTGTTCGAGCACGTGCGCAATCGATTCGACGTGCTGCACCGTCGCGTGGGATGCGGACTGCGCCCAACTGGCCAACGCCTTCTGCTCGATCTGCGGTGCATCGGGACTCGGCAGCTGCTTCCTTCCGCACCCGACCTCGAAGTGCGATGACCCAACCTGCTGCAGCACGGTCTGCCAATTCGATGCGTTCTGCTGCTCGGTGCAATGGGATGCGACGTGCGCGGTCTACGCGAACGCGTTCTGCGAGCCGGGGGATCCGGGCACCTGCGGCGACCCGAATGCCGGCGGCTGCGATGTCCCCCACGGCACCCCCGCCTGCAGCGACGCGGCGTGTTGCGATGCTGTCTGCGCCAAGGATCCGACCTGTTGCACGCAGGCGTGGGACTCGCTGTGCGTGGCCTACGCGGCGGCGGCTTGCTCCGCGCAGTGCGAACCACCGTGCCCACAGGGCTCGGTGACGGAGAACGAGCAGTGTGGCCTGTACCTCAACGATGCGTGCATCGCGCCGGTGCCAGGCTCGCAGGCGCAGCCGCTCACCGGGGGCAAGGCATGTGGTTGGCTGACGTACGAGCCTGCCGGCGGTCTCACTCGGGTCGACGTCGACGTGTGGTCGCTCAACGTGCCGGATCCTGACGGCGACGGCCTTGCGCGGGTGACGCTCGGCTTCACCTGCAACGCGGGCACCTTCGCAGCCCTCGTCCCGGCCGGATCATGCGCCATCGCACAGGCCCCGATCCATGCAGACGTCACGAGCTGCATCGAATCCGTCGATCAGGCGTGCATTCCTGCTGGCCAGTGGTGGGTCGTGTGCACGTCGGGTGCGTTTCCGCAGCAGCAGGCCCCTCAACCCTACCCTTGCCCAGGCAGGCCTTACTCGCTCCGGGTCGAGATCGACCAGGTCTGTGTGTTGCCGTGCAACTCGACGGAGCCGTGCCTGTCGCCGCATGCGACCCCGGGATGCTCGGATGCAACCTGCTGCGCCGCGACGTGCGCCGTCGATCCGTACTGCTGCGAGAAGGAATGGGATGCGGGCTGCGTGACGGCGGCCGTGCAGGCCTGTGGCATCCCAGCGCCGACGAACGATGCCTGCACTGGCGCCACGCCGCTCGTGCCGGGCACGCCACTGGCGGTCGAGACCGGTGCCGCCACGCCAAGCGGCCTGCCGTTCCCCGCCGGCTGCGTGGGTACCGGCACGGTCGCCGGCAATGACGTGTGGTGCTCGATCGGTCCGCTGGATCGCGCCACCACGGTGCTCGTCTCGACCTGCGCGCCAAGCACGGCGTTCGACACGTTGCTGGTGGGCTACCGCGGCGGATGCGCTGCATTGCAGCCTGTCGTCTGCAGCGATACCGGCCTGTGCCCACCGCAAACGAATGCCGAACTCTCGATCGATGTTGCGTGCGACGAGGTGGTGCTGGTGCGCGTGCTGGGTCGCCAAGGCAATCTTGGCCGCGCGAGCGTGCTGCTGTCAGTTCCCGGCGCGCCGCCGTGCCCGGGCGCTTGCCCCGCCGACCTGGACGGCAATGGCGCGGTCGATGGTGCGGACCTGGGTCTGCTGCTGAGTGGCTGGGGCATCGACGCCACGGGTGACATCGACGGCAACGGGACCATCGACGGCGCTGACCTCGGTGCGCTCCTGAGCGGCTGGGGCCCCTGTCAGTGATCAGGATGGCCTGAGCGAGCCACCGGAACGCCGCCGCCGCTTCGGGCAGCCGTCAGGTTGAAGCGTTCAGCCCAGCTGTCGCTGCCGACAGCGCGCGTCGCATGACCTTGCCCGTCGGATTGCGAGGCATGGCGGCCAGCACACGGAACTCACGCGGGACCTTGTAGCCCGGCAAGCGCTCGCGGCACCATGAACGCACCGCGTGCTCGTCGAAGGTTGCGCCCTCGTGCAGTTCAATGAAAGCCAGCGGCACTTCGCCGCGCGAACCATCGCTCATCCCGATGACCGCGCTCTCCTTGATCGATGGCTCGTGGTTCAGCACTTCCTCGATCTCCCGCGGGAAGACGTTCTCGCCGGCGATGATCAGCATTTCCTTGATGCGACCGGTGATCGACAGGTGGCCATCTTCATCGAGCCGTCCCTGGTCTCCCGTGCGGAACCAGCCTGCGGCATCGAACGCGGCGGCGGTCTCGCTCGGCAGGTTGAAGTATCCCTTCATCACGTTGGGGCCCTTGATCCGGATCTCGCCGTCGTGCCCCAGCGGAACCGGCCGGCCATCGGCATCGGCGATCAGGAACTGCACGCCGTCGAGCGGCCGACCCACGCTCTTCCACCGGTACTCGTGGGGCAGGCACCAGCTCACGACCGGGCTTGTCTCGGTGAGCCCGTAGCCCTCGGCGATGCGCACGCCGAACGCGTCATGGAATCCGTCACTGACCGACTGCGGCAACGGCTCGCCACCGCTCACGGCGAATCGAAGCGACGAGAACGCACCCTTCGGGGCATCCTTGACCGCGCGCAACGCGTTGTACATGCTCGGGATGGCCACGAGCGCCGTGGGCCCGTGGCGCACGGCAAGGTCGACGATGCGCTTGGGCATGAAGCGTGCGGTGTAGACCGCCTTGGCACCCACGGCCAGCGGCATCATCGTAAGCACGGTGAAGCCGAAGCTGTGGAACTGCGGCAGAACGCCCAGCACGACGTCATGGCTGCCGAAGCTGGCCCAGTCCCGGACCTGCCGCACATTCGCCCACAGGTTGTCTTCGGTGAGCATGACGCCCTTGGGGCGACCGCTCGTGCCGCTCGTGTAGAGCAGGAGCGCCAGGCGATCCACACGGCTTGGCACGCAGCATCGCGGCCGGGGCAAGGACTTGACCGGAAGATCCTCCATCCGCAGCGCACGCACGCCGGCAGGGAGGCCCTTCGTGAACTCGAGCATCGGATCCACCGTGATGCAGCAATCGATCGACGCATCTCGGCAGACATGCTCCATGTCCTGGGGGGTGAACAAGTAGTTCAGCGGCACGCACGTGCGGCCAGCCATCCACGCACCCAGCGTGGCGGCCGGGAAGAGCCCTGACGTCGGCAGCATGATGCCGATGCGATCGGCCGAGGTGGCGCGCTCGATCGCCGAGGCGACATGGCACGCTGTCCACCACAGCTGCCAGGCCGGCCACGAACGCTGGTCGTCGACCACGACCGTGCGCAGCGGGCGGAACGCGAGACGACGGAGGATGGCGTTCCCGAGCTGCATGGAGTGAGGTGTACAGTACGCCGCATGCCACGGTGCCTCAACATCGCTGCGTTCCTGCTCGTGCTCGTCGGCCTTGGATGTGAAACAACCAAGAAGGTCGGCACGCCGCTCGACCGCTCGCGGGAGTACTACGAGGATGGTGACATGGACGATGCGTTCGTGCTCGCCTCGGAGGCTGCTTCATCGAGCGACGCGGCCACGGCGCAGCGTGGGCAGCTCGTCGCCGGGCTTTCGGCCATGGACATGGGGCGCCCCGACGCCGAATCGTGGTTGCTGAAGGCATCCAACGGGCCCGATCGCGAAAGCGCGGGCACGGCGCTCGCCTCGATGGCCACGATCCAGGAGCGCAGTGGTCGCATCGAGGCCGCTGCGCAGTCGATGCACCGCGCCAGCATGATGCTCTCCGGCAGCGAACAAGCACGAGCCCGCAGCGAGGCACAGCGGCTGGCCAAGGCCGTGCCGTCGAAGTCGAAGCCATCCAGTGATGCTGCACAGGCCTCGAGCCTTGGTTCCCGATCAGGAGCCCAGAAGGCTGCGGGCACCAACAAGCCTGAGGCTCCCAAGAAGGCAGCCAAGGCGGATCCTGCAAGCAAGGCGCAGGCGCCGCCGGCCAAGCCATCATCCGAGAAGTGGACGCTCCAGGCGGGAGCGTTCGAATCGAAGAAGAAGGCCGACGTGCTCGCTGCCGAGCTGGAGAAGGAGACGGACGCTCGCGGCCTGCCAGTCCCTGAGGTCGTCACCGTTAAGGTCCGTGGCAAGCCCATGTACCGCGTGCAGGTCGGCGTTTACGACTCGCGCGAGCTCGCCAAGGCGGCACTCGAGACGTGGGGCCGCAAGGGCATCCTGCTCGGGACGACGGACTGAGCTTGCGGCCTCGCCCGGTGGCGCAACCGGCACACGGTCCGATCGTGTCCTGCACGACTGCACCGGCCTCGATCGGCAGCGATCAGGACTCGTCGTTCATCAGGAACGTGGCGGCGTGCTCGAAGTACGCCATCATGGCCGGTCGTTCAGCCTCAGGGATGGCGGCGTCATCGAGTGCGCCACGCATGACCTCGACCCAGTCGTTGCGCTCCTGCACTCCGATCCGGAACTGCATGTGGCGCATGCGCAGCCGCGGATGCCCCTTGCGGGTGCTGTAGGCCTGCGGCCCGCCGAAGTACTGGATCAGGAACTCCGCCTGGTTCCGGATCGCTTCATCGAGTTCCTGGGGGAACATGGGCCGCAATCGTGGGTGGCGCTCGATGCGTGCATAGAACGCGCGAGCGATCCTCCAGAACGGCTCCGCGCCAAGGCGGTCAAAGAGGCTCGGCTGGCCGGTTCCGGCATTCGATGCATCGCTCATGGCAGGTGCGATGGTAGGGTGCGTGCATGCTCACCATGCTGGTCGTTTCGCTCGGCCTGGCGCTGGTTCCTCCCGCTGCGGCAACGCCCGACGGCGCAGTTGTCCCGCCTCGGCTCGAATCGAACAAGCCGGTTCCCGCTTGCGCACCAAGTGGCAGCTCCAGCCTGTTCAGCGCGTTGCACCAGGCGAAGGTCGCCGACAAGGATGTCCCCAGTCCGTCAGGCGTGAGCGACGCCGAGGCCCGCAAGGCCATCATGCGGCTGTCGTCGCCGAAACCTGCCCTTCGGGAGGAGGGCCTGCGCATGCTGCGGACCTTCACCACCCCCGAAGGCCAGTGGGCGATCTACCACGCGAGCCGAGGCGCCGAGGGACCGATCAAGTTGCAGGTGCTTGAGCACCTCGCTTCACTCGGTTCATCGGGGCAGGCGGGTCTGACGTGGATCGCGATCCACGATCGCGATGCTGCCATTCGCAACGAGGCAGCTGAGCGCATCGAGCAACCACCATCCAACGAAGCCTTGGCGGTTCTGGAGGGAGCGCTGCGAAGCCCCAACCACATGGTCGTGAACCAGGCTGGCCTGCTTGCGGGCCAGATCAACGCGATCAAGGCCATTCCCCTGCTGATCGCCGCGCAGTTCGCCCAGGATCCTGTGCAGGACCAGTCGGATCTTGCTTGGATCGCGATCGGCACGCAGCGCAGCTACGTGGCCAATCTGATCCCGATCACTGGCAACTCCTCGGCGGGCTTCCAGCCCGTGATTGGACAGATCTACGAAGGGGTCGTGATGGCGATCGACGAGGCAGCGGCGGTGGCCACGACCTATCGACCGGGCGTGCACCAGTCGCTCATGGCCCTTGCCACGCTGGACTCAGGCCAGAGCACCGCCCACTTGGGCTGGGACTTGAACGCGTGGGTTGCGTGGTACAACGACACGTACTTGCCGATCCTTGCCGCTCGCGCCGCCGAGGCGCGGCCCGCCAGCGAGCCCAAGTGAACATTGTGTTGCGTGAGGGCGCGCGAACCGTGCTCACGAGGCTTGGTCGAGCGCACGCATCGTCTCGATCAGCCGTTCATACTGCCACGGACGGTTGTGCGGCGCTGCACTGACCCGCAGCAACCAGTCGCCATGGAGTTCCATGCACGGCAACTCAACGGAACCGGCTGCCAGGATCGCTGCCTGCAAGGCCTCGACAGAACCGAATCGTTCGCGCCAGCGAGCATCAAGCCTGCACGCAGCCATGGAGCCGCGCATCGATCCATCGGCCGGCGAGATGGGCTCGAAGAATCCTGACCCCACCATCAGGCCGTGCGCCCATTCGGCCAGTCGACGATTGTGATCCATCACCGCTCCTTCGCCGAAGGCATCCATCCACGCGATGGCGTCGGTGATCGCCATCCATGCTCCGACATCGCGAGTCCCCTGCCAGCCGAACTCGAGGTCCATGCCAGCGCCGTAGTGATGGCTGATCGAAACGGGGTGCGTTTCGCGCGCGCGCGCTGCGGACGCGTGAAGGAACGCGCACCCCTTCGGTGCATACACCCACTTGTGGAGGTTGCCGGTGTACCAGTCGGCCCCCAGGGCATCGAGCTCCAGCGGCAGCATGCCCGGAGCATGTGCGCCGTCGATCATCACCGCCACGCCACGCGCGTGGCATGCGGTCACGATCTCCTTGACCGGGATGATCAGCGCAGTCGGGCTCGTGACGTGGTCCACCACCACGAGTCGCGTGCGCGCGGTCAGTGCCGACACGACTCGCTCAACGATGTCCTGACTCGACCGGATCGGCAACGGAACCGGTACTTCGCGAATCGCGATCCCATGCAGGTCCCGCTCACGGAAGAGTGCCTGCCGGACCGCGCCGTAGACATGGCTAGTCGTCACGACCTCGTCACCGGGTTGCCAGGCGATGTTCCGGAGCACGGCGCCAATGCCCGCGGTCGCGTTCTCGATTAGCCCAAGACGATCCGGCGGGGCACCCACCAAGCGACCTAGCGCCTCCTTGGGCGCCCTCAGGAGCTCTGCCACCCCACGGCCCAGTCGTGCGATGGGTTGGGCCTCGATAAACCGGCGGTGGCGCTCAGCGGCCTCTGCGACCGCCTCTGGCAGGCTGCCAAACGACCCATGGTTCAGAAAGATGATCGACGGGTCCCAAAGCCATCCATGGTCGGTTCCGGGAAGCGGCTTGGGGGGACCTAGGTACGTCTTGACCATGTCGGGAAACCTATCGCAAGGTCCGTCACGCCCGGAGGACCGGCTCGTTCCCTACCATATCCCGAACAAAAGTTCGGGTCCAGGAAAGGACCTGACCGATGCACTGCTCAATGACCATCCTCACCCCCGATGAAGTCCACGCCATGCGCAGTCGCGCCGCCGCACCGTTGGTGCAGTTGGGGCCCGGCGGCGACTTCACGCGATACGTGGTCGAGCAGGATGATGGCCTGGCGGTGATAAGCCATCGTCGTGCTCCCCTGATGCAAACCACCGAGCCGATCGAACATCCGTCTATCCTTGATGAGCCATGCGTTGGCACGGGCCTTGGCCTACGCCGCGGAGCAGCTGTGATCAACGCGATCTTCGGTGCGCCCGCGCCGGCCACCAGCGCCAATGCCATGCCCGGCCCGCTCCGTGGCTGGCGTGGTGCGCTTCGTGTCGCGCTCCAGCCCATCGACTGGCTTGACGACCTTCTGGGCCTCACCCGAATCGAATTGCCGCTCCATCCGATTCCCGTCCCCGTTTCCGCCCGAACGCACGCATCAGGAACCATCCATGAACCTCACACCCAAGCAGCTGCGCATCTACGAACTGGTCCGTCAGTGGCGGAACGATCGGGGCTATTCCCCAACGATGCAGGAGCTGGCCGACGAGCTCGGCGTCAGCAAGGTCACGGTGTTCGAGCATGTCCAGGCGCTCGTGGAGAAGGGCGTGCTCTCACGCAACCCGAACAAGGCGCGCTCTTTGGCGCTGACCGTCGATGAGGAACCGCTCCCGATCCGCGGCGCTACCGCCAATGACACACTGACCCTGCCGTTGCTCGGGCGCATCGCCGCCGGTCATCCGGTCGAGAAGTTCGAACAGGATGAGACCCTGAGCCTCGGCCAGGTGTTCGGGCCTGCGCGCGGTCGTCACAATGAGATGTTCGCCTTGCAGGTCGAGGGCATGAGCATGAAGGACGAAAGCATCCTCGATGGCGACTACGTCATCGTCGAACGTCGTTCCACGGCGCGCAACGGCGATCGCGTGGTGGCGCTACTCCCGAGTGGCGAAACCACGCTCAAGACCTTCTTCCGCGAGCGTGATGGCCGCATTCGCCTCCAGCCGGCCAATCCGGAATTCGAGCCGATCATCGTCGATGAGTGCCAGGTGCAGGGCATTGTCATCGGGGTCATGCGTCGGTACTGAGCCTCCTGCCCCAGAGCCTGCGGTCCGGGATGACGGTTGCTGCAATGCGGCGACCTGACCTTGAATGCCTTGAGGCGAACAACCCCATCCGTTCAAAGGTTGCGTAAGGCCATCAACCTCGTGCGAACTGGCATGCCGCCATCAAGGGTCTGATGAATTCAGCTGCACGCTCATGCGCCGTGTCGACGTCGCCGTCCATGGCACGAACCAGCGCGCTCCCGACGATGGCTGCATCGGCGTGCCGGACCACCATGCTCACGTGCTCTGCCGTCGAGATGCCGAAGCCGACCGCAACGGGCAGACCGGTCTCGGCGCGCAGCGCGGCCACCGTTCCTGCCACATCCGGCGGTGCATCGCTCGTTCCTGTCAGGCCGGCGCGGGCCAGCGCGTAGACGAAGCCCCGGCATCGGGCAGTGATGGCACGGATCCGCTCGGGCGTCGAGGTCGGCGCCACCAAGAGCGCCAGGCCCATGCCCAGGCGATCAACCGCCTCGAGCACCTGCTCGGCCGCATCGACATCCATGTCCGGGACGATCAGCGCGTCGAATCCAGCCTCATGGGCTTGCCGCACGAAGTCGGGGCCCCCGTGGCGATGGACGATGCTCATCGAGACCATCGCGATGAGAGCGCAGCCCACGTCTGGTCGGACCGACTTGATCGCCTGCATCGTGCCGGCAACGGTCGTACCTGCGCGAAGCGCCCGATCCATGCTCGCCGCGATCACCGGTCCGTCGGCGATGGGGTCGCTGAACGGGAAGCCGACTTCCACGGCCGCCACGCCGAGGCGATCGAGCGCCAGGATCGTGGCCACAGTGGCTTCGATGGATGGCGAGCCGGCGGTCACGAACGGCATGAGGCTGCCGCGACGGTCCGCGCGATCCTGCTGGAGGCGTTGCATCATGCGGTGCATGGGTGTCAAGCGTAGTAGCCCAGCTCGGATTCGAACCGAGGTCGTATCGATTATGAGTCGACTGCTCTGGACCGCTGAGCTACTGGGCCGGAATCCAATGGGCCCATCCTAGCGAAGCCGTCGCGTGGTCCACTCCGTCCTCGATTCGACGGCACACCGCCGCTGGCTCCTCGCCGCGGGGCTCTACAACCTGCTCTGGGGAGCGGTCGTGGTTCTGCTGCCCGACCTCATGCCTCGGCTGGCGGGCATGGATCCCTTCGTCGGGCCGGCGCGTGGGATCTGGCAGTGCCTGGGCATGGTGATCGGCGTCTTCGGCGTGGGCTACCTCTGCGCGAGCCTCGACCCCATTCGCCATTGGCCGATCACGTTGGTGGGGCTCCTGGGCAAGATTTTCGGTCCCATTGGCTTCGTGTGGTGCGCCAGCCGGGGTGAGATCCCCTGGAGCTTCGGCTGGACGATCTTGACCAATGATCTGCTGTGGTGGATCCCGTTCGGGCTTGTGTTGAGAGATGCGTGGCGCACCTCGACCCAGGACGATGCGCACCTCCCGGTTCTGACCCGTGGCGAAGCCATGGCGATCGCCGTGGACCAGCATGGCAACAATCTGATCGAGCTGAGCCGCTCGCAGCGCCTGTTGGTTGTCTTCCTGCGTCACTTCGGTTGCACCTTCTGCCGAGAGACGATCGCCGATCTGGTTCGTGGCGAGGATGAGCTTCGACGCCGCGGCGTGACCATCGTGGTCGTCCACATGGCGAGCGAGGCCGAGGCTTCCGGCTTCCTCGCTGCGCACGGTGCGGGTCAATGGCACCGGGTGAGCGATCCGCGTCGCCGCATCCACGCAGCGTTCGGCCTCACCCGTGGTTCATTCGCCGGTCTCTTCGGACCGATGGTCTGGTGGCGAGGCACGCACGCCTTGGCCAAGGGCCATGGCGCGGGTCAGCCGATAGGCGATCCCCTGCAGATGCCGGGTGTGTTCGTGGTTCATCGAGGCCGGATCGAGGCGGAGTTCCGCCATCGATCGGCAGGCGATCGCCCGGACTACGGCAGCATGGTCGAAGCGGTCGCTTCATAACCCAGCCGGGGCGGTTGCAGGAGTTCCCGGCAGACGCCACACTATGTGACCGTGGTCACCGCTGTGCTCATTCAGGTCTTGGTGCTTGCGCTCACGCTCGCTGCCGCGGGCGGTGCGGTGCCGATGCCTGTCGAACGGCTCGACACGACCGCAATGGTCGATTCGGCCGCAGCGATTTCGGCACCAGCTTGTCGCGCCACCCGGGCGCAGGCCTTGGAGCCCACGGCCGATCGCGGAGCCTGCCCCAGCCTGACCGCCGGGCTCGTGGTGCGCTGGATCGATCAGGGGCGCGGCCCCTTGCCTCCGCCGATGGCATGAGTGCCGTCGCGTCGATCCCCTTTCCCAACTCCATCATGAACACCGTGTCCCCCGTCGCCCCGCGACGCGGTCCACGATCACCGCAAAGGACCCATCATGGCCGTTCCCGTCATCAGCTCCGTCATGCGTTCGCTCTTCGGCACCCGCAACCAGCGCATGGTCAAGCGCTACCTGCGCATCGTGGACCAGGTGAACGCCCTCGAGCCCTCGATCCGCGCCCTGACCGATGCCGAACTCCGTGAACGGACGGCGCAGTTCCGCGCGCGCGTCGCCAAGGGCGAGGATCCCCTGTCGTTCCGCCACGAGGTGTTCGCCGTGGCACGCGAAGCCATGGACCGCTCGGTCGGCATCCGCAACGTCCTGAACCCCGACCTCGCCTTCGATGCCTCGGCCTTGACTGAAGAAGCCCGCGCGATGCTCGAGGCTGCACGCGCCCAGGCCGCGCTGCTTCCTGATGCCCAAGCCGAGGGCGACCTGCTTGGCTGCGTCGCCCCGACGCCGGCGTGGGTCACGATGGACCTTCCCAACGCGCTCTACGAGGCCGTGCGTGCGGTGCTCCCGATGTCCAAGCCACCGTTCCGGGCGCGCCCCTTCGACGTGCAGATCATCGGCGCCATCGTGCTCTCCGAGGGCAAGATCGCCGAGATGAAGACTGGCGAAGGCAAGACGATCGTGGCCCCCCTGGCGAGCTACCTCGCCGCCGTGAGCGGTCACCAGGTGCATGTCGTCACGGTCAACGACTACCTTGTCCAGCGCGACCGGGACTGGACCTTCCCGTTCTTCCGGGCGCTGGGCCTGACGGCGGGGGCAATCCACCCGGTCCACATGCAGTCGACCGACGGCAAGCAGGCCGCCTATCGCTGCGATGTCGTCTACGGAACCACCGCCGAGTTCGGCTTCGACTACCTCCGCGACAACATGAAGCAGCGCGCCGAGGACCAGGTCCAGAAGCGGCGCGACTTCGTGATCGTCGACGAAGTCGACTCGATCCTCATCGACGAGGCACGAACCCCGCTGATCATCAGCGGCCCGGCCTACAACAAGGCTCCTCGCTACGACCTGGCCGATCGCCTCGCACGTCATCTCGTGGAGCGTCAGCAGGCGTGGAACGAAGCGGATGAGACCGTGTCGAAGGCCCGGTCGCTGGCAGCCGGACTCGAGGGCGACCTTCGCAACGTCCGGGATGCATCGCAGAAGCCCGAGCTGCGCAAGAAGCTCGACGAGGCCCGGCGATCGATTCCGCGGCTCGAGGCCGAGCGCGACCTCCACGCCCAGTACTACGAGGTCGAGCTCGACAAGAAGCGCGCCACGATCACCAGCGCTGGCATCGCCGAAGCGCAGCGTGTCTCCGGGATCGGCTCGTTCTACGTCGGCGAGAACATGGACATGCCGCACCTGCTTGAGCAGTCAGTGCGCGCGCACACGGTGTACCAACGTGACCGCGACTACGTGATCGCCCAGGACGAGACCGGCCAGCTGGGCGTGGTCATCGTCGATCAGAACACCGGGCGCAAGATGGTCGGTCGCCAGTGGTCCGACGGCCTGCACCAGGCGGTCGAGGCGAAGGAAGGCGTTTCCATCAAGCAGGAAACGCAGACGATGGCCACGATCACGGTGCAGAACTACTTCAAGCTCTACGGCCATCGAGCCGGCATGACCGGGACCGCCGACACCGAGGCCGAGGAGTTCCACGAGATCTACCGGCTCGACGTCGTGAGCATTCCCACCAACTTGCCCATCGCGCGCGACGATCGGGACGACCAGGTCTACGTGAGCGTGAAGGACAAGTGGAGCGCCGTGATCGAGGAGATCCGCCGCCACCATGACCTCGGCCGCCCCGTGCTGGTCGGCACGACCAGCGTCGAGAAGAGCGAGTTCCTCGCGGCTGAGCTCCGCAAGCGCCACGGGATCCGTCACGAGGTGCTCAATGCCAAGCAGCACGAGCGTGAGGCCGAGATCGTTGCCGGTGCGGGCCAGCTGGGCGCCGTGATGATCGCGACCAACATGGCCGGCCGCGGCACCGACATCAAGCTCGGCCGCATCGGACGTGCCGATCTCATCGAGCACTGGAAGCGCCGCAACATCTGCCCGCGTGAAGCCACGGCCGAGCAGACCGACGAAGCCGTCCTGGAACTGTGCTGGCGCCACCTTGCTGCGACGCAGGCGGGTGTCGAGCGTGCAGAAGCGGCATCGCTCCCGATGGAGGAGATCCAGTTGCGCACGCTGCGCGCCTGGGCCATCGAGCACGCCGGCATGGACGAGGGTGATGCCCGCAAGGCCAAGCAGTCGAACTTGATGAGGGCACTTGATGGAACCGGCTCGTTCCAGCTCCACCGGATCGGCTT
>Ga0209617_10001027_pt1 | contig 12893 bp, 2 predicted proteins | sample LakEriepJuly2011_2_FD_187459 | JGI IMG/M metagenome (GOLD analysis project Ga0209617, IMG submission 187459) | Freshwater microbial communities from dead zone in Lake Erie, Canada - CCB epilimnion July 2011 (SPAdes) (version 2) | ecosystem: Environmental > Aquatic > Freshwater > Lentic >... | reverse complement strand
ACACTTGCACTATCTAAAGTTGTAGCACCTGTAACTGTAACAGCTCCAGTAACATCCAATGTTCCAGCAATTGCAGTATTACCCGTTCCATCGGCTACTGCAAACTTATTGGTGTCCATGGTTAATCCACCATTAAGTGCTGTAGCACCAGTAACTGTTAGTGAACCACCTAAATTTGTAGCATTTGTACCTGAAACAGTTAATACAGCATTAATGGTAGTATTATTATTAACATCTAATGTGTTATTAAGAGTTGTAGCACCACCAACGAATAGTGTAGTAGTGACACTTGCACTATCTAAAGTTGTAGCACCTGTAACAGTTAATGCACCAGTAACAGATGTCGCACCTGTAACACTAAGTGTTCCAGCAATTGCAGTGTTACCCGTTCCATCAGCTACTACAAACTTATTAGTATCCATGGTTAATCCACCATTAAGTGTTGTAGCACCAGTAACACTTAGTGTTCCAGCAATTGAAGTGTTACCCGTTCCATCTGCTACTACAAACTTATTAGTGTCCATAGTTAATCCACGATTAAGACTTGTTGCACCAGTTACAGTAAGGTCACCTCCTAATTTTGTAGGGTATGAACCTATAACGGTAAGATCACCCGAAATATTGGTATTATTATTAACATCTAATGTACTATTAAGAGTTGTAGCACCAGTAATATCTAATGTTCCCGCAATTGACGTATTACCAGTTTCATCGGCTACTACAAACTTATCAGTATCCATAGTCAAACCACCATTAAGTGTAGTAGCACCAGTAACGGTTAATACTCCAGTAACAGATGTTGCACCAGTAACACCGAGTGTTCCAGCAATTGAAGTATTACCAGTTCCATCGGCTACTAAGAACTTATTGGTGTTCATGGTTAATCCACCATTAAGTGTTGTTGCACCAGTAACTGTTAATACCCCCGTAAGAGATGTATCACCTGTAACACCTAGTGTTCCTGCAATTGCAGTATTACCAGTTCCATTTTCAACAATAAATAATGAACTTCCTAAGGGAGATCTTGTGCTTGTGCTATTAACTTTAAGAGAACCAGCCGATATCGTAACATCAGCGTTATTTATATAAGTGTCACCATTTACATCAAGTGTGCCTGTTATTTCAGTGTCACCTGTTATATTAGTTGCACCAGTTATATTCGTAGCGGATGTTATTGAAACTACATCACCTGAACCTTGCGCTGAAGTTATATTAACACTTCCAGTAATAGTAGTATCCCCATCGATATAAACAGCCGCGGTAATATGTGTTGTTCCACTAATATCAACAGTGTTTTTAAGAGCTGTTGCACCACTTACTGTCATAGAACCGTGCAGAATTGTAGCATTTTGACCAATTATTTCTAAATTACCTGTTATCGTTGTATTACCCGTAATAAATGTATTTCCAGTAATACTTGTTTCACCTGTTATAGTTGTATCAGCCACTACATCAAGTGTGTCGTTAAGAGTTGTTGTGCCTGTAACCGTTAGAGATCCGTTTAGATTTGTAGCAAATGCACCAGATAATGTTAAAGCACCAGTAATAGTTGTATCACCATATACATCTAATATATTATTTAGAGTTGTTGTGCCAGTTATTATTACATCACCATTAAGATGAGTTAATGTATTTACAAACAAATTACCACCAAGATATGTATCATTAAAATCAGATACATATACATTACCGTTTATGTTCGTATTTCCCATAATAGTAACATTACCCGTCATACGTGTATTGCCTATTACATCCAAATTTGCATTAATACCTATATTGCCATTAAGTGTAAGGTCATAGGGAACAGTATTACTCGAACTAACTTCCATTAGGTTATTTCGCATTACTAAACCAGTGTTAAATTGGTCTAATTGCAATTTAATAGGAGTAGAATATTCTGGAGCTTTTAATTCCCAACTTTTACCTAAACTGCCCACTTTAATATAACCACTATCATCTATAGCATTTGCTCTAACATTTATACCAGCTCCTCTTGCTGATGATGCACTGTTACCTCCTTTATTAATAGTAATTATATTATCAAATACTTCTAAATTTGTTGATTGGATATAGTTAAGAGTGCCTGCTATATTTACAGTATCCCCCGAAGAACCGATGGTTATGACAGTTGGATCGCCTAATCCTGAACCAATGTTTATATTTTGAACCGTTGATGAACTTCCTATATTTATATCATGAACTATTCCAGAATGTCCGATATTTATAGTTCCTGCTGTTGAAGATCCAATATCCAGTTGTGCATTAGGAAAGGTTGTATCAATCGTATCAACCAATACTCCATTGTTTAATATTGTATTATTTTGTACAATAAGACTTCCAGATATAACTGCATCAGATGCAGTTTGAAGAGTATTGAAATACGCATCAGCATCCGTATTTATGTTACCACTTATATTTACATCACCAACAATACCTACTCCACCATAAATAATAACCGTTCCAGTAGTCGAGTCGGAAGTGGGTATATTACTTGTAAATGTGGTTATACCTGAAACATTCAAATTTCCAACAACAGATGCACTATTAAGTTGAGCTACCCCAGTTGTATATATAGCCGATGCATTTATATTGCCATTTACACCAAGACCACCAGAAGTTACGATTGAACCAGTTGTTTTAGAAATGGAAGGTGTAGTATTTGTTGTGCGAATTAATCCTGGGGTATAAAAATTACCAGCATATACATTACCTCGAACCCCAACCCCACCAGCAACAGTAAATGCACCTGTTGTAGTGCTAGTGGACGATTGAGTATTCGTAACATTTGCAATAACTGGTGCTATACCATTAAAAGTAGTCGCAAAAACATTTCCTGCATATATGTCACCACCTACACCTAAACCTCCTGCAACAACTAGCGCTCCACTTGTTTTACCAGTAGCATTGGTTGTGTCTGTAACTAATATATTACTAATAGTTGATTGCCCTGCATATAATACAGTTAGGTTAGCAATATTTGATACAACCATCGCCCCGCTAACATTTGTGTCGGAAAGTGTTGATATTCCAGTTACACGAAAACTGCCAGATACATTTGCAGTATTGAGTGTAGTATCACCTGATAAAACGGTGGCACCATTTACAGATACACTGCTTAAATTAGAAGCTCCAGCAGTTAAACCTAATAATGTAGTTGCACCAGATACATTTAAAGAACTTTGTAATTGTGTTGCATTTGTAACAGTTAATGTTCTTAACGTGGTTGTTCCCGTTACACCTAGCGTCCCAGATACAATTCCGCTAGATAATGTTGTTGTTCCTGCATTTAAATCAGATAATGTTGTAGTTCCAGTGACATTTAGAGCACCACCTATAGTTGCGTTATTTACAGTAGCAAGTGCAAGTGTATTAATAGTGCCAGAAACACCTAATCCACCTTTAAGAGTCATAGACCCAGTTGTTGTAGAACTAGATGCTCTTGTGTTATTAACATACACATTTTCTGCATTTAAATCACCAATAATACCTACACCACCAGCAACAGTAAGTGCACCAGTGCTAACACTTGTAGAAGCGGTATTATCAGTTATATTTACTACACCTGCTGACGTCAGTTTTCTTCCAGTTAGTATGGTAACATCATTATTAAGATATGATTTGCCTGATACGATAATATCACCACCAGCATTAAATGAATGACCAAAACCAATTGAAACAGACCCAGATAATGTGGTTGTTCCTGAAACACGCAAATCTCCACCGACATTAAGGTCTTTACCCGATGCAATAGTAACTGCATCATTTAATGTAGTTGTTCCACTTACGGTAATACTTTTACCAGATGCTATGGTAACATCATTATTAAATGTGCTTTGACCATTTACAACTAACGTTCCAGATACAATTCCAGTAGATAATGTGGTTGCACCTGCATTTAAAGTGGATAATGTGGTTACGCCTGCATTTAAAGTGGATAACGTAGTTTCACCTGCATTTAAACCAGATAATGTGGTTGCACCACTAACACCTAATGTTCCAGATACAATACCACTATTTAGAGTTGTTGCACCAGCGGTTAAACCTGACAATGTAGTTGCTCCACTAACGCCGAGAGTTCCCGATACAATACCGCTATTTAAAGTTGTTGTACCAGCAGTTAACCCTGCCAATGTAGTTGCACCACTAACACTTAGAGTTCCAGAAACAACACCGCTCGATAATGTAGTTAGTCCTACCAATGTAGTTGCACCACTAACACCTAGTGTTCCAGAAACATTTCCACTTGATAATGTAGTCGCCCCAGCGGTTAATCCTGCCAATGTAGTTGCACCGCTAACACCAAGTGTTCCAGAAACATTTCCAATTGACAATGTAGTTGCACCACTAACACCTAATGTTCCAGAGACATTTCCACTTGATAATGTAGTCGCCCCAGCGGTTACGCCAGCTAATGTAGTTACACCACTAACGCCAAGTGTTCCAGATACAATACCGCTATTTAGAGTTGTGTCACCAGCTGTTAATCCTGCTAATGTAGTTGCACCACTAACACCTAGGGTTCCAGAGACATTTCCACTTGATAATATGGTTGCACCAGCAGTTAAGCCTGATAACGTGGTTGCACCACTAACACCAAGTGTTCCAGATACAATACCGCTATTTAGAGTTGTGGTACCAGCTGTTAATCCTGCTAATGTAGTTGCACCACTCACACCAAGTGTTCCAGAGACAACACCACTGTTTAGAGTTGTTGCGCCAGCAGTTAAGCCTGATAAAGTGGTTGCACCACTAACACCAAGTGTTCCAGATACAACACCGCTCGATAATGTAGTCGCACCAGCGGTTAATCCTACTAATGTAGTTGCACCACTAACACTTAATTTTGAACCGATATCGATATTGCTACTAAATGTCAAATCATTTGGAACAATATTACTTGATGTAATATTTTGTGAATTATCACAAAGTACAATACCACTATTAAGACTGTCTATTTTTAGTTTAGCGATATTATTATTAGCGGGTGCTTTTAGTTCCCAAGATGTGCCACTAGCACCTATACGCATATATGATGCATTATCATCATTATTATCTCTAATATATACACCTCCTAGAAAGGATTGACCGCTTCCAACAGCGCCTTTATTTAAAATGATATTCTTATCGGATACTTCTAAATTAAATGATTGAATAAAATTTAAAGTACCTGCAACGTTTACGGTATCACCTACTCCACCAATATTTATAGTAGTTACGCCAACACCTGAATTTCCAATATTTACAGATTGAGTATTCGTTCCATTACCTAAACTAATAATAGAGGCGTTATTGTCACCAATATGTAAAGTATCACCCGATAATAATGTATCAATTGTATTTACGTATACTCCACTTGTTAATTTTGTTAATCCAGATACATCCAGTTTTCCTGCTATATCAGTATCTCCATTTGTGGAATTAACTGTAAATTTATCAGTATTTACTCTTAATCTACCTAATATATCAGTATTTCCTGAGCTAGCATCTACTGCAAATTTATTTGTATTAACAATCATACTGCCAACGACATTTAATTCACCGCCTACTTTAGAGTTATTTAATACATTAGATGTAAGTAATATACTGTCACCCGCGCTTAATCCAGCTAGTGTTGTCTTACCGGCAACATGTAATTCACCACCTACCTTAGAGTTATTTAATACATTGGAAGTGAGTAATATACTGTCACCCGCAGTTAATCCAGCTAAACTGGAATCACCGACGACACGTAATTCACCACCTACCTTAGAGTTATTTAATACATTGGAAGTTAGTAATATACTGTCACCCGCACGTAAACCAGCTAAGCTTGTTGCGCCACTTACATCGAATGTTCCTGATACATTTCCACTAGATAATATACTATCACCTGCACGTAATCCAGCTAAAGTAGACTCACCAAGGACATTTAGTTGACCTCCTACCTTAGAATTATTTAACACATTAGATGTCAGTAATATACTGTCACCAGCACATAATCCAGCTAAAGTAGACTCGCCAAGTACATTTAGTTGACCTCCTACCTTAGAGTTATTTAACACATTAGATGACAATAATATACTGTCACCCGCACGTAATCCAGCTAAAGAAGACTCGCCAAGGACATGTAATTCCCCACCTACTTTAGAGTTATTTAATACATTGGATGTCAATAGTATACTGTCACCTGCACGTAAACCAGCTAAGCTAGTTGCACCAGCGACTTGTAATTCCCCGCCTACCTTGGAGTTATTTAATACATTAGATGTCAGTAATATACTGTCACCTGCATGTAATCCAGCTAAAGTAGACTCACCAAGGACATTTAGTTGACCACCTACTTTAGAGTTATTTAATACATTGGATGTCAATAATATACTGTCACCGGCACTTAAAACAGCTAAGCTAGTCGCACCCGCCACATGCAATTCCCCTCCAACCTTAGAGTTATTTAATACATTAGAACTAAGTAACACGCTATCACCGGAAGTTAATCCTGCTAAAGTTGTTGCCCCATTAACACGTAATTCACCTCCGATTTTCTGATTATTTATAACATTTGAACTCAATAAAGAAATTTCATCTACTTCCATTCGATGAAATGCGGCTAAACCAAGCACAGCAAGTGAACCTCCAATAGTTTGGTCCTGTAATACATTAGAACTGAGTAATACAGTATTCCCCGCAGTTAATCCAGATAAAGTTGTAGCACCGCTTACATTGAGCATTCCCGATACAACAGCAGTTGATAATGCAGTTGCCCCAGCCACATTTAATGCACCACCTACTTTCGAATTATTTAATACATTAGAACTTAGTAATATACTGTCACCCGCGCTTAATTCAGCCAAGGTTGTTGTTCCAGTAACGGATAGAGTTCCTTTTAATTGCGAAACACCTGATACTGTAAGATCGGTGCCTATAGTTGCTTCTTGTTGTGTTGTAAGTGTTTTAGTAGAAGTATGACGGGATACTGTCATATTTTTAGTTATAGATGCGTTATTATCTACATGTAAATCACCCATTATATGCGCATCATTATTTACATTTATATCGTTATTAAATTTAGTAAAGCCATCAATATCAACATTTGACGTTAGATGCATATTACCATTAAATGTTAAATCACGATTAACCACAGAACTTGCAGTAACATTTAAATCATTATCACATTGTAATAATCCAGGAGTGAAATTATCATTTAATAATTTAACTACATTATTATGTTCTGGAGCTTTAAACTCCCAACTTGTTCCAGTTGAGCCAATACGACTATATGCCTTATTATCATCGAAATTATCACGAATGTAAATACCTGCATTATGCGCTGTGCCTGAACCAACTGCCGATTTATTAAGAACGATTGTTTTATTAGAAACTTGTAAATCAGCAGATTGAACATAGTTTAAATTTCCAGCAATATTAACAATATCTCCTTCCCCACCAATATTAATGGTAGTAAAACTTGAACCAGTCCCTATATTTACGATTTGAACACTGTCACTATTACCTAAACTAAGAGTTGATGCTTTATAATCACCGATATGTAATGTATCTCCTGCAGTAAGCACATCTATTTTATTTACATTTAAACTATTATTTAAAGTTGTTATTCCATCTACACTTAAAGTATCGGATATAGTAGCGGTTCTTAACTGTAAATTATCTACGTTTACGGCACCTAAAATGCGTGTATTCGATAACACTGTATTTCCAAGTACATTAAAATCACTTGATATAATAGCATTTGACAACGATGTATTTCCAATTACATTTAAACCACTTGATACAGTTGCATTTGATAAATTAATATTTCCACGAACATTTAATGAGCCAACAATGTTTGCATTTGATAAATCAGTATTACCGACAACACTTAATCTATTAGTGATATCAGCATTAGTCGTTTTTATAGCACCTGCATTTAAATTTCCATTTACACCTAGCCCCCCTAATATCACTATTGTTCCAGTGCTTGTTGATGTAGATGGTGTATTGTTATAAAATTGGATGGGTCCCGTGATGTTCTGTAGGTTTGATTGTGTTTTATCTAAAAATTTAGGGTCATAATATGTACCTCCACCATTTGATTGAACTAAGCTGTATAAATTCATACCGTTTATTACCAAATTGCCCGTGATAGTTGTTTCTCCACTAATATTTACATCATCTGCAAATGTTGATTTACCATATACTGCTAAAGTGCTATTAATAGAGGTTGATGCACCTGATAAATATATTGAATTCAGAGCTTCGATTGATACATTTTTACCCGATAATGACATATTCTTTATATATCTATTTATACAGAATATATATTTATCATTATTTATAATAAAAATGTTATTATAATACAGTAATACTCTTATATTTAACAATTAAGCAATAAACCGAGTGATATATAAAAAGTTATGTATATTTTTATTTAGTCATTTAAATTGTATCAAATTAAATAAATAAATAGCAACACTGATTGTTTATTTATTTATTTATTTAATTTGATATTTACATATAAAATTATAGTTACTATAGATTTATATATTTAACTATATCCGTTTGAATATGACAATAAAATTTACAATTATTACTCCTACAACTGGAAATTCAAAATTATCCAAATTAATACAATCAATTAATAATCAGATAGATAATAACACAATTCCTAAGAAAATTGAACATGTAATCGTAATTGATGGACCGACATTTAATGAAAATACACAACAAATTTTGAATGATAATCCATCTACGAATCACGAAAGATTTGTTGTACAACTTCCATTCAATACGGGAAAAGACGGCGGTAATTATTTAGGACATAAAATATATGCATCATTTGGCCAATTAGTTAGAGGAGATTGGGTAATATTAGCAGATGATGACAATTGGTATGAACCCAACCACTTTAACAGTTTAATTGAAACGATTGATGAATACAACCAAGAATACAACCGTAAATCATTTTACAAAAAACAAATGGAGTGGCTGTATTGTCTAAGAAAAATAGAAAACGACAGAGAAGGATATGTATGTGAAGACAATTGTGAATCTCTTGGATATTTAAACCCTGTATTCTATAACAGCAATGAACGGTTAATTGATACAAATTGCTATTGTATTCGCAGTGATGTTATGATTGCTTGTTCGTATATTTGGAATCGTGTCGGCACAAATAATAATACTGATCCAGATCGAATATTTTGCAAAAAACTTATGAAAGAATATCCAAATTTTGTATGCACCCAACAATATACACTTAATTATCACACTGGAAATCGAGATGATAGTGTTAAATCGGAGTTATTTGTAAAAGGTAATGATATAATCATAAAAAGATTTGGCAGTGTTCCATGGCAGAGACCTATATTATATATTGCACATTTTGACAGTATACATACTCTGATGATATTAAATCGTGTATACGGTGGCAATAAGAACCCACTTCCATGTATTACATACAATCAATGGAACCTAAATTTTTTTGATAAATTATCTGAAAAGTTTTTATTAATTAGTGCATATACACCATCTGAATTTGTTCCATCTGGCTCAAAATTGCTTTTAAATTTTTGTTCACCCAGCGATTTACCAATAACACTATTGAACCGTAACGATATTGAAAAAATAGTATATACCTATGAATCTCCTAATATTCGACATAAGGAACAATGGGATTTAGCATATCTTCTTCCTACATTCAATAAAATTCTTACATATTGGAAACCAATGCTAGATATTTCAAATCTTGTAGATAACCGTATAACATATTTACCATTTATTGGTAGATTTGATATGACAAATCCGAATGATTTAGTGTGTATACAAAAAAATAATAATTGTGATAAAAAAGTGTGTATTATATTAGAAAATAGGGAGATAAATGGAAAATATAAAATTAATGAAATTGACTTATGTGCTCAAGATTATTTACGATATGAATACGCTTCTGCACTTGGAAAGAGAATTTATTGTTATGGGTCAACATGGGAACCTATGCAAAATATCATAAATTATAGGCCAGCATTAAATCGCCAGTTAGACAAAGAGCGTGTTATTGATTTTATGTCAGAGTATACATTCTGTCTTATTATTGAAAACTGTAATGCTGATGGTTATATTAGTGAGAAATTATATGATGCTCTTACCGTAGGGTGTATCCCGTTATATTATGGTAATAAAAATAGTATTTTAAACATTCCTGTTGACTGCTATATTGACTTAAAAACAATTACACCTAATGATTTACCAAATTTAATAGATAGTATGGATAGTGAATTTATAGAGTTGTTTCGTCAAAATATTTATAAAAAACGAATGGATATTTTTCAAAAAGTTAGCATCAATGCATATACGGAAATAATTGAAACTGTCCTAACCGAATAAAAAAATACTTTTCTTTTTTTGGGTTTTTTCACATATGACGTGTAGTTATAGTCACAGTCACAGTCACAGTCACAGTCACATGTCACATTCACAGGTCACGTTGATTTTTGTTGCATTCATTCATCAAAGCATATAGCCTGAAGTTCCTGTAGTTCCTCGGCAGTGCTCGAGAGCTCGCTGAGGGTGTCAGTGTCGTTGGAGTGGTCGGAATGGTGTTGGTCGTCGGGTGCATTGCCCTTGACTGCCTGCCAAAGTCGGCCGACGCGGCTTGTGATGGTCATTGCCAGAGCTCTGCCCTTCATCTCGGGGGTTTCCAAGAGAATCTGTTCCTTGACCATGTCGCGGTTCACAGCAAGAAACATCATGTAGGGATTGAGGGCGCGCTTGACAGCTGACTTGGAGCGTTTCGGCTTCTTCGTGTCTTCAATGCCGTTCTTCTTGTTGAATGCCTTCATCAATTGGTCATGGTGCTTGGCAAACTCCTCCAGGTTCGGGTGTTCCGCGGTTCCGAAGTTCTGGTGTGACGCATGCTGTTTGCAAAATGTGGCATTCTCACATCCACGTTTGCATTGTGATGGCACAAGCTCTCCTTCACCATTCATCTCAATGCAAGGGAGGAGTGCCTGGCACCTTGATTCGGCCAAAGCAGGCTTGTTTGGTCCGCGGCGCTTGTTCTTGACAGGTTCCTCGGCCAAGGGTTCAGCCACTTCTTCGGGAGCACATTGCCACGAATTGTCGATGATTGTTGCCGGTGCGCTGATGACAGGGTTTGGTTGAATGGCAAACTCGGACAATGTTGAAAGTAGCGAGGCGATTTTCGAATGAAGATCTCTGTTTTCAGTGCTCAGTCGGGTGATTTCGTCTTGGAAAGCAGTAAACACTGCTGAAACCTTGGAAGCTTCTTCGGTAAAGTTGATGGATGTCGTCATTGTCTTTGGTTCGATGTGTCTTGTTCTAGATGCAACTGCTTCTCCTTGGTCTATTTTGGTTTTAGCCATCAATTTTTTTTAGCCCATAGCCATAGCCAATAATCATGGTTTCCAATAGTTACCAATAGTTACCAATAGAAATAGCAAATATCTATACGATTTTTTACGGATGGATATGTGCTAATGTAATCATCAACTTGCAATATCGACTAAATCGTCTTTTACAACAATTTTAAAGGATACATCTTTTGTTATCATATTCACGGTGTGTGAAGTTAATGGCGTATTTAAGCGTATAATATCTAATATGGCCTGCTGATCATCTAATATTATAATATCATGCATTTTATGTTCATCACCTGGACTTAACACCTGTGTTCCAACAATAGTAAAAGGTATAAACCCTGATATATTATAGAGTGAATAACTATTGTCGCGCAATTTCTGTTCTATATATTGGTTATTTTCAATTATTTCAATTTTATCATAATAGTTACTACTGTTTTTATTAAAATGATTAAATACTCTTAGTCGGGAACGTCTATTTAGTTGATATAGTGTTTTTAATTCCCCTGTATTATTTTTAATATCCTTTTCTGTATAAAATACCTCATTTGGATAAACATTATATGATAATCGCGTATCAACAATTTTAATTGAATTTTCAAGTATCTCCCTTCGTCGAATAGGATTACGCAATATTTCATCTACTAATTTTCGTATGTATTTGCTTTGAACAAAATCCACATTTTCATCATTTAATAACAGTAATCGGCAATTCCCCTTTCGATAATAGTCTATATTTAATTTATTATTAATATTATTATCCATATTTGTTTCATCCCAATATTGACCATTTTTTTGTAGATATTTATGAATACTACTAATATATTTACTACGTGCAATTTCATTAGTGCCAAATGATTTTATTATCTCTAGTATCTTTTGCTTATTTTTATCTATAAATTCATCTAAAGTCAAACCATTTGTTTCATCTATCCAATTACAAAAAGGATCTGTATTGCATTGATTTTTTATTTTATGTACTGAACAGGTTTGTTCTACATATGTTTGGCCTTTTCCTATTTTACCAATATCAACTGGTTTGTAAACAATATTATTTTTAACTAAATTAATAATCATCTTTGATAATGATGACCGTTTATCTTGTAGTCCCAATTTATTATTATTTATCAATTCAATTATCTCTTTTTTTGGAACAATACGACCATTTGACCGACTATTATTATCGCTTACACTTAGCAATCTAGATAATTCAAATCGGAATCGCTCATAACTATATTTGTTATAATTTAAAGACAGTATAAAATCAATACGACCATCTGTATGATATTTTTCATAATTATAAATCTCATCATCTTGATGTATTTCCATTTCAACTTCTTGAATACGATGTATTAGATATCGGTATTTACTATCCTTATATTTCTTATATATATGCGTATCTAATCGAACAGGTATATAATCCCCTGTTTCAATAAGTAATTTATCAATTGCCTTTGTGTCTTCAACCATAGTTAATCCAATAATTCGGGAAGGTATTATTCCATTTAGACTTTTGTATATATTTGTATAATTTTGCAA
>Ga0209617_10001026_pt1 | contig 12893 bp, 14 predicted proteins | sample LakEriepJuly2011_2_FD_187459 | JGI IMG/M metagenome (GOLD analysis project Ga0209617, IMG submission 187459) | Freshwater microbial communities from dead zone in Lake Erie, Canada - CCB epilimnion July 2011 (SPAdes) (version 2) | ecosystem: Environmental > Aquatic > Freshwater > Lentic >... | reverse complement strand
CGCCTTCGCGTAGTCTTGGATTTCAATCTGCGCGTGTGGATCCATGCGCAGCGAGAGGAAGTGGAAGATGTTGTGCAAATCGCACTTCCAATACCACTCGGTGTATACCGAGACTGGCAGGACGGCCCGCGCGAGTTCGCGTGCGACACCCTTCTCCGTCAATTCGAGGTACTTGGCGTAGTTCGCTTCCGCACTCTCGAGAAGCTGCAGAAACTCTTCCGCCGTCCCCGCGTCGATCGGCCCCTCACCACCCTGACGATTCGACTTCGACTGCTTCCGCACGTTCTCGATGTCGGGGCGATAGAAACGATCCGGCATGATCGAGTAGCGCGCGCTGTACTCGTTCACATTCGCCGTGCGATGGCGGATCCACTGACGCGCGATGAAAATCGGCATCGCGATGTGGAACTTGAACTCAACCATCTCAAACGGCGTCGAGTGGCGGTGCCGCATGAGGTAGCGAACGAGTCCGCGATCCTCGCTCACCATCTTCGTCCCCTGCCCGTACGACACGCGGGCCGACTGCACGATTGCGCTGTCGGCGGTTTGCCCTTCGGGCACCAACCGCGGCATGGCGTCGACCAAGGCGATGAAGCCATGCTGGTGAATCGGAATCGACCAGCGACTTGATCCGCCCATGACGTCGTGAAGAGGCGTCTCGGGCATCACGCGCTCGATCGGAGCGGGTGCGGCAGATTCGACAGCGTTTGGGGTCGCGGCAGCGTCAGGCGGGAACGACATGGGGTCGGAATGTAGCACGGCCCGCGATGACACCGCGGTAGCGCCGCGGAAGCACCGTGGAAGCAGCACCCCTTCCACTCACCCGCCGCGGATCCGCTCGCTCATCGCAAAGAGCCACTGGCCGACGGATGTCGTCGTCCCCTGCAGCGTCGGCTTTCCCTTCGAGCGAAGGATCGGCTGCACGTCGCCCGCGAGGCCCCATTCAACTTCGAGGCTGTCAAAGCACTCGTCGAGCGTGGGCGCGGGCACAGGCGCGCCAATCGCTTCACGGGTCGTCGGATAGGTGCGCTCAGCACCCGCGGGCGCCGAGGTCTTCAACGCGGTGGGTACGCCTTCCGGCGCCGCGACGAATGCTCGGAGGTCCGCTTCACTTGTCGGAAACGCGTCGTTGCGATCGGCGTAGGCGAGCACACACCACGCGAGTTCACGCAGGCGTGCGTCGGTGATGTGCGCGGTCGTTCGCACATTCGCGAAGACATTCCACGAGATCACGCTCATCGTCACCGCGAAGAAGACGAAGACCGCAACGATTGTCCAAAACAGGGGCTTTCCGCGCATTCCCGAAGCGTAGCCGCTCACCGCGTGTCCGCGCATCCATACGCGCACGCAGGAAGTTCAAATCGATCGACGCTCTTACATGCGTGCATTCGCAAGCTTGATGCGCGCGCGCTTGCGTCGCGGATCGGCCTCGGGCACCGCCGACAACAGTGCCTGCGTGTACTCGTGCTTCGGGCGATTGATGATTTCATCGCGCGAGCCCTCTTCGACGATCTTGCCGTTGTACATCACCGCGATGCGATCGCAAATGTGGTGAATCACGGCCATATCGTGGGAAATGAAGAGATACGAGAGCCCCATCTCGTCCTGCAAATCGCCGAGGAGATTGAGAATCTGCGATTGAATCGACACGTCGAGCGCGCTTGTCGGCTCGTCGCACACGATCAGCCGCGGGTTAAGACTGAGCGCACGCGCGATACCGATGCGTTGCCGCTGTCCGCCGCTGAATTCGTGCGGGTAGCGATCCGCCGCCTGCTTCCACAGGCCGCATTTCACGAGCAACTCCTCGACCTTGGCACGCGTTTCGTCTGCAGACTGCGTGAGTCCGTGCACTTCGAGTGGTTCGCCGATGATGCTGCCGACGCGCATGCGCGGATTGAGGCTGCCGCCTGGATCTTGGAAGATGATCTGCATCTCGCGACGCAGCCGGCGCATATCGACCGCGTTGGCACCGAACACATCCTTGCCGTCGAACCGCACATCGCCGCCAGAATTCGGAATCAATCGAAGGAGCGTGCGGCCCACGGTTGTTTTACCGCAGCCGGATTCGCCCACGAGACCGAGCGTCTCGCCGCGGCGGACGAAGAAACTCACGTCGTCGACGGCTTTCACGTGACCAACAGTGCGCTGCAGAATGCCGCGACGAATCGGGAACCACGTCTTGAGGCCTTTGACCTCGAGAAGGATCGGTTGTGCGTCCTTATTGCTCACGTGTTGCTCATGATTCGTGGTGAGGGCCCGGTGAGGGCGAGACGACATCTGGGGGTTCAATCGAACGACATGCGCAAAGAACGCGCGCGGGGCCATAGATCGTACACGGTCACAGAGACTCGACCAAGCCCACTCGATGAAACTCACGCGGCGCGTTTACGGCGCAGAAATCGCGATGTTCACGACGCGGCCGTCGGGGCACGTGATCGAGAGCGGCACTTCGACGCGCCGAATCATGCCACGCCGCTGCCCGGCCATCGAAGACACCGCGCGTGCGACACGCGTGTAGAACTCATCGAGCGAGCCCACGGGCTGCTCGAAAACAGCCGTGATCGTGCTGCCGTCCGGCACGAGTTCTGCGATTTCCGATCCGTCGGCAGCATCTTCAATCAAGACGCCACGTCGGAACGGCACACCAAGTTTCTTCGCACGTTCCGACGTCGCCGTCGCGAACTTTGCAATGCCCGCACGTTCAAGCGCAGCGGGGAGATACGGCGCGAGATTCACGCTCGAGTCGAGTTCTGCAAGCGTCGCGATCACTTCGATACGCTCGCCGCCATCGCCCGATTCCGCGGCGCGCCACACTTCGAATTTCACGTCGCTTCCAGGCTTCCGCGACGAAATGATTGCTGAAACCCCTTCGTTCGTCGCGACTTTCTGCCCATCGGCCGCAACGATCACGTCGCCTGCGCGGAAGCCCGCGCGCTCGGCGGGCGAGCTCGGCGTGACATCCGAAATCACCACGCCGTCGCCTTTGAATCCGTCGGCCACTTGACCGAACACGCCGTCACCGCCGCGCACACGCAGTTCGTCGAGCGCCACCATGCGAACGCCGAGGTAACCCTTGCGCACTTCGCCCGTTTCGATGATCTGCGTCACCGTCGACTCGATCATCGACATCGGAATCGCAAGACCAATCCCTGCGAATTGCCCTTGTCCTGTGCCGTTTCCGCGACCGGTCGCAATCGCGGTGTTCATGCCAATCACGCGGCCGCGCACGTCGGTCAGCGGACCGCCGGAGTTCCCCGGATTAATCGCGGCATCGGTTTGGATGAAGTTCTCGTAATCGATATCCGCGAGGCCTGCGGTGCGTCCGAGCCCCGACACGATGCCCGACGACATCGAGAAGCGGAAATCAAACGGCGAGCCAAACGCGTACACCATGTCGCCTTGCTCAAGTTGCGACGAATCGCCGCGCAACGATGGGTGCAAACCGCCAGGCGCGACCTTGATGACCGCGATATCCGAACGGAGATCAAGGCCGACGAGTTCCGCCTCGCGGAGTTCGCCATCAAAGAGCTGCACCTGCAGCCGATCGCTTCCTTCGACGACGTGCGCGTTGGTCACGATGTGACCTTCTTCATCCCAAATCCAACCCGACCCGCTCGAGGCGTACGGCGCGGTGAACGCGCGTCGCTGCATCGCCATCATGGTGCTCACGTGCACCACGCTCGGCTCGACGAGTCGTGCGATCGCACGATTGGCGCGATTGATTTGCTCAAGCAGCGGAAGAACTTTCTCGACTTCGCGCACGGCTTCATCGTCGCTCGCGCCCGCATCCGCGAGCGTCGCCGTGTTCGAGGAAGAGTTTGATGGCGAGATCGGCGCGGAGAGCGACGTCGTCACCACTCCAGGCAATGGAAGTGCGGGCGCTTCAAGCACGCGCGCGGCACGTTCGATGCTCGCATCCGCGGCTGCGTCGTTCGCGCGACGGATCGCAAGCGGTGCCGCGAGAATCGCAATCCCAGCGGCGGCGACAACGACAAATCCAGGTCCGACGTAGGGGAATTGGCGCATGGCTGTGGGATTCCGTGAAAGGGCTCTGTTGGATGCTCAAACTCGTCCGATCCGTCGGAAGAATTCATCCTTCTCCGCGTCCGAGAGCGCGTACGGGTGCTCGCCGAGAGCACCTGTCTTGACGCGGTCTTTCCACGAACTCGCCATTTCCGCAAGCCCGCGCGCGAGCGGCACGATCGGAAGCGCAAACGGTGGCTGTCGATCGGTGAGCCCGAGCAAATCGTGCAGAACGACGACCTGCCCATGGCACGCGGGGCCCGCGCCACAGCCAATGACAGGAACGGGCGAGCGTCGAACCACTTCTTCGGTCACTTCGACAGGCGTCGCTTCGATGAGGAGCATGGTTGCCCCCGCCGCGATCATCGCGTCTGCGTCGGCCAAGATCTTGACCGCGTCGTCGGCCGTCTTCCCCGCGGCGACGTAGCCGCCGACTTGCTTCGCGTGCTGCGGTCGCGAACCGATGTGCGCGACGACCGGAATCCCCGCGCGACTCATCTTGGCGACAACCGGCGCGAACGACGCGTCCACTTCCAGTTTGACGACGTCGGCGGTGCCCTCGGTCATGAATCGACCGGCGTTGCGCACCGCTTCCGCGTCATCGGCGTGGTAACTCATGAAGGGCATGTCGGCCATGACCAACGTGCGCGGAGCGCCGCGCTTCACCGCGGCCGTGAGCATGATGAGGAAGTCGAGCGGCGCATGAAGCGTGTTTGGGTAACCAAGCACCATCTCAGCAGCCGTGTCGCCAACGAGGAGGACGGGGACACCCGCGCGTTCGAGCCAGCGCGCCGTCGTCGCGTCGTAACAGGTCAGCGAGGCGAACTTCTTCCCCTCGCGCATCGCGCGTTGAAGCGAGCGCACCGTGACGGGCGCCACAGTCGGATCGGGGCCAGCCCACGTCGCCGCGGGCGCGTCACCGGATGGTTTCGTTTCAGTCTTCACAGTCGGCCGAGAAACTGGCTGCATGGGCCGCGATCATAGGGCCACGCCGCGCGCATTTCGCCGGTCGGAGAGCCACGTTCCGAAGACAGTTGGGTTCCTCGGTCACCCGCGGGCGGGAACGAGATTATCGCGGCCGCAGACGATCCAATCTGCGATCTCAATGGCCTCTGCGAAACTCTCGCGCGCCGCCTCGAGGTCGAAACAAGGCGTGAGAACCTGTCCCGCACCAAGGTGTTCGACGGTCGCAACCGCGTCGCCCGCGATGAGCGTCGTCACGCCGCGCCCTGGCAGCAGAAGCCCTGTGAGGCCGGGCGTCACACCGTGCATCGGGAAGAGATCAACCCCCGGTGCGAGTTTGTCTGGCGCCGCGCGGCAGCGTTCGACGATCGCGACTTCTTGGGCGATGGTCTTCACGAGATCCTCGTCGCGCGCCTCGTGTGCCTCGCGAATCTTCTCGATGAGTTGAACGCCGATCGCCTCGCGCTCGCGTTCGGCGACGAGCCACTCCGCGCGCTCAAACGCGAGGATTCCTCGGCGATGCACTGGGCTCAGTGAGGTCAGGAAGACGTGCGTGATGTCGTCGGGACCGATACCAGCGCGTTCGACCAGCCGCGGAACCAGCGCCTGTGCAGGGAGCGACGGATCGACGAGGATTTTTGACTTTCCCGAGATGATGAGTGTCGTCGTCGCGTGTGGTGGACGCACCGCGCCGCGTTCGCCCCAGTGTGGGTTTGCGGCGAGCGTTCCGATCGAGATCACGCGAAAGGTGGAAGACGACGAGGAAGTCATGGGCGCGGAAGGGTAACAAGGCGGACGCGCGTCGCTGCGGCGCAACAGACCATCTCGCACGAACCGCAGTATGAACCGCGGTGTGAACCGCCGTGTGAACTACGGGGTGAGTTGCGGGTGGAGCTTCCGCGCGAAACTCTCGCACATTCCGCCGCCCGTTTTCACACGATCACTCGACCCTACTCGACGAGGCCATCGCGGGCGAGTCGTCCGATCGGGTTCGAAGGATCGCCGCGCTTCGCACGCAATGCCTCGACCACAACGGGCGGCACGAGCGAGGACAGCGCGTCGAGCGAGCCACCGAGTGCCGCGATCTGCTTGATCAAGCTCGAACTCGTGTACGCGAAGTTCTCGCCGGTCACAATGAAAACCGTCTCGATGCCCGCGACCTGGCGGTTTGTAATCGCCAGTTGGCACTCGCTCGCGAGATCCGTGATGTTGCGAATACCGCGCACAATCGCGCAGGCATTCACCGACTTTGCGTAATCGACCGTGAGGCCCGTGTAGTGGTCGACGCGCACGTGCGCCCCTGCCGACTCCTTCGCGGTCATCTCCGCAACAAGCGTTCGCGCGAGCGACAAGCGCTCTTCGAAGGTGAACAACGCTTCCTTGTTCGGATTGCGGCCGATCGCGAGCACGACCTCGTCGAACATCCCGCGGCTCCGACGCAAAATGTCGAGATGCCCGTAGGAGATCGGGTCGAAACTTCCGGTGTAGATGGCGAGATGTCGGGCCACCCGCGCATCCTACCGACCGAACCAATGGTGTTCGCGCATGCTTCGCCGCGTTCGTCCCCACGCATCTCGGGCGTCGCGAGCGTGCGCGATGCCCTCAGAATCATCACAAACGAACGCGCACGGCACACGCTCTCCCGCGAGACCGTCGCAACCCGCACAGAGCGATCACCTGCCACGCAGGAAGTGCGCAACGCACTTGCTTCTGGCGCGCGGTATTCGACCTTTCACATGTCGACCGCCGCGTAAGGGACTCCGCGGCGCCGACGGCATCGGCTCCACAGGGCAAACGCCCTTCGGAATCGACCTTGGATCGGCCCCGCATCGGATCGCCTCCCCGATCGGGGCTCCCAACGACTCCAATCGGGGCGGGGTGACTGAGGAGCACCCCGTCCCGTCTTGACTGCACGCACCCGCCCCGCCACCCGCGGGGTGGGTGTGTTTTTCGTTCGCATGTTCAAACCATGCTCAAACGATGAACCAAGGCAACATGACGCGGACTCGGACGCGCCCCGTTGGTGATACTGCCCATCGCTGCGGCGAACCAGCACCAAAGTCTCAATCCGGAGATTGCACGATGCCCCGACTCTCAATCGTTGAACCGAAGGACGCCACTGGAGATGTCGCGCGCGTCCTCGCAAGCGCACCGATCAACATCTACAAAGGAATCGCGGCGAATCCTGAGGTTTTTGCGCCATTCATCGCGTTCATGCGCGCAGTCGGCGCGAGCGGCGCGGTCACGAAAGCGGAGAAAGAACTGGTGATGCTTCGCGCCGCAGAATCGCGCCACTGTGGCTATTGCGTCGCGGCGCACACGCGCGTCGCGGCAGGAGTCGGCGTGGGAGCAGACGACGCGCTGGCCGCCCGCCGCGGAGTTGGCTCGAACCCGCGCGCACAAGCACTGCTCGATTTCACGAGCGCGGTGATCGAGAAAAACGGCAACGTGTCGGACGCGGAACTGGCAGCGTTTCGCGCGGCCGGGTTCGATGACCGCGCCGCGATTGAAGTGGTCGCCGCGATCACGGCGATGACCTTCACTGCGCTCTACAACCACATTCACCAGACCGAAGTCGATTTTCCGGCGGTGCCGCAGGCGTGAACACCCTTCATGCGCAATCCGCCCGAACCGCGCTCAGTCGGCGGGCATGATGCCGTCGACGAGCTTGTCGAAATCAGCGCGGTTCGCCTCGACGGTTTCGGTTGGACCCACGAGTCGGAAGAAGACGTTGCGACCTTCCGCTTGCACAATCGCCGCGAGTTGCAGGAAGTCGCGCTTCGGCGCAGGCGCGCCCATCGCGAGATAGTCGCCCGCGAGTTCGATCAGTTCGACCTTGAGAGGCCCGACGGTTTTCGCAGAGCGCTTCGCCTCCGGCGGACGGTCGCCCGCTCGGAATTGATTGCGCCAACGTTCGATGTTCGCATCGAGTGGTCCGCCGTCGCCGTCGACGAACACACTCACGATCAACTCCGCTTGCTTCGTCGAATCGCCCGCACCGGGTACCGAGTACTGCAGTGTTCGGAACTGCATCGATGGTTTCGTCCAGACCCATGTCGCTGGCTTCGGAGCGCGCAACCCCGCAACTTCGAGCGTCGCCGGATCATCCGCGCTCGTCGAAGTGCGCCACTTCGATTGATCGACTTTGGGGCCGTCTGTCTTCGGACGCGGCGCAAAAGCCTGCGAGGAAGTTGGGCCGGTCTTCGGATCGGAAGACGCGGTTGCCGTCGTGGAAGCGTCGGTGGTTGCAGGCGCGCTTGGTGCTGTCGACGCTGCGGTTGACGTGGCGGTTGACGTGGCGGTTGACTCGACAGGCGCCGGCGGGCGCGGCTTGGGCGACTGGCCACATCCAGCGAGTGCGACCAATGCGAGAGGTGCGATGAGCGACGAAAGCATGCGCGGAGCGCGCGAGTTCGAGAGAGAAGATTGCATGGTGTTCACCAAAATCGGAGTGTCGTTCCGAGTGTCATTTTCCGTGTGCGCAAACCCGGCGCGAAGAGTCCGTGCGACGCGCGGCGCGGGCTCGTAGCATACGCCCTTCTCACGAACGAGCCGCACGCACGAGCCGCAAGCACGAGCCGCACGCACGAGACCATGTCCAACTCGCCGCAACCTTTCGATGCGTTCGCACAGCAGTCCGCAACCGACTTCGCACACCGAGTTGCGCAAAACGGCGCACACTTCGAAGCATCAGCATCTCGCGCGTCCGTGGATGAGGACATCACGTTCGTTGGCACACGCATTTGGACGGCCGATCCCACATATCCGCGGGCACAGTCGGTCACGATGCGCGGCGGCGTCATCGTTGCGGTCGACGCGCCGCCGACTGGGAGAGTCGTCGAACTCGGCACGCGGTTCTTGTGCCCGGCGTTTCTCGACGCGCATCTCCATGTCACGCTTGGCGCTGCAACGCTCGCGCAATGTGATCTTTCAGGTTGCAGCACGCGCGCGGAGTTCGAAGCGCGGATCGCGCGACACGCGGCTCTTCTCGATGCGCAAGGTCAAGCGGTCCACGCGGGCAATGCGGGCCACCACGCGCATGCAAGCTCGGCCGGCAAAGACAGCGCGTGGCTCGTTGGTTTCGGTTGGAACGAATCTGATTGGCGCGGCGATGCGCCCGATCTCTCGTGGCTCGCGGCCGCCGGCGATCGACCCGCCGTCGCGTGGCGCATGGATCAACACGCGTGCGTCGTGAACAGTGCTGCACTCGCACTGCTCGACACCACGCCGATTGCGGGCGGTGAAATCGAGCCCGCGCGCGGGATCTTCCGCGAGCAAGCCGCGTGGAAGCGCGTGATCCCAGCGATTCCCGCGCCTTCGGTCGCGGCCAAGCGCGCCAATCTCACGAAAGCGTGCGCGTACCTCCACTCGCTCGGCCTCGCAGGCGGCGGATCGATGGAGTATCTCTCTGATATCCACGACGTCTACCTCCCGACGCTTGATGCGCTGACCTTCCGGATTCGTGCGACGGTGCTTGATCGCGATTGGCCGCTCGATGTGCCGCCGACATTTCCCGCCGCGGCACGCGCGGGGCATCCCTACCTTCACATCGTCGGCCTAAAGACTTTCGCCGACGGCACGCTCGGCTCGCGCACGGCGTGGATGCTCGAACCCTACGCGGACGCTCCACAAACAGACGGCCTCGCGATGGAACACACCTTGCGCGGCGAACTCGCGGCGTGGATGCGGGCGGTTCAAAAGCTCGGTCTTTCGCCGAGTATTCACGCGATTGGCGATCGCGCCGCGCGCGAACTCCTCGACGCGTGCGACGCGTGCGCCGATCATCCAGCACCACGACTCGAGCACATGCAAACGCTCGCTCGCGAAGACGTGCCACGACTGGCAGGCCGATTCGCAAGCATGCAGCCACTACACAAAGCCGACGACGCGCGACAAGCACTCGCGCGACTCGGTGCTGCGCGCATCGAGCGCTTCTTCCCGTTCCGCGCACTGCTCGCGCACGGCGCAAGACTTGCCTTCGGAAGCGACTGGCCGATTGTGTCGCCCGATCCTCTGCTTGGGATCAAAGCGGCCGTCACTGGACTCGATCTCGACGGAAGGCCGTTCGCGACCGAACACTCGATTTCCGTCGAAGCAGCGCTCGCGGCCTACACGCGCGTTCCTGCCGAAATGTTGGGTTTCCCTGGCGGAATGCTGCGCGCGGGCCGCGCGGCCGATTTCGTCGTACTTGATCAATCACCCTTCGAAATCGATTGGACGCGCGAGTTGCCGAAGGTGCTTGCGACATTCGTCGATGGCCGCGCGATGTTCGTTGAGAACGCTATCCTCGCCCCCGCGTCGCGTAACGCATAGCGCGACGAGAAACAGACCGAGACACAGAAGGAACGCACTCGATGGACATCGGCGTCTACGGTTTTTACAAAGAGCTCGGCATCGCTGGCGCTGCTGCGTTTGTCTTCTGGGGTATCGCGTCGGTCACGCTGCACGAACTCGCGCACGGTTGGGCTGCGATCTGGCAAGGCGATGACACGCCGCGCGTCTATCAGCGCATGACGTGGAACCCGCTCGTGCACATGGGCTTGATGTCGATCTTCATGCTGCTGCTCGTTGGAATCTTCTGGGGCATGATGCCCACCGACCCAAGCAAGTATCGATGGGGCCGACGTGGACGCATCGTGGTCTCAGGCGCAGGACCTGCGATGAACGTCGCACTCGCGATTCTCTGCTGGACCGCGTTTGGTATCGCCTTCGGTCTCGGCGGCGAAATGAGCGGAACCAACACCCATTTCCTCGATCGACTCGTGCAATTCGCGTTCATCGGTGGATCGCTCAACGGCCTGATGGCACTCTTCAACATGCTGCCCGTGCCACCCTTCGACGGCGCCAGCGTGCTCGCGGGTTTCTCGCGCACCTACTACACCTGGATGCACAACCCACGCGTTCAACAGTGGGGCTTCTTCATCGTGCTGATCGCGATGTTCTCGGGGATCGCGGGTCTCTGTGTGAAGGTCACAACCACCGCAGGCCTCTACTGGGCGTCGTTCTTTGCGGGCCTCGTTCGAGCATCGGCCGGCGGCGCGTGAGTTGAACTCTGCGGGAACCGAAACCCGCCGCGGCGGGTACTTCGCGAGGGGGTATCGGACTCGATCGCCGCTCGACACCGCCCGAGGTCACTCGCGCGATTGCATCGCCCTGCCGTTTCCTCTACCTTTCCCGACTCGCAACCGCGAGCCGAAGACGCCGCGCACGACGGTCACTCCCGTCCCACACGGCGTCAGAGTCTTCTTGAGTTCGTCATGAGACGAACGGGACCGAGGCTCGTCTTTGATGAAAGGGTGACGACATGGTCGTCCTCCGTATGAAGCGCATGGGCCGTGCCCATGCTCCGTTCTACCGTCTGTCCGCTATGGACAAGCGCAACCCCCGCGACGGCGCGGTGATCGAAAACCTCGGTTGGTACAACCCAGGTGCGAAGCCGGGCGCGCAATACCAGTTCAACACCGATCGCGTGAAGTACTGGCTCTCTGTTGGCGCACAGCCCTCTGAGACCGCGGCGAACCTTCTCAAGAAGGTCGGCGTGGATCCAACTCCAGGTAAGAAGTCCTGATTGAAAGAGAAACGCCGAGCGTGATCGCGACCTCGCGAACGCCGCAGCGGTGACACTCATTCGCGTGCGAACCATGCGCATCGACGTGCTCACCATCTTCCCCGATCTCTTCACGGGATTTCTCGCAACGAGTATCCCTGCGAATGCGATTGCGGAGGGCGCCCTCTCGTGCCACGTGCACGACATTCGGGCGTACGCGGCGAACAAGCACCACAAGGTCGACGACCGCCCGTTCGGCGGAGGTCCAGGCATGGTGATGATGTGCCAGCCCATTTTCGACGCCGTCCAGGCCGCCGAGTCGCAAGACTCGTCGCCGGACGTTCGCGCTGTGCGCGTGCTGCTCACCCCACAAGGCGAGCGACTCACGCAACCGCGCGTCGAATGGTTGGCGCAACAGCCACGCCTGCTTCTTCTCTGTGGTCACTACGAAGGCATCGACGAACGCGTGATCGAGGAACTCAATCCCCTCGAAATCTCGATTGGCGATTACGTCCTCTCCGGTGGCGAACTCGGCGCGATGGTTCTCATCGATGCCGTGGCTCGTCTGCAGCCAGGCGTCCTCGGTCACGAGGAAAGTGCGGCGGAGGATTCGTTCAGCGTGCGCACGCCGGAGGGCGCACATCTTCTCGATTGTCCGCACTACACCCGTCCCCGCGAGTGGAACGGGCGCGTCGTGCCGGATGTCCTCCTGTCGGGCGACCACGCAGCGGTCGATCGATGGCGAGACGAGCAGCGAATCGAGCGCACGCGCATGCGTCGCCCCGATCTCCTGCAGCATGATCCACTCGCGAACCCGCAACCCCTGTCGGCGGCCAACACACACAAGCCCGCCACGCATGTTGCACGAGCCACGCGGTCAAACGCGCCGAAAATCGGCGACGAACTGCACGGCCAAACCGCGCCAGAAGGCGCATGAGGATTCACTTATGGCAAAGCTCAACCGTACCGCAGTGCTCGAAGGCATCGTTGCCAGCCAACTTAAGAACAAGGCTGATCTGCCGAAGTTCTCCGTCGGCGACACGATCGACGTCCACTACAAGATCATCGAAGGTGACAAGGAGCGCATCCAAGTCTTCCAAGGCGTGCTTTTGGCGCGCACCGGACGTGGCGTGCATGAAATGATCACCGTGCGCCGCATCGTCGCCAACGAAGGCGTCGAGCGCTCGTTCCCAGTCAACTCGCCACGCTTGGCGAAGGTCGAAGTTCTCCGCCGTGGCGATGCTCGTCGCGCGAAGCTCTTCTACCTCCGCGACCGCTTCGGCAAGAGCCGTCGTCTGCGCGATCAGCGCCGCGGCCTGAAGCACGTCGCAGGCTGAGTTCGCGCAGCAGAGTTCGTAAG
>Ga0209617_10001023_pt1 | contig 12908 bp, 12 predicted proteins | sample LakEriepJuly2011_2_FD_187459 | JGI IMG/M metagenome (GOLD analysis project Ga0209617, IMG submission 187459) | Freshwater microbial communities from dead zone in Lake Erie, Canada - CCB epilimnion July 2011 (SPAdes) (version 2) | ecosystem: Environmental > Aquatic > Freshwater > Lentic >... | reverse complement strand
CAAGTCAGGGCCCAGGTGTTGCTCATCGACGATGAGGTGGAACATGCCCAGACCATGGCGGACACCCTTCGAAAGCCCGGGCACATCTGCACGGTGGTGCACTCGCTCAAGCAGGCCGAACCCGAACTGCGCAACGGCAATTTCGACGTGATCGTGACCGACCTGGTCATGGACACCCCGACCGCCGGGCTGGAAGTGCTGAAGCTGGCCAAGGCGCACCAGCCCGAAGCCGAGACCATCCTGGTCACCGCCCACGGCGATGTGCCAACCGCAAAGGCCGCGCTGCAGGGGGGCGCCTACGACTTCATCGAGAAGCCGCTCGATGTGGTGGTGTTCCGCAACCTCGTGCAGCGCGCCGCCGAGACCGTGCTGCTGCGTCATCAGAACGCCTCGCTGCGCGGACAGGTGGACGCGGCGTACGGCTTCGAGGGCATCATCGGCGAGTCGGCCGCCATGCGGCTGGTGATCGACACCATCCGGCAGGTTGCCCCGAGCACCATCCCCGTGCTCATCACGGGCGAAAGCGGCACGGGCAAGGAACTGGTGGCGCAGGCCATCCACAAGCACTCCAAGCGACGCGAGCGCCGCTTCGCCACCTTCAACGCCGCCGGTCAGAGCGAGAGCCTGCTCGAGGACCAGCTCTTCGGCCATGTGCGCGGCGCCTTCACCGGGGCTGATCGCGACCGTGAGGGTGTGTTCGAGTACGCCGACAAGGGTTCGCTCTTCCTCGACGAGATCGGCGACATGCCCATGAGCATGCAGCCCAAGCTGCTTCGCGTGCTCGAGACGGGCGAGGTGATCCGCCTCGGCTCCAACGAACCGCGCAAGGCCGATGTGCGCTTCATCAGCGCCACCAACCAGACGCTGAAGGACGCCGGTGCGCAGGGCCGTTTTCGCCAGGACCTGTACTTCCGGCTCAAGGGCGTCGAGATTCACCTGCCGCCGTTGCGCGAGCGACGCGAGGATGTGCCGGCGCTGGTGCGACACGCCGTGGGTCGCTGGTGCGCCGACCTTTCGAAGCCGCGCCTCGAGGTGGGGGATCCCGCCATGATGCGCCTGATCGCCTACGCATGGCCCGGCAACGTGCGTGAACTGCTCAATGTGGTGCACCGCATGGTGGTCACCTGCGCCGGTCCCCGGCTTGAACTGCGCGATGTGCCGGCCGAAATCCGCGAGAGCGAGGGGGAGCAGGCCTCGGGCGGCGTCGGCAGCCTGGCGGGCATCGGCCTCGATCGCCTCGAGAAGGAAGCGATTCGTCAGACCCTGGCCATGACCAACGGCAACCGCGAGCAGACCGCCGAGCTGCTCGGCATCGGCGAGCGCACGCTCTACCGCAAGTTGAAGGAGTACGGCCTGCGCTGACCGCTTGCGGTCGGGCGCGCGTCGCTCCACACTCCACCCCACATGCCCTGGATCCTCTGGCGGCATCTCCTGACGGAACTGCTCAAGGTGCTGCTGCTCACCGCATCGGTGATCGTGGTGGTGGTGGCGTTCGGCGCGGCCATCAAGCCGCTGGCCGACAACTCGCTCGGGCCGGGCAGCGTGCTCAAGTACGTGTCGCTGGCCATGGTGCCCATGCTCCAGTTCGCCTTGCCGTTCGCGGCGGGCTTCGCGGCCACCATCGTGGTGCACCGCTTCGCCGTGGACAACGAGTTCGTGGCCATGGCTGCAAGCGGCATCCGACACCGCACGGTGATGGGTCCGGTGATCATCCTTGGCGTGCTGCTGTTCGCCGCCATGCTGTGGCTGGTGAACACCGTGGTACCCGAGTTCTGGGGACGCATGCGCGACACCATCGCGCAGGATGCGGCCGCCGTGTTCGTGGCGGCCGTCGAGCGTGGCGAAGCCCTGGACGCCGGGGAGCTCACCATCTACGCCGATGCGGTCTCGGTGGAGCCGGCGCCGGCGGACTCCGGCGCCACGCAGCGGCTGCGTCTGTCCGGCGTGGCCGCCATCCAGCGCGATCGGGCAGGCCATTCCGCCACCGAATTCATGAGCGAGGGCGCCATCGTGGATGTGCACCGTCGTGACGGCGCCACCGTGATGAAGCTGTCCATGAGCAACGGAACGGGATTCCGTGCAGCGGAAGGCACCGTCGCGTTCGTGCCGCAGGCCGCGCCTGATGCCGTGGAGATCGGCCGCGCCGCCGAGCGTGATTCGCGCAGCACCACCACCGCCGAACTGCAGCGCATCCGACAGCAGCTCGATGGTGAGGTGGCCGTGCAGCAGGAACTCGTGGTCGCGGCATCGATCCTGGATCGCGTGGACCTGCTGCAGTGCATCGAGCGCACGCTCGCATCCGCGGGCGCTGTCACGCTGCGCGACGATGTCACAGGCCGCCGCTATCGCATCGAGCATGCGGCGGCGCTTGGTGCGGCCATTGCACCCGCACCCGGTGCCACCTGGATCGATCTCGTGGAACTCGACGGTGAGCGGCCGGTGCGCCGCGCCGAAGCGGCCAGCGCACGGCTGGCGGCAGCGAGCAGCGGAGAGGGTCAGCGCGTCGATCTTGCATGCGAGGCGTTGCGCGCCTTCGATGTGGGCAGCGGGGACCCGATTCCCACGCGATGGCCGGTGCGCCTGCGAGACCTGCGCGTGATCGAGTGTCCGTCCGCGCAGCGAGCGGCCGCCGGTTCCGATCAACTGCTGTCGCAACTTGATGCGTTGGCATCGGCTGGCGGCCCGAATGCGGCCGAGGCCGCCGGCGCCGCCGGGGCGCTTCGCACGCGGCTTGGATGGGTCGATCGCGATGCCAGCTCGAACGTGCTGCAGCGGCTCGCGCTTGCCGCCTCGGCGCCGCTGGTGCTGCTGCTCGGCGCCGCGCTTGCGGCGTGGAAGCGTGACAGCCTTCCGCTCACGATCTATCTGCTCGCCTTCCTGCCAGCCATCCTGAACATCGTCACGATCGCGGGTGGACAGCAGATGATGCGCTCCGGCGCCGTCACCGCTGGATCGCTCGTCATGTGGAGCGGCAACGCGCTGCTGGTGGCCTGCTTCACCCTCGCCTACACACGTTGGGCACGCCATTGATCGCGATCATCGACCGTTACGTGATCACGCGGTTCCTCTGGAACTTCCTCGCGCTCTTCGGGGCGCTGTACGTGTTCGGCGTGGCGGTGGACGTGATCATCTCCACCAGCAAGTTCATCGAGGCCGCCGACATCGCGGTGCGCGAAGGTCGTGCATCCACGCGCTGGATCGGCTTCGCGCTCATGCTGCTCGATTTCCACGGGCCACGCATCTTCCAGTTCTTCCAGTTCATGCTGGGCATGGTGTCGGTGGGCGCCATGGGGTTCACCTTCGCGCAGATGCATCGCGCACGCGAACTCACCGCCCTCATGGCTGCAGGCGTGAATCTGCGGCGTCCCGCGGCTGCACTGCTCGCGGCGGCTGCGGCGCTGAACGTGGTGCAGCTCGCCAATCAGGAATGGATCCTGCCGCGTCTGGCGCCCAAGCTGGTCCGCATGCACTCCGATCTGGTCGCCAATCGTGGCACGGCCTTTCCCGTGCCGCTCACGCGCGACGCCAATGGCAGGCTGCTGCAGGCCGATGCATTCGATCCCACCACCGACCAGCTGCGTGGGCTGGTGGTGCTCGAGCGTGATGAACGCGGTCGGGCGCGCAGTCGCACCAGCGCGGACAGCGCCACCTGGGATGCGCAGCGCGAGATGTGGATGCTCGTGAACGGCAAGCAGATCCAGTTGCCCGGGGCCGCAGGTGCGTCAGGCAACACCAACGGCGGTTTCGAGCAGCCGGCGGCCAGTGTGTCGACCAATCTGGGGCCCGAGTCGCTGCTCACGCGGCGCTTCCGGTTGTACGGACAGATGCTGTCCACGCCGCAACTGCTCGAACTGCGCGACGGTGGCGGTGGCGATCGAACGGTGGCCAGCCGCCTGCTGGCGTCGCGGCTCTTCGGTCCGCTCGTGAACCTGCTGGTGCTGGTCGCCGCGGTGCCGTTCTTCCTGCTGCGCGAGCCATGCAGCCTGCTGCAGCAGAGCCTGCGTGCGGCGGCCTTCGCCGTGCCTGTCACCATCACCGCGCTCACGCTCACCACGGTGCCCGTGGCGGGACTGCCGGCCGTGCTTGCCGCCGCATTGCCCGCCGCGGTGCTGCTGCCCGTGGCGGCGTGGCGAATCAGCGCGATGCGTTCCTGACGCGCTTCCACGCGTCGCGCAGCGAGTCGTCGAAGATCACCACATCGCGCTGCGACTGGCGCAGGCCGCTCACCAGCGCCTCCATCTGCACGCGCTCCTGCCCGCGCCGCACATCGCGTTCCGCTGCGGCGCGATCGCCCGGCTGCGGCGCATCCGCCGGCACCTCCGACTCCAGACGCACGATCACGTAGCGCTGGTCCAGCATCACCGGCGCGCTCACGCCACCCGGCTGCAGCGCCCACAGCGTCTGTCGAAAGGCCGATGGCCAGGTCGGGTCGAGTCGGCTCACCGGGTTGACCAGGCCACCGCGTTCAGCCGAGCGATCGTTGCTCATCGAGGCAGCCACTTCGCTGAAGGGCTCGCCGGCATCCAGACGCCGCTTGGCATCCGCGCAGGCCTTCAGGTCCGGAAGCGAGATCACCCGACATCGACGCTTCGGACCGTGCGCCGCGTCCAGCGCGGCATCCACCGCTTCGGGCGTGATCTTCACCTGATCCTGCACGAGCAGGCGGGTCGTGGCGTTGCGGCGCAGCAGCGCCTTCCAGCGCCGATCGCCGAGGCCCTGCACGGCACGCAGATCGGCCAGCAGCCGTTCCGCGCGAGCAGAATCGTCGCTCAGCCCGCTCAGGAGTTCGCGCTCCTCGGCTGCCACGGCCGCGTCATCCAGCTTCAGGCGGCGCTCGTTCAGAAGCTTGGCCAGCTGGCGATCCAGCAGCACTTCCTCCAGACACACGGCACCGGCACGCTCGCTCAGCACGGGTTGCAGTTCGGTCCACTCGATCACATCGCCCTTCCACGTGGCGGGTGGCCGAGTGGTGGCAGTCGCTGGCGCTGCGGGCGTGGCGGGAGCGGTTGCCTGGGCCGCCTTCGTCGTCGAGGGCGGCGCATCGTTGGGTCGCTCCGAAATGGTTCCGCAGGCACTCAGCAGCAGGATGGCTGGAAACGGGTGGCGCATCGCGTCAGTATGACCGCTCGGCGGCATCGCGGTGATGTCGCTTCGGCCATGTTGGCTGCAGGCGTTCCCCAAGGCCGATCAGCGTGCGGCCTCCGGCGATCTGCATTTCGTCCTGTCCAGCCAGCACCGAACGCAGGTGTCCGGGATCCAGTTCCGGAGACAGCCATCCGCTCCGCTGCCAGCGCCGCAGCATGGGTTCATCCAGCAGGATCAGGTCGAATCGCTCGCGCAGCCACGCCAGCGGATCGGGCTGCGCCAGCGCGTCCTCCATCAGGCTTCGATCCCACACCGTGCTCCACCACACGCGCGCATCGGGCGGCAGCCAGAACGGCGTGCTCCATCCCACGCTCAGGATGCGCTGGCCCTTGAAGAGCCCGCTCGCGGTCGCTTCCACGCCGGGACGACCGCGCACCGACTCCACGATGGCGTCATTCTCGCTGGCCAGCATCTCCAGATCCAGCGCGCCGGATGCAACATCGATGCGACCACTCAGCGCAAGTCGCCCACCGGCGTCGTGCACCAGCGCCCATGCCGCCACGAAGCTCCAGCACAGACACACCAGCATCGTGAGGCGTCGCACCGTGGCCTGGGCCGCAGCCGCCGCGCCCATGGCCACGCCGGTCGCCACCGCCATTGGCACCGCCACCGGAACCAGAAACCTGGACTGAAGATGCGTGGTGAACATCCAGCCGAGCAGCGTCAGGGCTGTCATCAGTGCCGTCGCCGTGCCCAGGCGCCGCCAATGGTGCGTGCCAAGCAGGAACACGTTGCTCGCCAGTCCGATCCAGGGCAGGGGTCCCCAGAACCAGCGCCACGGTTCGCCCTCGCGCGGATTGGCTCCGGCGCCGAATGCCAGCCACTGTTGCCAGAGCGCCGTCAATCGCTGCGCGACGGATGCGTCGCTGCCGTGCGCCGCATCCCACCGTGCCGCCTGCACGGGCTTCCACCAGCCCATACCCAGCTCGGTGCACAGCAGTGGAAACACCGGCGCGGCCGTGAACCACGCGTTGCGCAGCAGCCACGGAAACAGCGCCACCGATGCCGCACCGATCCACGCGAGCCACCAGCGGGGATCGATGCGTGAACGCCCCATCACCAGTGCCCATGCGAAGGCGGCGGGCACGGCCAGCGTCAGCGAGCTCGCCTTGCTGCCGATCATCACGCCCACACCAAGTCCGAACGCCACGCCGCCGGCCCAGCGCGAACGCAGCGTGATGGCGGCCATGGCCAGCGCCAGGCCCAGAAGCACGCCCGACTCGCTGTACGCCAGCGATCCCGTGACCATCACCCACGGCGTTGCGAGCAGCGCCACGCCCGCGCAACCGCGCGACCAGTCGTTCACGCCCTCGATGCGCAGGGTCTCTGCAGTCGCGCCTGCCGCCGCCAGCAGCATGCATGCGTGCAGCAACTGGCATGCGATGGCGGCGTCGCGCGGATCGCTTCGCAGCGCCATCAGGTGCATGTAGGCACCTTCCACGAAGTTCGGGAAGCCCGCGTACGCCACATGTTCGAGCGGGCGCATCGATCCCGCCAGCAGCCACTCGCGCGGTACCTGCAGGTGGTAGCTCAGCGCGTCATAGCCGCCGAATTCGGTGCTCCACAGGAACCCGGCGGGCACCATCGCTGCTGCCAGCATCGTTCCGCACGCCACGCCGATCGGCACGGTGCTCCATGTGGGAAGCGTGGGTGTGCGCAGGGTCAGAGGTTGGCGCGAAAGCAGCCACCAGCCGGGCGCCAGCACCACGAGCGGTGCCACGATGCCGCTCGAAAGCAGACCCATCGTTCCGCACCATTGGTCCACCACGAGCAGTGCGGCCACGCCAAGGCATACCGACGTGGCTGCGCCTCGCACGCCCATCCAGATGCCCAGCCACGATCCGAGTCCCGCGGCCGATGCCAGCCACACAAGTGCCAGCGCAAGCGATGTGATGCATCCAACGGCCATCGATGGCAGCGCATCCATGCCGCCATCGATCCAGGTGACCAGGCATGCCGTCATCAGCGCCACCAGCGTGCACAGCAACCATGAACGCACGCGCGCCGCGGGTTGTGGAACTTGAAATTTTGCTGCTGCGCCATCCATCCGCGCGCATATTGCCCGAAATTCCGTCTCCCGTCATGGAAGGCTCATGCCGGCACGCCCGCCGTGCCGATCCCTTCCCGGCAGCCATGGATGGCTGCGGACGACCACGCTTCCGTGCGGCCGTCCCAAGCACAGACAGGAGGTCGCATGCTCGTCCAGACCACACGCTTCGGACCCGTCGAGGTCGATTCCACTCGCCTGCTCGAATTCCCCGCCGGCCTGCTCGGCTTTGCCCGCGCGCGGCGGTTCGCGCTGCTGCAGCCCGATGATCGTGGCGTGTTCTTCTGGTTGCAGAGCATCGAGAGCGCGGATGTCGCGTTCGTGGTCACCGATCCATGCCTGTGGACGCCCGACTACGCCGTCACGCTGCGTCGTGAGCAGACCACCGAGATCGCGCTGCCCGAGGGCACCACGCCGCAACTGCTCGTCATCGTGAACCGTCGCGACCACGGCATCACCGCGAACATGCAGGGTCCGCTGGTCATCAATCCAATCAATCGCACCGGTCTGCAGGTGGTCCTGGCGGATCGTCGCTGGACCACGCGCCATGAACTCGTGACCGTCACCCCCGCGGCACGCGTCGCAACCGTCTGACTCGGAGAACCCCATGCTCGTCCTGTCCCGTCAACGTGATGAACGCATCGTGATCGGCGATGAGGTGGAAGTGGTCGTCGTGGACATCCGCGGCGAGAAGGTGCGACTGGGCATCGTCGCGCCCAACACGGTCTCCGTGCATCGCAAGGAGATCTACGAGGCCATCCGTCGCGAGAACCAGGATGCAGCATCCGTGCGAGGCGAACTGCCTCGCCTCGGGGCGCCGCTGAGCGGTGCCGAGGCGGTGCGACGTCTGGCGCAGCGCAGCAGCGAAGACGGCCAAAACCGACGCGAGATCGCCTGAGCGATCTCGTTTCGGTTCATGATCGAAATGTGCAGCGGTTGATCAGGCAGCCTTCGCCAGGCGGCCCTTGGCCATTTCCACCAGCGCATCGAAGCTGGTCGGATCCTGGATCGCCATCTCGCTGAGCATCTTGCGGTTCAGCAGCACGCCGGCGCGCGACAGGCCACCGATGAGCAGGCTGTAGCGGAAGCTTCGCATGCGGCATGCCGCGGTGAGGCGGGCGATCCACAGCGAACGCATGTCGCGACGGCGAAGGCGGCGGTGGCGCCAGGCGTTGCGGCCGGCGCGCATGAGCGCAACCTTGGCCTGCTGCTTGTGGCGGCTCTTGGTGCCGTAATAGCCGCGAGCCTCGCGAAGAACGCGACGGCGTGCCTGAGTTCGAGCTGCTCCCTTGCGTGCGCGTGGCATGGTTCGTTCCTTTCAGATCAGTTGGCCAGGCTGCGGTTCAGCACCTTGCCAAGCATTCGGTTTTCACTCTTGGAAAGCACGCGCGCGCGGCGGTAGCTGCGCACGGCGGTGCCGGTCTTGTTGCTCTTCAGGTGCCGCGAGTTTGGGGAATGGAACGAGACCTTGCCTGAGGCAGAGACCTTGATTCGCTTCAACAGACCCTTATGACTCTTGTGCTTCGGCATGGCTTGGCTCCGTGGCCGCTCGGTGGCGGGTCGAGGAGGATACCGAAACCCCGTTTCCGGTCAAGTTTTGGGAAAGCCCCTCCGGCCGCGGGGGGTCACTGGGCCAGGAAGGCGTCGGAACCCTGCGGCAATTGCACCACATTGGGCAGCAAATCGGCCCGGTGCACCCCGCGAGGCAGGAACAGGTTGTCCCCGTCCACCTCAGGGCTGTTCAGCCACAGGATCGCCCCATCCCCGAAAAGCACGTTCTGGCCGCTCTGCGCGTGGTTCCAGCTGGCCATGTTCGAGGCGGCAGGCTTGCCCGCACGGCGAAGTTCCAGGGCCGGATTCGCGTCGGCCACCAGGGCGCCGCGAGCCACCACCTTGAGGCGGAAGGGCCGGTCGCTGGCGGGCATGCGGAACGCGAAATGCTTGTGGGGTGTTCCCGAGGCGCACGCAGGGCATTGCATGGCGCTCATCGAGCAGTAGCCCTTGTTGGCCATCGCCACCAGGTTGCCGCTGTGCTCGTAGGTGTTCCAGTCCAGCGTGGAAGGGTTCGGAGAAAGCAGACTGCTGAGCCCCGCCGTCACGGGCAGGAAGTCGCGATGATCGTTCGCGTAGGTGCTGAGTCCCGCGCCCATCGCGCGCAGGTTGTTGGCGCAGCTGTTCTGCAGCGCGCTGGCTCGCATGCGGCCAAGCATGGGCCACGCCACACCCGCGGCGATCAGGATGACCGCAGCGATGCCTCCCAGATCGGCCCACGCTGTCCTGCGTCGTGGTGCACGATCGAGTCGCATGCGCGCAGCCTGCTCGCGCTCGGCCGCGTCGATGCGCGCGAGCGTTGCGTCCACGAGCGATGGATCCGATGCCTCCACCGGATACGCATCGAGCGCACGAAGCACTTCCAGCACGGCTTGTTCGCGGGCGGCATCCTCGCCTTCGCCGGCCTGCGCCTCGAACGCGCGGTCAATGAGTCGATCCAGCGCGGCCTGATCGGCGGCGGAGAGCGAGGGACCCGTGTTGGCTTCGTCGTCCAGCATCATGCGATCGGATTCTCCTTGTCTCGACGCCCGCGGCGCCAGCGATCGCCGAACGCCGCCACCGCGGAGTGCAGGCGACTCTTCACCGTGCCAAGCGGAATCTGCAGGATGTCCGCGATCTGCTGGTAGTTCATCTTCTGGAAGTACGCCAGCACCAGGATCTCGCGGTGGATCGTCGGCAGAGCGTCCACGGCCTTCTTCACCAGCGTCGACTCTTCCTGCAGCGTGAGCGGCTGGGCAGGCTGATGGATCTTTGCGGCGAACAGGTCGATCAACTCGCCATCGCCGTTCTCGCCGATCGGCGTCTGCAGGCTCACGCCGCGACGGCGGCGGTCCTTGCGATACCAGTCGCGGGCCTTGTTGGCGGCGATGGTGTAGAGCCACGGGCGGAACACGCGTGCCGGGTCGAACGAGGCTGCCGAGAGGTGGATCTGAAGGAACGTGTCCTGAAACACATCCTCGGCCGCTGCGCGCGACCCGATGAAGCGCTGCAGGAATCCGTGCAACTCGGGGCGATAACGCTCCATGAGCAGGGGAAATGCCTGCGGGTGGCCATTCAAGTGGGCGGCCACGAGTGCCTCGTCACTGGATTGTTCTCCCACCGCTTCCACGGGGCCAATGGTACGGATATCCGCACGCTTCACGGCGTTTCCGAGCCAGGCGAGGGGGGAGGATGATCCGGCGATCGAGCTCATCGCATCTTGTTACGATCCGGCATTCGGCCCGGTTTGTCACGACCTCAGGAAATTGGAGATCTCTCCCAGATGGGCGTTCCGATCAGTCAGATGTGGACCGTTGCGACTTATGTGCTCCGCCAGCGTCTTGCCGGACGGAAGCAGTACCCGCTGGTCCTGATGCTGGAACCACTCTTCCGCTGCAACCTGGCCTGCGCCGGGTGCGGCAAGATCCAGTATCCGCCGCATGTGCTGAAGCGCCAGCTCACGCCGCAGGAGTGCTTCGATGCCGCGCAGGAGTGCGGCGCTCCCATGGTGAGCATTCCGGGTGGCGAGCCGCTGCTGCACCCCGACATCGCCGAGATCGTGCGTGGCCTGGTCGCGCGCCGCAAGTACATCTATCTGTGCACCAACGCGCTCCTGCTGAAGGAGAAGCTGGAAGAGGGCCTGTTCAAGCCGAGCAAGTACCTCACCTTCAGCGTGCACATGGACGGCCAGGAAGAGAACCATGACTTCGCGGTGTGCCGCGAGGGCACCTTCCAGAAGGCCGTCGAAGGCATCCGTCTGGCGGTGAAGATGGGCTTCCGAGTGACCACCAACACCACGCTGTTCCAGGGTGCCGATCCGAACTCGGTGCGCGCGTTCTTCGACGAGATGATGGAACTGGGCGTGGAAGGCATGATGGTGAGCCCGGGCTACGCCTACGACAAGGCGCCCGATCAGACCGGCTTCCTGCAGCGCAAGGGCACCAACGAGCTGTTCGAGATGATCCTGTCGAACCGCAAGAAGGGCTGGCGCTTCAACCAGAGCCCGCTGTTCCTGGAGTACCTGATGGGCAAGCGCGAGTACGACTGCACCCCATGGGGCATGCCGTGCTTCAACGTGTTCGGTTGGCAGAAGCCCTGCTACCTGCTGCAGGAGGGCTACGCCGACACGTATCAGGAACTGCTCAACGAAGTGGACTGGTCCAACTACGGCCACGCCAGCGAGAACCCCAAGTGCGCCAACTGCATGGTGCACTCCGGCTACGAGGCCACCGCGGTCGATCAGACCTTCAGCGGCTTCGGTGGCATCTGGGCCAACGTGAAGGCGATCCTGTTCAGCACCTACGCGAATCCGACCGCGGCCAAGCGACTGGAGACGGAGAAGGGCAAGCCGCATGGGCCGCTGGCACACCTGGTGCAGCTTGGGCTGGCCAAGGATCTGGGCGAAAAGACGGCCGCGTGAACAACCTGTCTGAAGCGTCGCGGCGCATCGAGCCGCGTGCATCCTTCGGACATGCCATTCGATCGCGGAACCGTTTCGTACCGTCGCTTCTCGCTGGAAGGCTGGAAGAGCGCGCCGTCACCTGAACTGCTGGAGTCGCTCTCGAAGTCCTCGCTGGTGGACGAAGGCGAAGGTTCGGGCGCAGGCTGGACGGCCGGCGAGCACCTGTTCGACGCCGCCTTCGAGCCCGATCGCAACATCTTCGGCAGCGATCTGCTGGCCGCCATCCGCATCGACAGCGATCGCGTGCCGCCCGAGGTGCGTCGCGCCTACCTGCTGTCCGCGATGGCCGAGGAGATGGCGGCGGCAGACGCCGATCGCAGTTCGCGACGCCGTGCGCGCGAGACCGCGCTGCGCCGCTGCGACGCCGAGATCGCCGATGGTCGTTGGCGTCGCCGCAAGCTGGTGCCGGTGCTGGCCAACTTCGATTCAAAGGCGGCGTTGGTTCCGGCGAAGGGCGATGCTGTCACGACCTCCGTTCGAACACTGCTCGAAGAGACACTCGACTGCTCGGCGACGGCGCTCACCTCCGGATCGCTGGCCGTGCGTCTGGCCGATCAGCTTGGACTGGCGAAGGCTTCGGAAGATGCGGAGCCCGAGGCGTTGGGCCCGGCGCCCACCGAGTCGACCGGCAAGCCCGATCGGCCTGCGCCGCCGTGGTGCGATGAAGGACATCCGATGGATTTCCTTGGCAACGCGTTCCTGCTGTGGGCGTGGTGGCAAGCCGAGCGCGATGGCCCCGAGCCAGAGACGGGCGTGGTGATCCTTCGCAAGGCCATCGAATTCGCGTGTCCGTGGGATGCAACGGGATCGGTGGTGGTGCGTTCGGATGATCCGTCCGCGCGAAGCGAGGCGCGCTCTGCCATGCGCAGCGGCAAGTGGCCGCGCCGGGCCGGCCTGATCCTGTCGCGTGATGGCGAAGCGTGGGAGTTCTCGCTGCAGGCGGATCGCTGGGAGGTGTCGGGGTTGCGACTCGATCCGCCGGCGGGCGCACCGTCGACGCGGCGCGAGGCGATCGAGTTGCGGCTGGCTTCTATCCAGTCGTTCGATCGCACGCTGATGGAGCTGTATGGCGCCTTCCTCCAGGAGCGGCTCGGTCGCGGCTGGAGCGGCGTGCGCGCGCAGGTCTCTCGCTGGATGCTGGAGAGTGCGCCGCGCGTGACGAAGGTCGCGGCGTTGGCCGACTGAGTCTCAGGCCAGCGTCGCGAAATCGGCGGGGTACGGTGC
>Ga0209617_10001022_pt1 | contig 12910 bp, 7 predicted proteins | sample LakEriepJuly2011_2_FD_187459 | JGI IMG/M metagenome (GOLD analysis project Ga0209617, IMG submission 187459) | Freshwater microbial communities from dead zone in Lake Erie, Canada - CCB epilimnion July 2011 (SPAdes) (version 2) | ecosystem: Environmental > Aquatic > Freshwater > Lentic >... | reverse complement strand
CCGCCTGCCTGCGCGCGCTTCGCGACCTCGCGACTGACTGCACGCGCGCGGTCGGCATCGCTGAACGCGCCCGCTTGAATCGCGTACTGCGGGGCGTTTGCCAATGGACGTGTCGCGCTGCCGTTGCCACCACCGTTCGCTGAGGGCGCACCCTTCGATACAAGCCCGTTCCGTTGCGCGACCTCCGAAGAACTTGGTGGCGTCTGGGAAGCTGCGGGGGACTTCTGCGTTGTTTCGATTCCTTCAGCGGTGTCACTCGTCGATTGAGCTCGACGCGCGCTCGTTACGCCGCTCGCCGCCGCGAGCTCCCGATCGGTCGGTGGCAATCCCGCCTTCGTCCGCAACTTGTCCGCTTCGACGGAGAGCCCTGCGCGCTCGTAACAACGAAGCGCCACCCCGAACGCGCGACGTCGCTCGGTACCTTCAAACGATTCCGCCGCGCGCGCGTACGCACGGCCGGCTGCATCAAACTGCTTGCGCTCGATCTCGAGGGAACCGAGGCTCACCAACGCGTCGGCCGCGAGCTCACGATCGCTCGACTGAGCGACCTTGCTGAACAGCGCGGCACCTTCTTCGAGCCGACCAAGTTTCCACTCGCCAAGGCCCTCGATGTAGTTCGCCTGATCGCGCGCGATCCCTTGTGATGTCTTCGACGCGCGCCGAGCACAATCAACCGCGCGGCCGTACTGCGCTTCGCCATACGCATCGCCCGCCTGCACAAGGAGATCACCGGCGCGCTCGCCACCGCAACCGCCGGACAGCAAGCCGAATGCAACGCCGCCCACAATGCCACAACGAGAGGCAAAACTCATCGCACAACTGAGCGAGAGCAACTGAGCGAGGGCGGCGATTCGCATGGTGGGTCGGTACTCTACGGGACACGCGCTGTCGTCGCTCCCCGACGCGGCCAGCGGCCAGACGGTGGTACTCAACACTATGGAACTGCTCTCCTCAATCCGACGGCACCTCCTCCTCCGCCCACTTCGCACAGTGATCGTGGACGACGTCCGTCGCTGGCGCGGGATCGACCTGATGGTCGTCGCTTGGCATATCGCGCGCGCCATTGAGAAGACCTCGAACGCGCCGCGCATCGGAATCCTGCTGCCGACCTCGGGCGCGTTTCCTGCGGCCACCATCGCGGCGTGGACACTCGGCCGAACAATCGTGCCGCTCAACTTCCTTCTCTCGCGCAGCGACCTCGAATACGTCGCGCGTGATGCAGGTCTCGACGCCGTCATCACCATCGGACCGATGCTCGACTTCATCGGTGGGTCCATCCCTGGCCTCACCGAGATTCGACTCGATCAGATGAAGTTCAAAGGGATCCCGCCGATTCGGATGACGAACCCGCTGCAACGCGACGATGTGGCGGTCGTCCTCTACACGTCAGGCACAAGCGGGCGACCGAAGGGCGTCATGCTGACTGGCGGCAATATCGGCGCAAACGTCCGGCAAGCGGCTGAATGGGTCGACTTCGGATCCGCCGACAAGATCCTCGGCGTCCTTCCGCAGTTTCACTCGTTCGGACTCACCGTGCTCACGATGTTGCCGCTCGCGACTGGCGCTCGCGCGGTCTACACCGCTCGATTCGTGCCACGCAAACTGGTCGAACTCGCGAAAGAGCACAAGCCCACGGCGCTCGTTGCGATTCCATCGATGTACAACGCACTGCGCCTTTTGAAGGACGCAGACAAACAGGACTTCGCAAGCCTTCGGTTCGTCGTCTCCGGCGGTGAACCGCTGCCGGCCGCGGTGTACGACGGTTTCCACGAGAAGTTCGGCATCGAGATCAACGAGGGCTACGGCCTCACCGAAACCGCGCCGGTCACGAACTGGTGCCGCCCGCATGAGCAACGACGAAAGTGCGTTGGGAAGGCGCTTCCCGGTATTGATCAGCGCATCGTTGGCCCCGATGGCAAGGTGCTCGGCCCGAACGAAGATGGCGAAGTCCGCATGAAGGGTCCGAACATCATGAAGGGCTATCTCAACCTTCCGGATGAGACCGCCGCCGTGTTTGACGAGCAGGGCTATTTCAAGACGGGCGACATGGGACGGTTGGATGAACAGGGGTTCCTCGCAATCACCGGTCGCATCAAGGAGATGCTCATCATCGGCGGCGAGAATGTCTTCCCGCGCGAGATCGAAGAAGTGCTCAATCGCCACGAGTCGGTCAAAGACTCCGCGGTCATCGGCATGCACGACGGCATGCGCGGTGAAGTCGCACTCGCCTTCGTGGAAGTGAAAGAAGGCGCGACGTTCGACGAGCAAGGATTGAAGGCATGGTGTCGCGAACACATCGCGGGGTTCAAAGTTCCGCGCGACATTCGCTTGATCAAAGAACTGCCGCGCAATCCGACGGGGAAAATCATGCGTCGCAAGCTCTCGGCGGAAACCAAGTCCGAGGCATGAGTCGACCGCGTGCGAGACAAGTCAGCCGCGCATGAAGCGACTTACGGGCAGCCGCCCCACGCGGCGAGAAGTAGCGAAAGGTCCGCCGCACCGGTGGCTCCATCGCCATCAATATCTGCAGCGGTTCCGCCCCACGATGAGAGGAGCAGCGACAGGTCGCTCGCGGCGACTTGGCCGTCACCGTCGAGATCAGCGACGCAGTCCACGCACACCGTTGGCGGCGGAGTGAACTTCAGGACCGCTTCGCCACGGGTCGTTCCCGCAGAGCCGACACGCACCAGGTAGGTCGTGTCACAGGAGACCGGGAAGATCAGTTTGCTCGCGTCGACGCCGACGCAGAGTTGGCCGTCATCGTTGCAGGCAACAAGCGTTGGGGACGAGCACGTGCCCGTGTACACCGCGAGCACGGTGTCGAACCACGATCCGCAAGTTTCGAGCGTCGCGTCTCCCTCACGATCGGATGTCCACTTGAACCAAACGTCGGCGGCGAAACTCGCGCCGCCGCACGCCTTCGGTTGTTGGGCGGCTTCGGTGCCTGCTCGAAGCGCGTTGAACACGTTGTTCCCCACGACGAGCGTCGAGGCGTTGCTGCAGAGATCGTTGACGGGCGCCCCGGTGAGGCAGAGCTGACCCGCTCGACTCACGCACGTCGAGTCCCACGATTGGCTGCAGCAGAACGGGTCTTGCGCACACACCGCGTTACAACAGGTCGGCGTGCCGCAACCACCGCTTGATCGCGGCGTGAAGCATGAGCCGGTCGCGGCGTTGCAGCCATTTCCACAGGCCTCAATCGTCTCCACGAGAAGCGTGTAGCGATTCGCGGATGTACAAACGAGATCAGAACCACCGAACGTCGGGTAGTTTCCACCGGCAACAACGATTCGGTAGTTTCCCGCTGGGAGACACACCGTCGAGCTCGAACCTTCGACACAGAGTTGACTGCTTGCCTTCGCCAAGTTTGTGGTCACTGCGGGACACGCCGTATCGGGAACAATGGCCGCCCATGCAGTCGGGCTCGATGCAAAGCGCAACGTCGCCTTGACTCCGCCATCGCCGTCCGCGTCGACGAGCGTGAACCGATAGACGTCGACATCGATGGGCGTGCTGCCGTCAATGCCGCGCGCGAGAGCTCCAGAGACTTGCACATTCGCAACGATCTGCTGAGGTGAACCGCCGGTCTGCGTGTAGCAGGGGTCGTTGGTGTTCGCTGGGCACTGCTCGCTCTCAAGTTGCGCGTCGGCTTCGACGAAAGGCTCACAACCCGCGACGCAAACTTCGTTTGCGGCATAGACGCAGAAAATGTCCCACGGACCTTGGCAGCACGACGGATCGAGCGAACACACGGCGTTGCAACAAACGGCGTCATCGCACGCGCCAACTGAGTGCGTCTCAAAACAACTACCGCTGCTCACCGAACCGCAGGTGCCGGGCGTGCCTCCGCAGAGAAAGGATGCTGTCGCAGCGCACGTGGCATCCCAACGGGTTGAACAGCAGAAGGGATCGTTCGCGCAAACCGACGTGCAGCACGTCGCAGAGTCGCAGCCCGGATTCGTATGGGCGGAAGTGCACGGCCCACTCGCGGTCGCACCGCAGTAACCCACACAGAGCGCGTTCGCAATACTCACGCAATCAGAGTCCCATGCACCTGTGCAGCACGACGGGTCGAACTGACAGACCTGCGCGCAGCACGTCGCACTGTTGCATCCTGGTGTTGCGTGCAGCACGACGCACGATGCCGTCGAACTACACGTTTGCGCGAAGCTGTTCCGTGGGGAAGACAAGACAACCACAAACGCGGCGAGAAGAACAGCGAGCCTGGCGACGCCGCGCGTCGGCTTTCCCGCGCGATGCAAGGCATCGACGAGCGATCGCGCAAGGCGAAGAGCCGTCGTAGAGCGTGTCTTGAAGCGCGCCGAAATGGGCGGCTGTGCGTTGCAGGGCAGGGATTCGAACATCGCAAACAGATCTACGCGGGGCGCTGGAGTTCGATTCGAGAGCGGCTCTCAAATACCGAAACTTGGGTGTGTGAGAATCATCGATCGCCTCGGGAAAGGCAAGCGAAGAGTTCCGACTTTGTTTGATCGATCAGGCGAACGCCCGGAGCTCAGGCCCTCGGCGCACCCAACCGCGTCGGCGACGGCCCTCCCGCTCCGGTAAGTCGACGATCGCCGCGCGAGTCTCTCCCCGAACGAAAGACAGCCCCCGGCTCAGAGAGCCGGGGGCTGACGAGTTTCTTGAACCGAGCCGCCACAAGCGATGGCAGCGATGGACGGTCGCATCACGACCATGCACCAGTTCTTACTGGCATGCTCCCCACGACGAGAGGAGGAGCGAGAGGTCGGCGGCGTTCGTGAAGCCGTCGCCGTCGACATCCGTGGTACCTGGATTACCCCAGTTTCCAAGGAGCGCCGAAAGATCAGCGGCCGAAACGACTCCGTCGCCATCGAAGTCTGCTGGGCACGGCGAAGAGCACTTGCCATCTTGCGTGAGCACGATGTCGCCTGAGCCGAAGCCAGCAACGCCGTAGGCACCCACCGAGATCTTGTAGGTCGCGCCGCAGCTTGCTGCGAACGTGAGTTCAGATTGAAGGGTGCCAGCGCAGAGGTTCGTCGAGTCGTCGTTGCACGCGATGAGCGCACCGCTGCAACCATCGAACACCGCAACCTTGGTGTCGAACGACGCACCGCAGGTCGAGATGGTGCAGGTGCCGTTACCAACCGACTCATAGGTGTACCAGAGGTCGTTGTAGATGTTTGCATTGCCAAACTTCGTGCAGGCGACCGTGGTGCCCGAGGCGCCAGCGGTGTTGAACGGCGTCGTACCAACGAGCACCGGCAGCGCACCCGCGCATGAGTCGTTCGCTGGTGGTTGAGCACCACCGCCGATGACAAGATCCGTCGCGCCAGTTGCGCCATTCCAACCGCCAACGCGGATGAAGTACTCAGTTCCTGCAGTCAGTGCGATGTTCAGGCTCGACGCAAAGTTCGCGCAGCCTGTACCGTCGTCGTTGCAACCGATGAGCGTGCCACCATTGATTGGGCATGCGCTGTAGACCTCGATACCCGTATCGAACGGGGCTGGGCCCGAGCAGGTTTCGAGCGAATAGGTCAGCGATGCAGATGGCGTGAACTTGAACCAAACGTCCTTGGAGAAGGCGATGCCGCCGAAGCCACAGGTGACGTCAGCAACTTCGGTTCCTGCGAAGGTGTTGTCGAACGGATTCGCGCCAACCACGGCGGTCGTCGCATCGACGCAGTTGTCGTTTGCCGGAGCCGACGCGTCGCAAGGAACGCTGCTGATGGTGATCGAGTAGTCGTTGCCGAACTCAAAGCCGCAGGGGTAGCCTGCGAACACAGAGGGCAGGGCCACGATGTAGTAATCACCAGGTGCGAAGCAGAAGGTCGTCGAACCGCCACAGTTGCCGCTCGACGGTGTTCCGAGGATGCCGCCGCAAGCAAGATCGACGAACGCCGTGAAGCACGGCATGTTCGCCTTGATCGTCACGGTGACTTCCGTGCCTTCCGTCACTGAGAGGACATACCAGTCGGTGTCGCGGAAGTCCGCGTCCGCCCAGAACGTGCCGGTGATCGTTTGCCCAAGCGATGCGATTTCAGCCGCGCCGCCACCGTTGCAACCACCGTTGGTGTCTTCACCGCAGGCTTCGACCTCGGAAACCTCGCCGACATCGAGCTTGCAGCTACCAGCGCCGCATGCGCCGCAGAGGAACGCCGCAGCATCGGCGCAGAGTTGATCCCATTCGGTATTACAGCAGAACGAGTCTGCAGCGCAGACCGAATTGCAGCAGGATTCATCGTTGCACGCTGCACCGCCGTTGGCGGTGCAGCAGTCGCCGGCATTCGGATCGCCGCACGCAACGGGAACCTCGATGATCACAGTGCCGGAACCCGAGTTCGCCGCCGCATAGCCGCCGATTGCAATGATGTAATCGGTTCCCGCCGTCGCGGAGAAGGTCAAGAGCGATGTAAACGCGCCGCATCCTGCGCCGTCGTCGTTGCATGCGATCGTTGAGGCAGGATCGCACGAGGTCAACACCGCGAGACGCGTGTCCCAAGCAGCTTGGTTACACGTCGACACGCGATAGGTCGTCGTCTCGAGCGCGACGAAGCGGAAGTACTTCGTGTTGTAGAGAAGATCGTCGCCGTACGGTCCTGGATCGCAGATACCCGTGAGATCAAGGTTCCCGATGCCAAGCGCCGTCGTGAAGCTGTTGGGTCCGACGAAGACATCGGTGATGGTCTTCGGATCGCAACCACCGCCGCCGCCGCCACCGCAGGAGCCGCACGACGCAAGTGCTGCGTTCGCGCAGATCTGATCCCACTGGTTGTTGCAGCAGAACGCGTCGGCTGCGCAAATCAGAGAGCAGCAATCGGCATCGCTGCAGTAGGGCGTCGTGTTGGCCGCGCAGCAATCACCCGCGGCTGGATCACCGCAGCCGCCACCACCTTGGCAACTCGCGCACTGGGCTACCGCAGCGTTCGCGCAGATCTGATCCCACTGGTTGTTGCAGCAGAACGCGTCGGCTGCGCAGATCAGGTTGCAGCAGTCTGCGTCGTTGCAATATGGGGTTGTGTTGGCCGCGCAGCAGGTGCCCGTTGCCGGGTCGCCGCAAGATTGTGCGTACGCACTTGATGTGAGGATGAGCGCGGCGACTGGCGCGCTCAACGCAAGGAAACTGGCCTTCTGCATCTCAAGTCTCCATTCGATTCAGGGACGACTCTTCTCGACTCGCCGTTCATCCCCAGGGTCGTGACCGGGGCGGCGAACGCGGGCAAATCGACTCAGAAGACGCGAGTCGCGTTCGCAACATAAGTCCTCCGTTGGTCAACGGAAGGCGAACCATGGAAGAATTGTGAAAGCAGGAAAAGACCTCTCAGAGAAAGAAAGACAGCCCCCGGCCTTTCGGCCGGGGGCTGCAGAGTGCATTGCACTTGACTCAAGCGACTCCGTTCAACTTACGGGCAGGTGCCCCAAGCCGAGAGGAGGAGCGAGAGGTCAGCGGCGTTCACGAAGCCGTCGCCGTCGACGTCACCGGCACCTGAGTTACCCCAGTTGCCGAGGAGCGCCGAGAGATCGGCCGCGTTCACCGATCCGTCGCCGTCAATGTCGGCCGGGCAGTTCGAACCGCACGTGCCTTCTTGCGTGAGAGCGATCGTTCCGCTGCCGAAACCAGCCACGCCGAACGCACCGACCGAGATCTTGTAGGTCACGCCGCAGCTCGCTGCGAAGGTGAGCTCAGACTGGAGGGCGGTTGCGCCGCACGTCGTGCTGTCGTCGTTGCATGCGATGAGCGCACCGCTGCAACCATCGAACACAGCGATCTTGGTGTCGAACGACGCACCGCAGGTCGAGATGGTGCAGGTGCCTTCACCAGCAGCTTCGTACGAGTACCAGAGGTCGTTGTAGATGTTCGCATTGCCGAACTTCGTGCAGGCGACCGTGGTGCCCGAGGCGCCAGCGGTGTTGAAGTCGGTCGAACCAACGAGGATCGGGAGTGCATCAGCGCACTCGTCGTTCGCCGGCGGAGCAGCCGCTTCGGAGATGACGAGGTCAGTTGCACCCGATGCACCCGCCCAACCACCGACGCGAATCACGTAGGTGATTCCCGCGTCCATGGACTGGGTGAGGCTCGAGGCGAACGCTGCGCAGCCAGTGCCGTCATCGTTGCAGCCGAGGAGCGAACCGCCATCAAAGGGGCACGCGCTCCAAACTTCGATACCGGTGTCAAACGGAGCTGGACCCGAGCAGGTTTCGAACGTGTAGTTGGTCGAGGTTGCTGGGGTGAAGGTGAACCAAACGTCCTTCAGGAACGGATCGCCGCCGAAGCCGCAGGTTGGATCAGCGTACTCAGTGCCAGCGAAGGTGTTGTCGAACGGATTTGCGCCGACGACAGCGACGGTCGCGTCAACGCAGTTGTCGTTGGCGGGAGCCGAGGCGTCGCAAGGCACGCCAGCGACGGTGAGCGAGTAGTCGTTGCCGAACTCGAAGCCGCAGGGGAAGCCTGAGAACACCGAGGGGAGCGCAACGATGTAGTAATCGCCGGGTGGGAAGCAGAAGGTGGTCGAGCCACCGCAGTTTCCGCTCGAAGCCGTGCCGAGGATGCCACCACAAGCGAGGTCAACGAACGCCGTGAAGCACGGCATGTTCGCATTGATCGTGACGGTCACTTCGGTTGCTTCGGTGAGGCTGAGGACGTACCAGTCGGTGTCGCGGAAGTCCGCGTCCGCCCAGAACGTGCCGTTGATGACGTCGCCAACCGCTGCGAATTCAGCAGCGCCGCCGCCGTTGCAGCCACCGTTGGTGTCTTCACCGCAAGCTTCGAACTCGGTCACAGTACCCGTTGCGATCTTGCAGCTACCTGCGCCGCAAGCGCCGCAGAGGAAGGCCGCCTGATCGGCGCACACTTGATCCCACTCCACGTCGCAGCAGAACGCGTCAGCAGCGCAAACCGAGTTGCAGCATGCTTCGTCGTTGCAGCTTGGGGTGGTGTTGGCCAAGCAGCAGTCGCCCGCCTTCGGGTCGCCGCAGGCAACTGCGGTGCTGCCTTGGACGATCGTGACAACGCCAGGACCGGCGTTCGTCGCAGCGTAACCGCCGACCGCGATCACGACTTCAACACCAGCGGTGCCGGTGAACTCGAGGGTCGAGGTGAAGTTCGCGCAAGCGAGGTCGTCGTCGTTGCAAGCGATGGCCGTGGTTGGGTCGCAGCTCGTGAGAACCGCGAGACGCGTGTCAAACGTGGTGCCTTCGCACGTCGTGACCGTCCAGATGTCGTCGGCCGTCGGCGTGAAGCGGTAGTAGTTGACGTTGTAGAGCAGGTCGTCACCGTAGACGCCTGGATCGCAGATGCCGGTGAGGTCGAGGTTGCCCGAGCCAGCGACGGTCTCGAAGTTGTTCGGACCGACGAGGAGTTCGGGGTTCGAAGCAGGATCGCAACCACCGCCACCGCCACCGCCGCCGCCAGCAGCAGCGACCGTGAGGGTGCCGGGTCCGCCGCCAGCGGCGCTGAAGCCACCGACCACGACGGTCACGGTCTGACCTTCGGTCAGCGCGGTCGAGGTCGACGACTGCAGTGCGCAGGCGTCATCGTTGCACGCAAGCACGCCGTTCGCGGGATTGCAGTCATTCATGACCGCGATACGGGTGTCGAAGCCGGTTCCTACGCACGTTGAGAACGTGTAGGTGTCGGTCGCAGCCGCAGTGAACGTGAAGTACATCGACCGGTAGATCGTGTGTGCAGCGCCGCAGCCCGAGATCGCTTGCGCGGTCGTCGAGTCGGTGCTGTTGAAGGCGTTCGGGCCTTCCGAAGCCACGAGCGGTTCAGCGCAGTTGCTGCCCGCCGGTGGTGGAGGCGCGAAGCCGATCGAGAGGCTGCCTGCAGCTGGGAGCGTGGTCGCTCCGTAGCCACCGACGACGATGTAGTAGGTCACGCCAGCTTCGAGGTTCGCGCTGAGCGGGATGCCCGTGTTGCCTGCGTTCAAACGGCTCGCCCAGAGCTGAGTGCCGCCGGTGTAGGCGCAGGAGTCGTCGTTGTAGGCGAGGACGCTGAAGAGGCTGGTCGGGCCAGCGGGGCACACGGTGCCGATCGCCATCTTGGTGTCGACGTTCGAGCCGCAGACGCCGAGGGTGTACGAACCCGACGCAGTTGGGGTGAAGACGAACCAACCAGCCTTGTAGATGGTGGTCGTGCCGCCCGCGAGGGACGACTGGGTGAGTTGGTTACCGAAGGCCGCGTCGCACGCGTAGGCGTTGTCGCCCACCACGACTGGGAGCGCCGTGCCGCAGGTGCTCTGCGCCATCGTCGCCGTAGAAACAACGGCGGCAGCCGCTGCGCTACAGATGAATGTCCAATTCGTCGAACGCATCTTAGAAATCTCCTAACTCGAGTTTTTCCGGTCTCTGGCACTCGATCTACGAAGTTCATCGCACGATGAACCTTCGCGTTCTTCCTGTGTCGTCCCCGCCTCGGGCTCGAGGATTTGAAAGATGTTGTGGTCGGGGACGGTTTCTCCTCAGACGCCTCTCCGGTTGTTGAGGACGAAACCGACCGCAAGCACACACCGCGACACAGCCCCTGCACGGTGGCGACCGCACAGAAGCACCCGACCATAACTCCGATCACACAATCTCCAAACCGGAATGCCGCAGTTCGCACAATTCCGCAAAGGAGTCGTCCACTTCGTGCAACCGAGCGCTTCTCCCTCGCGACGGTCGCGATATATTCCGGCCCCTTTTCCACAGGAGCTGATCGATGGCACTACAAGTCGGAACCGTTGCCCCCAAGTTTGAACTGCCCGCCAAGCCCGGCGAGATGGTGGATATCGGAGCCCTCCTCGGTCGCGAGAAGGTTGTGATCCTCTTCTTCCCATTGGCCTACAGCTCGGTTTGCACCGAAGAAATGTGCCATTTCCGCGACAACTGGGCGGAATGGACAGGCCTCGGCTGCCGAGTCTTCGGCGTCTCGATCGACAGCCCGTTTGTCGTGGACAAGTTCCGCACCGACCTCAACGTGCCGTTCCCGATTCTCTCCGACTTCAACAAGACGGTCGCGGCGTCCTACGACGCACTGCACGCCGATCTGATGGGTCTGAAGGGCGTCACCAAGCGCGCGGCGTACGTCATCGGTACCGATGGCAAGGTCGCCTACGCGTGGGAAGCCGAAATCCCGAAGACGCAAGTTGATTTCGCAGCCATCAAGGCTGCGGTCGCAGCTGCACGCTGACGAAGGCCGACGCTGTTGCGGATCGGACCCGCATTGGCGGCCCGACCAGCATGCACTCGGCTACTTCGGCAATTCCGCACGGGCTGGAACCCAGTGCCGTTTCTCAGTGCCGTTTCTCAGTGCCGTTTCAGCGGGTTTTCGCGCGAGTATGCGGCTTGAGGCTTATCTCGCGGGCAGGGATCCGGCAGGCTTTGAGGCTGCAGGCTTTGAGGTTGGGGGCGGCGTCACCGTCGTTGGCTTCGGGCCAGGCGTCTCTCGTTGAAATCGCCCGCGCGTCGCCTCATAGGCGCGCTTCACTTTGGGATCCGTTTGAAGCGCAATTGCTCGGTCGATCGCCGCGAGCGCGGCGGCGCGGTCGCCCTTCGCGAAGTGGGCGAGTGCGACGACTTCAATCGATCGTGGATCTTCCGGGCTGATCGCTTCGGCCGCTCGTGCAAGCGCCATCGCGAAATCAACATCGCGTCGCCGAACCGTTGGAGCTTCGAGCACGCCACGCGCGAGGTTACTCAGAACTCCGCGTTCCTTTGCCGCGGCGATCGCGAGTTGTTTGCCGTACGCGTAACCCTCGTCGACTTTGTTCGCCGTTCCGATCATCAGCACGAAGCGTTGCGCGCGCAACGAGTCCGCGCGCGAAGGCAGCGCGGCGGCCACGCCGTCGTAGAGATCGAAAACTTCTTGCCAAGCGCCCGTGCGCTCCGCATCCTTCGACTTCTTCTGAATGTCCTCCAGCGCGCGCGCCCACTGGGATCGCTCGATGAACTCTCCGCGCACCGCTTCGGGATTCCACGTTCCTGCGGCGATTTCTGCGAGTGGCTTCTCGGCAAACTCGGGATGGCCATACCAAAGCACAACGCCATCACGAACAACGAAAAGTCGCGGTGCTTGATTCTGAAACGTCGGATACTGCATCGCCTTCGCGGCGGCCTCCGCCGGATCTGAAACGACCCACGCGGGCGCATGCTCGGCGTGCTTCGGATCAGTAAGCCACGCGCGCGTCACGTCTTCGTTCTCCCACGTCACGGCGATGAACTGGAAACCTTTGGGCGCATAGAGCGCTTCCCACTCCGCGACGTTCGGCGCAGCGGCCGCGCAGAGATTGCACTTCGTATTGAAGAAGTCGAAGATGTATGTGATGCCGGGTTCGAACGCGCGCACCGGCGCGCCCTTCACGAATGAACCCATCTGTGGAAACTCGATCTTCGCGCCGGGAAACACACCGGGCGTTTCGAGGCGATAGAGCGGGGTGGTCGCTGGCGGCGCGAGCTGAGGAGATGTCTGCGATGGCGTCTGAGGTGGCGTCTGCGCCACAGCGGAGGCGGTCGAGAGGATCATTGCCGGGCACAAAACGAGCAGTGAGCGTGTGGTGACTGTCATCGGGAACTCCATCTCATCGGAAAGTCCAGTTCACTCGGTTTTCGGCGCGTCGGCCTTCGGCGCATTCGGATTTCCCCGCAACGATCGGCGAATCAAAATGCCGAGCGGCGGACCAATCGGGTGATCGGTCTCGATCACAACACGTACAGGCTTGCCCTCTTCGCGCCATCGTGTCCAGTCGATCTCGACCTGTTGCTCAAGCGCTGGTGTCGTTGCGAGGCCCTTCGCAATCGGCGGATCAAACGCGACGATCGTGAACGGGGTTCCATCCATCGACCTCACCGTGATCGCTGCGACGGGCGGCTGCGCGTCATCGTCTTTCGCGCCCTCAATATTCGCGGGTTCGAAGGTGAGATACGAGCCTACGCGTCCTTTCACCGTGAGAAA
>Ga0209617_10001019_pt1 | contig 12926 bp, 10 predicted proteins | sample LakEriepJuly2011_2_FD_187459 | JGI IMG/M metagenome (GOLD analysis project Ga0209617, IMG submission 187459) | Freshwater microbial communities from dead zone in Lake Erie, Canada - CCB epilimnion July 2011 (SPAdes) (version 2) | ecosystem: Environmental > Aquatic > Freshwater > Lentic >... | reverse complement strand
GTTATGCAGCAACTGCTGAAGCAGAAGCCATTGCAACTTCCCTTGGTGTGACAGAGGCAGTCTTTGCACATGAGCTCTCCACACTCTCTGGTGGTCAACGCCGCCGTATTGAGTTAGCTCGCATCCTTTTTAGTGGGGCTGAAACGCTATTGCTCGATGAGCCAACAAACCACTTAGATGCTGACTCCATTGTGTGGCTGCGTGATTTTTTAGCTAAATATTCTGGCGGCCTAGTCATTATTTCCCACGATGTTAACTTGATTGAAACCGTTGTTAACAAGGTTTTCTATCTTGATGCCAACCGCAACGTTATCGATGTCTATAACTTAGGGTGGAAGGCATACCTTCTCCAGCGCGAACAAGATGAGCACCGCCGCAAGAAAGAGCGCGCTAACGCTGAAAAGCGTGCAGAGATTTTGCAGAAGCAGGGCGAGAAGATGCGCGCAAAGGCATCGAAGGCAACAGCTGCCCAGGGCATGTTACGTAGAGCTGAAAAGCTTCGCAGTGGTTTAGAGGATGTTCGAGTAAACGATAAAGTTGCACGACTTCGCTTCCCAACTCCAGCCCCATGCGGCAAGACCCCCTTGTCTGGAGAAGAGCTTTCAAAGTCTTATGGTTCTCTTGAAATCTTTACCGATGTTTCTTGTGTGATTGATAAGGGCTCTCGCGTTGTGATCCTTGGACTCAACGGTGCTGGCAAGACAACTCTGCTTAGAATTCTGGCCGGTGAAATTGAATCCGACACAGGAAAAGTTGAACAAGGCCACGGCTTAAAAATCGGTTACTACGCCCAGGAACATGAATCACTAGATTTCGAGCGCACCGTTCTTGAGAACATGATGTCTGCAACCCCTGATCTGCGTGAACCAGAAGCCCGTAACACGCTCGGTTCATTCCTTTTCATTGGCGATGATGTTCACAAACCCGTCAAGGTCTTGTCTGGTGGAGAACGTACTCGTCTGGCTTTGGCCGTTCTAGTTGTTTCTGCTGCAAATGTATTGCTCCTAGATGAGCCAACAAATAACTTAGATCCAGCATCTCGTGCCGAAATCCTTGGAGCACTAGCTGAATACCAAGGCTCAGTCATCATGGTTTCTCACGATGAAGGCGCAGTGCAATCACTGAAGCCTGAGCGCGTTATTTTGTTGCCAGATGGCGATGAAGATCTGTGGAAAGAAGAGTACTTCGATTTGGTGAGTATCGATTAGTATTTTTACATGAAAATTAGAACTATCGCGCTTTCGAGCATTGCCATTCTCTTGCTATCTCTTTCGATACAACCCTCAAATGCAGTCAAAGTGCCGAAACCAATTAAAAGCTTTCAAGATGCGGTTAAGAGACCTAAAGATGTTTCTTACTGGGCATGGAAGAAAAGTAGCGCTCTGGTGCTATCCAGTACGGAAAAGAGTGGCGAACTAGAAGTACTCGTTGGACCAAATACCAAGCTCACAAATCCAAATCCTAAATTAGCCTTAGATGCCGTGAAGCGTCTCTATCCAACTTTCCAGCATCCGCAGAAGACAACTGCAATTTATTACACTTACAAGGATATTGACTGGGCACAAAAGAAATTTTCTCAACTCTTTTCAATGGCATCTGGGCAAGACGCAAAAAATAGTTGTCAGAAAGTTACTGAGTGTTGGGGTGCGAGTGGAACAATTGATGATGCGGGAAATGGACTAATTCTTTCAGCCGTAACGAATGGCACAACTGATCCTAATCACACTTCTGGCACCCTTGAGGCACATGAATACATGCACGCCCTTCAGGTTAGGAGTTTCTTTGAAACGCCTCAACAAGGTCAGGCAATGATTGGTATCAAAGCTTTTACACCATGGTGGTTCGCCGAAGGTGGTGCTACTTTCTCACAAAATGCAGCAATCTACGCCAAGTCATTTTCAAAGTATTCTAAAGAAAGACAAATTGGGTCGGCTTTTTTCTTCAACAATAAAGAGAAGAGATATACAGAAAAGTGGCTACTGAATTTTATAAAGCCAACTGACAAAAAGGTATGGTCAGACCCAGATACTGCTTTTCATACTTACGATATTGGGGCCCTTATTTGCGAGATATTTACAGCAATTAAAGGTCCGGCAATCAATATCCAAATTTATGAGGACATCGCCGATGGAATGACGTACGAACAGTCTTTTGAGAAAAACTTTGAAATTTCTTGGGATTCTGCCGTGCCATTAATCGCCAAGTCAATTTCGCAGCTAGTGAAAAAGTAAGCCTAAAAACTTAAGCGTCGATATGTTCGCGATCAATCTCAGCGTTAGCAATGAACTCCTTGCGTGGGGCAACATCACTACCCATCAATAGTTCAAACATCGCCTCGGCTGCTGTGGCATCAGAGACTGTGATGCGGCGAAGTGTGCGGGCATCTGGATCCATAGTTGTTTCACGCAGCTGATCTGCATCCATTTCGCCCAGACCTTTATAGCGCTGAATAGGCTCTTTCCAGCGCTTTCCGCTCTTCTTTAAATCTGTAGTAATTTTCTTCATCTCATCATCGCTATAGGTGTAGATGTATTCACCCTTCTTTCCTCCCCCGCCCATTACTTCAATGCGGTGCAGAGGTGGGATGGCAGCAAATACCCGGCCAGCATCAATGAGCGGGCGCATATATCGATACATCAAAGTAAGCAATAAGCAGCGAATATGTGCACCATCAACATCTGCATCTGACATCAAGATAATGCGGCCATAGCGGGCTTCATCTAACTCAAATGACTTTCCAGAGCCTGCACCAATTACCTGAATAATTGATCCGCACTCTTTATCTTCTAGCATCTGTGAAAGTGATGCTTTCTGAACGTTAAGAATCTTTCCGCGGATTGGCAAAATCGCTTGGAACTCAGAGTTACGTGCTGCCTTGGTTGTGCCAAGGGCTGAGTCACCTTCGACGATAAAGAGCTCTGTGCGTGTTACATCCTCTGAACGACAATCAGATAGCTTGGTTGGAAGAGATGATGACTCCAAAGCGTTCTTACGGCGCTGCAGGTCCTTATGAGCACGGGCGCTAATACGTGTGCGAGATGCTGCTGCGATCTTCTCTAATACTAAACGCCCATTGGCTTTATCAATGCGCTTTGTAGTATTGAAATACTCTTTCATTTTATCGGCCACCACAGCTGAAACGATTCGTGTGGCAGCAGCTGTACCTAGAACTTCCTTGGTCTGACCTTCAAACTGTGGTTCAGACATGCGAACTGTGACAACGGCCGTTAAACCTTCAATCACATCATCTTTAATAACATCGATCTCTTTATTAGCAAGAGTTTTTGTTGAGCGAAGTGCCTCGTTAACTACTTTTATCAGAGCGCGTTCAAAGCCCAGTACGTGGGTTCCACCCTTAGGTGTTGCAATAATGTTGACGAATGAGCGCTGGGTGGTTTCAAAACCATTGCCCCACTTCATCGCGATATCAACTTCCATATCGCGCTCTACTTCAGTTGAAACCATATGGCCCTTGTCATCTAGAACAGGCACTGTCTCTTGGTAATGGCCAGTGCCATAGATGCGGATTACATCGCCCACAGCCTCATCTGGTTGCAAGAAATTACAGTATTCAGTGATTCCACTCTTGTGGAAGAAAGTCTCTGTTGTCTTTGTCTTTGTGCGATTGTCATTAACAATGAGCGTTAAGCCTGGAACCAGGTAAGAAGTCTGACGAGCGCGTTCATAAACCTCTTCTATATTCAGCTCTGCCTCTTTAAGGAAAATCTGGCGATCACTCCACCACTTAATGCGCGTTCCTGTAATTTTGCTAGAAATCTTTCCAATAACTCGCAACCCTGATTTTGGTTCAAAGGCAGCTTTTGGTCCATCGCCATCAAAAATTCCTGCAACTCCACGTTGAAATGACATCCAGTAAATCTTGCCATCACGATCAACTTCAGCATCTAGGCGAGATGCAAGTGCGTTCACAACGGAAGCACCAACACCGTGTAAACCACCGGATGCTGCATATGAGCCGCCGCCGAATTTTCCACCTGCGTGCAGTTTTGTTAAAACTACTTCAACGCCAGTTAAGCCAGTCTTAGGTTCTTTATCAACTGGAATTCCGCGACCATCATCATGGACTTCCACCGAGCCATCTGATTCAAGATTAATCTCAATTTTCTTGCAATGCCCAGCAAGTGACTCATCTACTGAGTTATCAATGATTTCCCACAAGCAATGCATAAGTCCACGTGAATCTGTGGAGCCGATATACATACCTGGGCGCTTGCGAACGGCATCGAGGCCCTCTAAAACCGCTAGATCTTTTGCGGTATAGCTATCCTGCACATTTGTCGCAATATCTTTATCGGCCACGGGGCGAAAGGTTATCGCCCGTAGGCGCAAATGACTTGCAAGCGCGCCGAAAAGGCCCTGGGAGCGGTAAATATCGATATTTTCACAGCAAATTAACAACAATTTAACGAAAATAATTTAATTTTAACGAGCGGGGAATATCCAGACATGGTTTGATGTTCCATAGGAAGTAAGACACAACGCACGAACGGAGAGAGATATGTCAGAACAATTGATGCTTCAATCAGTACCTCTTAACGCCCTTGACCGTTGCGATCGATGTAGCGCCCAGGCTTATGTTCGCGCTGTGCTTTTAAACGGCGGAGAACTGATGTTCTGTGCCCACCATGGCAAGGAATATGCCGAAAAGCTAAAAGTTGTTGCTGCAAAGATTATCGATGAGAGCGAAAAGCTCGTCGAGGCTCCAGCTCTTTAATCTTTCTTAGCCTTATCTCTGTGTGACCCATCGCAGTTAGGTTTATCCTTTGATAATCCGCAGCCACAAAACTTCACATTCTCTTTAGTTTCAAGAATGTTTCCTTCGCGGTCGACAAAATCAACTGGGCCAATAATCTTAATAGAACCACTCTCTGGGTTAATAAAGATGCGTGCGTTATCCATGGCTTAGTCGAGGTAGTCGCGCAAGACCTGGCTGCGTGATGGGTGACGTAGCTTTGACATTGTCTTGGATTCAATCTGGCGAATACGCTCACGTGTAACGCCGTAGACCTTTCCAATTTCATCCAAAGTCTTTGGTTGTCCATCAGTTAAACCAAATCGCATTGCAACCACACCAGCTTCGCGCTCTGAGAGCGTATCTAGAACTGAGTGCAACTGCTCTTGCAATAATGTAAATGAAACCGCATCAGCCGGAACAACTGCTTCAGAGTCTTCAATTAAATCACCGAACTCACTATCGCCTTCTTCACCCAGTGGGGTGTGAAGTGAAATAGGTTCACGGCCATACTTTTGAACTTCGACAACCTTTTCAGGTGTCATATCAAGCTCTTTTGCCAACTCTTCTGGGGTCGGCTCGCGGCCAAGATCTTGAAGCATCTGGCGCTGAACACGTGCCAACTTATTAATAACTTCCACCATGTGCACAGGAATACGGATTGTGCGGGCCTGGTCAGCCATCGCACGGGTAATCGCCTGGCGAATCCACCAGGTGGCATAGGTAGAGAACTTATAGCCCTTTGTGTAGTCAAACTTCTCAACTGCGCGGATCAAACCTAAGTTACCTTCTTGAATAAGGTCGAGGAAAAGCATTCCACGACCGGTGTAGCGCTTTGCAAGAGAGACAACCAGACGAAGGTTAGCCTCTAACAAGTGATTCTTTGCCCGCTTTCCATCTTCAACAAGCCATTCAAGTTCGCGCTTTAACTTCTTTTCAATTTTCTTCTCATCTTTAATCTTTGCTTCAGCAAAAAGTCCAGCTTCTACGCGTGTAGCAAGCTCTACTTCTAGCTCTGCATTGAGCAGTGCAACGCGGCCAATCTGCTTGAGGTAATCCTTCACAGGATCAGCTGTTGCACCAGCGGTCATAACTGTCTGGGCAGGGGCATCATCTTCTTCAGAGGCCTTTAATGTGAAGGCATTTTCTTCATTTCCAGAAGTATCTTCAGCTAAGTTAACAACGCGAGGCTGATTGCTCTTATCTTCTTCTTCACCATCGATAATTTCAACGACTTCTTTGATCAATGTCTCAACATCTTCGAGCTCTACTTCTTCTAGCTCTACTTCTTCCCCATCGATTTTTACCTTAATCGCCTTACCAGTCTTAGCATCAATCTTTGGTGCACCAACTGGAGTGACCTTTGATTCAATCAGGGCGTATTCGCTCTTTTTCAAAATACGTGAAGGCGCACCTAGGCCAGCTTTGCGTAGCTTTTCAACAATTACTGGCACATCCGTTGCTAAGGCACGGGCTTCATCTACCAAATCTTTATCAGCCTTCTTTGGAATACGGTTAATCGATGTAACGCCGCGCTTTTCTAGCTCTGCTAGAACTTCATGCTGGCGCAATACAGCTGTTTTAGCAGCAACAATTGCTTGAACATCTTTAGCCGTTAAATCTTTCTTCAATGCAATCTTTGCTGGTGCGCTCTTTTTAGCAGGGACTGCTTTTTTTGCAGCTGCTTTTTTAGCAGGTGCACTCTTTTTAGCAGAAGCTTTCTTTATTGGCGCGCTCTTTTTAGCAGGAGCTGTTTTTTTAGCAGCGGATTTCTTTGCAGGTGCAGCTTTTTTTGCAGAAGCTTTCTTTAACACCTTGTTTTTGAGCGCACTAAATACAGCCACAATTATCCTTTGGTTTTTATCAGCGAGCGCGCTGATGCGATGGCTATATTATAATTTGTCCACAGGGGTAAATGCACATCCAAAAGCGATAATTCGACCCTTATTTAGCTAAATCCAGGGCCTGCCTAATGACATTTCCAACAGATTCGACTTCCACCAGGAAGCCATCGTGGCCAAATGGCGATGAAATCCTCGCTAATGGGGCGGCGTGAGGTGCAAAGTCGGCGATCTCAGCCTGCAAGCGCAGGGGAAAGAGGCGATCAGTGTCGATAGAGACGGCAACGACCGGGATAGTGATCGATTCAAGGGCTGCAACTACTCCACCGCGTCCTCGGCCAATGTCATGAGAAATCATCGCCTCAGTCAGGGCGATATAGGTATTGGCATCAAAGCGATGGGCCAACTTATCGGCCTGATGATCCAAATATGACTCCACGGCATAGCGCCCGGTGTCATCACCTTGGAGTTCTCTACCAAAGCGAATATCCATCTCAGCTTCAGTTCTATAGGTCAGGTGGGCAATGCGCCTAGCTATTCCCATTCCTTCAATCGGACCACGCTCTTGTTCGTAGTAATCACCATTGTTGAAGTTGGGATCACTCTTTATTGCCCGTAATTCAATGGACCACGTGCCAATCTGATCGCCGGTGGCAACTGCTGAAGAACCAATCGTGCAGATGGCACCAACGCGGTGTGGCAACTGCACCGCCCACTCCAATGAACGCATTCCCCCTAAGGATGGCCCAACGGCTAAGCGATATTTATCAATTCCGAGCGCATCACTAAATTGAATTTCAGCATTGACCATGTCGCGAATTGTCAGCGATGGAAAACGAGAACCATATCTTTTGCCATCAGGTGCAGTAGATGATGGACCTGTTGATCCCTGGCATCCGCCAATAACATTGGGACACACGACAAAGTATTTATCGGTATCAAAAGGCAATCCTGGCCCCACCATGGATGGCCACCAGCCGGTGACATCTGACCAACCTGTCATTGCATGATTTACTAAAATCGCATTATCTTTATTTTCATTTAACTCGCCCCAGCTTTGATAGGCGATTGTTACATCTGTGAGTACTTCACCATCTTCAAGTCCAACATCACCGATTTTTATAAAGCGCCGATCACCGGGTGCATGGTCTTCAAGCCATGCCCCGGTAACCAGAGCGTTTATTTGTGACATCTACTTTGCGGCAGCAAAACCATCTGCAAGATCTGCCTTGATATCCTCGATATCTTCCAGACCAACAGAGAGGCGAACTAAGCCTGGCTTCACACCGGCACTTAATAACTCTTCTGCCGATAGTTGTGAATGGGTCGTCGATGCTGGATGAATAACCAGAGATCTCACATCACCAATGTTTGCAACGTGTGAGTGCAAACTCAGCCCTTCCACAAACTTCTTTCCCGCCTCTATCCCACCCTTGATTTCAAAGGAGAAGACTGAGCCTGAACCCTTAGGTGCATACTTTGCGGCCAGTTTGTTATAGGAGTTACTAGGAAGGGAAGAGAAATGAACTTTCTCAACCTGTGGGTGGCTCTCAAGCCATGTTGCAACAGCTTTGGCATTTTCCAAATGTTGTTTCATGCGAAGTGTCAGAGTCTCAAGACCTTGTGCAAGTAACCAGGCGTTAAATGGGCTAACGGCAGCTCCAATATCGCGCAGCAATGTCAGGCGAATCTTGAAGATGTAGGCAAGGTTTGCACCAAATGCACTGCCCACTCCTAGGGCTTGGGCATAAACAAGGCCGTGATAGGAAGGATCTGGAGTATTAAAGCTTGTGAACTTCTCTGGATAGAGGGCATAATCAAAATTACCTGAATCAACAATCGCGCCAACTACTGCGTTTCCATGACCGGCCAAAAACTTAGTAGCTGAGTGGATAACTACATCTGCACCAAATTCGATTGGCTTAATAACATAGGGAGTTGCCACAGTGTTATCAACAATCAATGGCACATGATTTTCATGGGCAACCTTTGCCACTGCTGCAATGTCCAAAATATCATTATTTGGATTTGAGATGGACTCACCAAAAAACGCCTTGGTATTAGGGCGAACTGCCTTTGCCCATTCCGCAGGATCATTGGGATTATCAACAAAGGTAACCTCGACACCAAATGTTGGCAAGGTGTAATGAAACAAGTTATATGTTCCACCATAGAGATACTTTGATGAAACGATGTGATCTCCTGCAGTTGCAACGGCTAAGACTGCAAAAGTTGTGGCAGCAGAACCTGAAGCAAGAAGAAGGGCAGCAACGCCACCTTCTAATGATGCAATGCGCTTTTCAACCACATCTTGAGTCGGGTTCATGATGCGGGTATAGATATTGCCTAGCTCTGCCAAACCAAAAAGATCTGCTGCATGCTTTGTATCGCGGAATTGATATGCAGTGGTTTGATACAGAGGAAGTGCACGTGCTCCTGTTGTTGGATCTGCAACTTGTCCGGCGTGAATTTGACGCGTTTCAAAAGCTGCTTCTTCAAGTGAAAAGGTTGACATGTAAGTAATTCCTCCCAGTTATGGGAACACCTAAAAATAGATATGCCAACAAGGGACATAACTAGTGGAATTAGGTGTTCCACGCTTATCGACTGCATTGTGCGAGTCGATCTGGTCTTCACCCGGAGCACCCCACCGTGGTGGAGGGTTGCCGTCTAGTAAGCCGGGGCTAAACACTAGAACTCGTGACCTGGGGGAAATATAACAGAGGATCTGGCTTACTCAAAAATCCCAGCGGTGACCTTGGGGTGTAGCTCTATGCGCATGGCGGCAAAAGCATTAGCGGGCCAGCCAGAGCCAAAGACTCTGCGCAGCAAAATCGTTAAAGAGTAGCCCGGAGCATCGGCGCTGGCGCGATCAAGGCAGCGATAGGCAAGTGGAGTATCAGAGCGCTCATAAGCCAGGGTTGCAAACAATGTAGCAACGGGTGCAACAAAGCCCACAGGTGCAATTTGCAGCAAGTAAAGCCACATTTTCCAATAGGTTTCAAAGCTCTCACCGCTGTGGGTACCAAGTGCAAAATCACGCACTTGAATATCACTCAAGCGTCCAATAACCCGAGCGATTAAATCTGGGTTACTAGCCACACCATATCTTTCAAACTCGGTTGCTAAATCAATCACCGCCGTTGCCCCATCTCGCTGCAGGAAGGAGAGATCAGGGCTATCAGGGTCAACGCTAAAGCTCGTAACGAGTGCAACAAAGTCCTTATCACTTGCAAGTGGAAGGGATGTAATAGAGAGATCTTCATAATCGGTAGTCATTGGGCACTCATTTCGTGAAGGTTGAGTTAGCAGATACCACGGTGATAACTGCAAAAGATGGGATTTTGATAGTTCCGGTAATTGCACGTGTGGCACCGTTATGTTTAAAGTTTCCGTTCCACGTTGCAATTAAGGTGACGGTGTAAGTGCCAGGGCGTTTGTAAGTATGAGTAATTTTCTGATTGGGATAAGGGGCACCTGGCTCGGTAGTGTTAAAAACTTCTCCATCTCCCCACTGCCAAGCAAAACCAGGACGCAACACCACATCAATTACCTCACCAATAATGTCCACGCGCGATTGAAAGAGAGTGGGTAGATCACACCAAAAAATAACTGGCACATGCACCAGCGGTTCAAACTCTGGTTGGTAGGCAATAGTGGCCGTTGGAACCATTTTGATTAAACGATCACTTAAATTCACGCTGGTAGTTACTACTTTTTGCGCTCTCACTCGTGGTTTGTAAGTGCGCTTGACTGTTGGCACAGCTTTAGGTTTGGGAGGAAACCACAGCGTTGGCTTGGGTGTAGGTGCAACAACGGTGCGCTTTTTTGCCACCGTCCCGCCATCACCTTTTTTAGCGGTAATGATGATCTGGTTATTGTCTGTAAATACATCTACGCAAGCCGTTGTTTCACAATCGGCAATTGCCGCAGCGGGGGTGGACAGAGAGATGAACAGGATGAGAATGAATAAGGGCTTCATGTGCAGGCACGATAAGTGCGTGCCGGGACTAATGCCGCTGCTCGCTGGGCTATCTGTGGATAGTTGTGACACTCTTAGTTCATGGGTGCACGCGATGGAGATGGTTGGGTGCAATGCGCCTGCGGCAGTAAGCACTGGGGCCTCAACGGCGCCGCTGGAATCCTTTTAATACGCGGCACACAAATCCTTTTGCAGCACCGCGCCCCATGGGTTCACAACGGTGACACCTGGGGAATCCCAGGAGGTGCCCGTGATTCTCATGAGAGCACAATCGAGGGCGCTTTTCGGGAAGCGGTAGAAGAAACTGGAATAGATACCGCCTTACTCACACCTCTCCACGTTTTTTGTGATGATCATGGAAGCTGGAAGTACGAAACCGTCATTGCACGCGCAGAAGAAGGATTAGTTGCTCGCGAAGTAAATGATGAATCCCATGAAGTGCGCTGGGTGGAAATAGAAAAGGTAGATGAGTTAACGCTTCACCCTAGTTTTGAAAAATCTTGGCCAGCCCTAAAGGGACTCATTAAGACGCTTTAGAGAATCTTGCACCACAGCTTTATCTGATGTGCGCCACAGCGGTGGCATTGAATTAAGTAACACACTGCCATATCGCTTGGTGATAATTCTAGAATCCAAAATAGCCACTACTCCCCGATCATCAACTGATCGAATCAGGCGGCCCGTGCCCTGTGCTAACAACAATGCAGCACGTGGCAGTGAAACCTGCATAAATCCACTTCCGCCAGCGGCATCTGCTTGGGATGCGCGCGCCGACATCACCGGCTCATCTGGCCTAGGAAAAGGAATGCGATCGATGGCAACCAAGATGCAACTATTTCCTGGCACATCCACACCCTGCCACAGCGACATCGTGCCAAGTAGAACTGATGTTTCATCCTTTGCAAAGCGGGCAACTAGTGGTCCCACGGCATCTCCACGCTTTTGCGTAATAATCTTGATAGGCAACTCTGCTAATACTTTGCGCAAATGCGCATCTGCTGCCTCCACACCACGCCAGGAAGAAAACAACGCCAACGTGCGCCCGCCCGCGGCATCAATTAACTCACCTAACTCAGTTAACACTTCAATACTGGGGCCATCTCGACCAGGTTCTGGCAAGTGCTTGGGCATATATAAAACGCCTTGATTAGCAAAATCAAAAGGTGAGCCCACATCCAACATCTGCAAGTTGCCTGGATCTAATTCACCTTCACTGACCTCAGCATTTAAATCCTCTCCCACAATAAAACCAATGCTTTTAGCTAATGAGTTAAAAGAGTTACCCACAGTTAATGTGGCAGAGGTGGCAATCACAGGAGTTTGTTTAAGCATGTTCTCTCTCAAGACATCAGAGACTGACAACGGTGCTAAGTGCAAAGTGGAAAACGTTGGTTCATACCAGAGCACTAAACCATCACCGAGTTTTAATAACGTGGCAGCAGTGGTTGATACCTCATTAACGGCGCCTTTCACACGCGCCCGCTCTGCCATCACATCGGTATCGATAATCTCATCATCGGCAGATAGATACTGCGTAATAGCTTGGGCGCTCTCTCTCACCTTTCGAATCGGTGATTCCAGAGATTGCGGGATCTGCTCTAAACGCCCTTGTGAACCCAGTTCCCCGCGCACAGACTCCCCGTAATCAACCATTGATTCATGAAAATCATTGGCCGCCTTATGAAAAGCATCGGCCAGCTTGCCTGGCATGAATTTACGGGCCATGGCAGCTGCTCGAAGTACTCGACCTGAAGTGAGTTCATCGGTAACAGCCTGTGTTGCCCGATCCATAAACTCATGGGCCTCATCCAAAATAATGCAATCTCGCTCAGGCAAAATTGGATGCAGATCCATAATCTCAATTGCAAGAAGGGTGTGGTTGGTAACAACAACATCGGCAGTTTGGGCTTTGCCTTTAGCTTTAGCTGCAAAGCACTGTGAACCAAAAGCACAGACATCTGCTCCCACGCACTCACGCCCAGAGACACTATTGGCCGCCCATACTCGCCTATCTACTTCAGGGGCATCATCTCTATCTCCTGAAACTCCTGGCGTCTTAGCCCAGGCAATTAATCTCTTTGCATCTTTTTCAAGGGAAGAAACTTCCATCACTAATTCACCATCAGGATCAACATCATCACTATTCATCTTTTGCAAACACACATAGTTACCAATACCTTTATAGATTGCATAGGTGACTTCGCGTCCCAGTAGCTTTTCAAGGGCTGGAACCACTGCCGGTAGATCTCTATCTACTAACTGGCGCTGCAAGGCCAAGGTGGCAGTTGCAACTAATACTTTTCGCCCGTGCACAATGCCAGGAATTAGATATGCAAGTGATTTTCCTGTG
>Ga0209617_10001018_pt1 | contig 12927 bp, 10 predicted proteins | sample LakEriepJuly2011_2_FD_187459 | JGI IMG/M metagenome (GOLD analysis project Ga0209617, IMG submission 187459) | Freshwater microbial communities from dead zone in Lake Erie, Canada - CCB epilimnion July 2011 (SPAdes) (version 2) | ecosystem: Environmental > Aquatic > Freshwater > Lentic >... | reverse complement strand
CATCAACCCGATCTTCTCCTCCGTCGCCTCGGCGCGCGCCAACTCACCCATAATCTCGCCGCCATTCATCACCAAAATGCGGTCCGCCAGCCCGAGGATCTCGTCGAGCTCCACCGAGACCACGAGCAATGCCTTCCCGGCGTCGCGCAACGCAATCAAACGCCGGTGGATGAACTCGATCGCCCCGATGTCCACGCCGCGCGTCGGCTGGCCGACCAGCAGCACACTCGGGTCCGCGTCGATCTCCCGCGCCAGGACGAGTTTTTGTTGGTTGCCACCGGAGAGCGCCGAAATGAGCAACGCCGGTTGCGCCGGGCGCACGTCGAATTCCTTCATCTTGGCCTCGCAACCCGCCAAGCTTGCCGCGCCGTCCAAAAACAATCCCCGGCCGTAACGCGGCCGATCATGATAGCCGAGCATCGCATTCGCCTCGGCCGAAAAACTCGCAACGACCCCCAGCCTCAGCCGGTCTTCGGGCACATGCGCCAAGCCCAGCGCCCGCCGCGCCCGAGCATCGAGTTGCTCGCGCACCAGTTCGCGCCCGCCGAGACGTATCTCCCCGCGGCTCGGCGCCCGGATGCCCGCCAGCGCCTCCAGCAACTCCGACTGACCATTCCCCGCCACGCCGGCTACGCCCACGATTTCACCCGCGCGGAGCTCGAAACTGACGCCCTTGACTCGCGGCACGCCCAACCGGTCGCGCACTTCGAGGTCCGTCACCGCGAGCAATGCCGCCCCCGGCCTCGCCGGACATTTGTCCACCTGCATGAGTACCGCCCGCCCCACCATTTTCTCGGCGAGACCGCGCGGCGAAGTTTCCTTCGTCATCACCTCGGCCACGACCGCGCCCTGCCGCATGACCGTCACGCGGTCCGTGATTGCCATGATTTCACGGAGCTTGTGGGTGACCAAAATAACCGCTCTCCCCTGCTCGCGCAGCCGACCGAGCATTTTAAAAAGTTGATTCGCCTCTTGGGGCGCAAGCACCGCCGTCGGCTCGTCGAGAATCAAAATCTCCGCCCCGCGATAGAGCGCTTTCAAGATTTCGACCCGCTGCTGCAATCCGACCGACAACTCCGACACGACCGCATCGAGCGGCACCGCAAGACCGTAGTCGCGGGCCAATTTCTCCAGCTCCCGTCGCGCCGCCGTCAACCCGCCGGCCAGCAAAGGGCCACCCTCGACGCCCAGGATCACGTTCTCCAGCACCGTGAAATTCTCCACGAGCATGAAGTGCTGGTGCACCATCCCGATCCCCGCTGCAATCGCGGCTTGGGGCGAGGTGATCTCCACCTTCCTGCCGTGCACGAGAATCTCACCCGAGTCCGCGCGGTGAAAGCCGTAGATGATGTTCATCAACGTCGATTTGCCCGCCCCGTTCTCGCCGATCAGTCCGTGAATACTGCCTGCCGCGACCGAAAACGAGATGGCGCGATTCGCCTGCACCGCGCCGAACCGTTTGTCGATGTCGCGGAGTTCAAGCGCGGGAGCACGGGCGGCTCCAGCCGCGCCCCCTGAGTTGCGACCCGGGGCGGTCGCGCTCCCAGCGTCGTCGCTCACTGCGCCTTGTATTCCGAGACCTTGATTTTCCCGCTCACGATATCCGTCCGAGCCTGGTTCAATCGCGCCTCAATCTCGGGCGTGATGAGCTTCCGGTTGTGCTCGTCGAGCGCGTAGCCGACACCGTCCTCCGCTAGACCGAGGGCGATGACGCCGGGCTGCCATGAGCCGTTCTTCGCGTCGAGAAACGTTTTGTGCACGGCGACGTTGACCGCCTTCACCGCCGAGGTGAGGACCCCGCCGGAGTGCAGATAGTTTTGGTTACTGTCGCAGCCGATGCTGAGCTTGCCGGCGTCTTTGGCCGCCTGCATCACGCCGATGCCCGTCGCGCCGGCCGCGTGGAAAATCACATCGGCCCCGCGCCCAAACTGGCTCTTGGCGAGCTCCGCGCCTTTCGTCGGATCGCCCCACGCGGCGGGCGTGGTGCCCGTCATGTTCTGGAAAACTTCGACCTTGGGATTCACAAACTTGGCGCCTTCCACGTAGCCGAGGGCGAATTTCCGGATCAGCGGAATATCCATGCCGCCGACGAAACCGATTTTACCGATCTTCGAAACCAACGCCGCCGCCATGCCGCAGAGAAACGAAGATTCCTGCTCGCGGAAATTCACCGATTGCACGTTGGATAGATCGACGGTCGCGTCGATGATCGTGAACTTCACCGCCGGGAACTGCTTCGCGACCTTCTCTACGGCCGAAGCTTGGGTGAAACCGACGGCCACAATGATCGTCGCTCCGCGGCGCGCGAGTTGGGTCAGCGCTTGTTCGCGCTGGGCCGGGTTGGAGATTTCGAATTCACGAAAGTCGATGCCCGTTTCTTTTTTGAACTTCTCCGCACCTTCGCTCGCTGACTGGTTGAACGAGCGGTCGAACTTGCCGCCAAAATCATAGACGATCGCCGGAGCGAAGGCTGGCGCGGCGGCGTAAACGGGCGACGCAAAAAAAGCCGCGGCACAAAGCGCCATCGCGGCGAACCGGGGAAAAGCGTGGGATAGAAACATAAGAAAGAGAACCTTTGTAGACAAAACAGGTGAGCCATCACCCCCGTCGAATCAATGCCTGATCGGCCGCTGATTCACGGCCGCTGCGGTCCGACTCTACTTCTGATACCATTCGCCGCTCTCGCGCTGGACCCACACGCCGGGAGCACTGGCGACGGCGATCTGCTTGGCCCGCGCCCGACCGACGGTATCAACCGTCGAGCCCGTCTGCTGCGCGATCGCAGCGTAAACCAGCCCGCGATCCCGATTCTCGGCGGCCACCAAATCGCCGGCCGTCGGACTGGCGGCGCGGAGATCGACCAGCCCGCGGTTGGTTTCACCGATCGCGCCGGAAGACTTGAGCTGATCGAGGGAGCGGAGCCGTTGCTCAAGACGGGCCTTCACGGCACCGAGATCCTCGGCCGCCCGCGCGGCCACGACGCCAGCCGAAAGTAAGCCAACAAGAAGACAAAGACGGAGCAGGATAGTTTTCATGGGGGCTATGGGTTAGTTGGCGGACGGTAGATTGATCGTCGCGGACTTTTTATCGAGGTCGCCGAAAAAATCGTCGAGCGCCCGGTCCACCTTCACATTCACATCGAGCGTCGCTTGGACACGCACTTCGATCGGTTGAACGGTGACGTTGAGGCAACCGGAAAGGGGAGCCAATCCGAGGACGATGAGAACAGGTCGAAACATAGGAGTAGATGTGATTCTGGGACTACGACTGGCAACGAAAGTTTCCTTAACGCACTTTAAGCGTGGTGCCGTTCTCGACGCCGAGTCGAAGCACGTAGGCCAGCGGCCCGGTTACATCGATCTCAAAGGAAACGGGGCCGATCGAGGTGCCCGCGATCTCCGGTCGCGCGCTAACGGTCACCCGTGCCGAGCGCCCGCGAGCGTCGCCTTCGGGCGTAAGGCGCACCGCCAACGAGTCCACCTTCAGCGCGGTTCGGCCGAGTTCAATCGCGACCAGATCGGCAAACCCCGGATTCACGGGTGAAAACCACCGCGAGACCGGACCCAACCACGCCGGCAGCAACGCAAAGCGCTCCGGCATACTTGCACTCAAAAGCCCCGGCGCTGCCGCCAGCCGGAGCACCATCGGCTCATCGGGTATCATGATCAGGTTCCCGGCGCCGATCTTCAAACCGAGGGCCTTGCTCCAACCGAGTTCCAACGCGCCGTCCACCCGGCCCCTGCCCTCCGAAAGTCCGGTCGGCACGAGCGCCACCACGTCTTGCAGTCCGATGCGCGCGAGGCGCAGTTGCACGTCGATCACCGGAGGCACGAGCGGAACCACGAACGGAGCCGCCGTGATCTCGCCTCCTGCGATCTCAACCGTGGCCTCAGCGACACGAGCCACGAGTTTCTCATCGAGCTGAACGTGCAGAACCAGATTCCGGGCACCAAAACGATTGGTCGCGATCGTGCGCACCGTGAGCTTCGCCGGAGCCACACTCGACCCAGTCTTCGCCGCCGCATCGAAGGTAAAATCGCCGGCGAAAGCGACGCCTTCCAGCGCCCAACCTTGAGCGGGGTGTTTCACCGCACCGTCCCGCCACTCCACCGCGATCCGGCCCGCCGGTCGGCCTTGGCGAACGGTGCCCTCGCCGCTCAAGCGCAAGGTCCCCGTCACCTCGGCGCCGACGAGCGCCGGCGCAAGTTGAGGCGCGAGCAACGCGAGCCACGGGCCTGGCTCGACTTCGGCGGCACTGATCCGCCATGCGCCGCTCGCGAAACCCGCGTCAGTTTCCACGGCAACTGCGGCCCGCAAGCCGGGCGCAGACACCTCAAGGCTGCCTTCGCGCCGGCCGGCGGGAGCGCTCTTCAAGGCCAGCGCCCAACGCACTTTGGGTGCGTCCGCGAACGGTGGGAGGAAATCGCCCTGCAACTCACCGGAGAGCGCCGGCAGTTGCGCCCGCGCCGACGCCGCTAAACCCAACGCCAGCGCGAGCAGCAAAATTCGTGACGGGGCGGGCGTCATTCGTTGGATGCCAAACCGCCGCGGGTCGCCAGTCAACGGGAGCCCGCGGAGTTCACGTCACCGCGACGGCGGGCAGCTTCCAGATCTGCTCCGCGTATTCTCGGATGGTGCGGTCGCTGGAGAATTTACCCACGCGCGCGGTGTTTAAAATCGCGGCTTTCGCCCAGCGCGCCTGGTCCCGGTAAGCCGCATCCACCTTGGCCTGGGCCTCACAATAGGCGCGGAAATCGGCGAACACCAAAAACGGATCACCGTGTTTCAGCAGCGAATCGTGCACGGCGGCAAACGCGCCGGACTCGCCCGGCGTCCAGTAGTCACTACCGAGCCAGTCGACGACCGCGCGCAGTTCCTCGTCGGCATGATAGTAGTCCCACGGGTTATAACCCTTGGACCACAGGGCTTCGACCTGTTGGACGGTGAGGCCGAAGATGAAGATGTTTTCAGCGCCGACCTCTTCCTCGATTTCGACGTTGGCCCCGTCGAGCGTGCCGATGGTGAGCGCGCCGTTGGCCAGGAGCTTCATGTTGCCGGTGCCGGACGCTTCCTTGCCCGCGGTGGAAATCTGCTCGGAGACATCGGCCGCCGGAATGATTTTCTCCGCCAGCGAGACGCGATAGTTCGGCAGAAAAACCACCTTCAACTTACCGCCGATCCGCTCGTCGGCGTTGATGCGGGCCCCGATGGTATTGATTGCGCGGATGATGTTTTTCGCGACGTCGTAGCCGGGAGCAGCCTTGGCCCCGAAGATGAAAACCCGAGGCAGAATGTCGAGGGACGGATTCTGCAAGAGGCGCCGATAGAGGGCGAGAATGTGCAGCAAATTCAGGTGCTGGCGCTTGTATTCATGCAGTCGCTTGATCTGTACGTCGAAGATCGCGTCGGGCGAGACGGTGACGCCGCACTCGGCTTTGATGACGGCGGCGAGGTCGGCTTTGTTGGCGCGCTTGATCGCCATGAACTCGCGCTGAAATGCAGCCGAATCAGCGAATTTTTCCAGCCCGCGGAGCAGGTCGAGATTGCGCGGCCAATCAGTCGCGGCTTTGCCGGGGAGCGTCCGCGTGATCAATGTGGCGAGACGCGGGTTGCACTTGAGCAGCCAGCGTCGCGGCGTAACGCCGTTGGTCTTATTTTGAAATTTCCCGGGAAAAAGCGCGTCGAATTCCGGGAAGAGATTTTTTTTGAGCAACGCGGTGTGGAGTGCCGCGACGCCGTTGACCGCATGCGAACCGACGACCGACAAGTGGGCCATGCGCACCATCTTCGGGCCGTGCTCATCGATGATGGAGCAAATGCGTTTCTTTTCGTCATCACCCGGCCAGCGCGCCTCGACCGCGTTCATGTGCTGGGAATTGATTTCGTAAATGATCTGGAGGTGGCGCGGCAACACGCGCTCAAACAGCGGCACGCTCCAGCGCTCGAGCGCTTCCGGCAGCAGCGTGTGGTTGGTATAGGCGAAGGTCGCGTTAATGATCGCCCAGGCGCGGTCCCAGAGGACGCCCTCCTCGTCGACGAGGATGCGCATGAGCTCGACGATCGCGATCGCGGGATGCGTATCGTTGAGCTGCACGGCGACCTTGGCGGCGAAATTATCCCAAGAGTTGCCGCTGGTGCGCAGGTGTCGGCGGATGATGTCCCGCAAGGAGCAAGCGACGAAAAAATACTGCTGCACGAGTCGCAGCTCTTTGCCGTTCTCCGTCTTGTCGTTCGGATAGAGAACTTTTGAAATCGTCTCGCCCACGGCTTTCTCGCGGACGGCATCGACGTAGCCGCCGCTGTTGAACGCGGCCAAGTCGAAATCTTCGGTGGACTTCGAAGCCCAAAGCCGGAGTAGGTTCACCGTCTGCGTGCCGAAACCAGCGGTGGGAATGTCATGCGGGACGCCAAGGATGGTCTTCGTATCGACCCAGCGCGGGCGATAGTTGCCTCGGTCGTCGAAGACGTTTTCGACCCGGCCAAAGAGCCGAACTTCCTGCGTGTATTCCGGCCGGACGACCTCCCACGGACTGCCGAAAATGATCCAGTTGTCGGGCGCCTCAACCTGATGGCCATCGACGAAGGACTGCTTAAACAGACCGAATTCGTAGTAGATGCCGTAACCAAGCGCAGGGTAATCTAGGGTCGCCAGCGAATCCAGAAAACAGGCGGCCAGCCGGCCCAGACCGCCGTTGCCGAGACCCATGTCTACCTCCGATTCGCGGATCTTTTCGAAGTCTTGACCAAGGCCCTTCAGCGCCGCTTCCGCCGCCCCGAGCAGTCCGGTCGCCAGCAAGTTATTGCCGAAAAGCCGACCCAACAGATATTCGAGCGAGAAATAGTAAATGCGGCGGACGTTTTGTTCATTGTGCACCGCTTGGGTCGCAATCAGGCGCTCATGAATGGTATCGCGCACCGCGAGAGCTGTGGCGACCCACCAGTCCCGGGACGTGGCCGTCGACGGGTGACGGGCTAAAGTAGAAGTGAGGTGACGGAGGATCAATGACCGGAGAACGACTTCGGGCGCATCCGCGTGCGTCCGGCCGGCCCGAGCGGGCACGGATTCAGCGGGAGCAAGAGTCGGAGCTTTGGGCTTAGCGGCAGATTTGGCCATGAGTTGGAAGGTGCAGGTGTAACAAGATTCGTGCCAGCGCGGGGCGTCAGCCAGAAGTTAATTTTCGGTGACGGGCCTACTTCTGGAAGCGGCGGGCGAGCTCGCTGTGGTTGATCTCGATGAACGTGGGTCGGCCCGAAGGACTGGTGAGAGGCGTTGGGGTGGCAAAAAGTTCGCCGAGTAGGCCGCGCAACTCGACCTCGCCGGGCGAACCCGGAAGACGCACGGCCTTCGCGGCCGCGAGCCGGGCGAGTTCGGCCCGAGCCAGAGCGAGATTGCCCTCGGGCAGGCGGCCGTCACGGAGCGCGCCCAATACGTCGCGCAAAAAAGGCTCGGCATCGGCCGGCTCCATCCAGGCCGGGATTCCTTCCACGCGAAAAAAGTTTCGGCCAAATTCCGCCAACTCGAAGCCGTGCCCGTTGAGAAACTTCAACCGATCGAGCAACAAAGCCGTTGCGATCGGATCAAGCTCAAGCGGCACTGGCAGTAGCAGCCGTTGGCTCGGCACCGCGCCCGCCGAAAACTGCGCCACCAACCGATCGAACCACACGCGCTCATGGGCCGCGCGCCGATCCAGCAGCACGAGCCCGGCCTCCGTCTCAAACAGCGCATAACTCCCGTGCGCCAGCCCAACGAAACGCCAATGCAGGTTCTGGATCTTGGGCGCCGGATTCACGGTAGGCGCCGCCAGCAAGGGCGGTGCCGGCGACAACATCGCCGGACGCTCCGTCCCACGCACCACCGGCGGTGACCAGACTGCCGGAGCCGCAGTAGGGCGAACCGCCTGCAGCACCACGAGCGGAGCGAGCGCGGGCGGCAAGGCTGCCGGCCCTGGCGTGGTCGACGGCGCGATTGGCCCGCCGAGCTCCCGCAGGCGTTGCAGCACACTGCGAATGACGAAGCTCCGCACCTGCAGCTCGCTGCGGAAGCGAACTTCGCGTTTCGCCGGGTGCACATTCACATCCACCGCCGCCGGATCGCAGTCGAAAAAGACAAAGGCCAGCGGGTAACGGCCTCTGGGCAGGGACTCGTGATAGCTCTCAATCAACGCATAGTTGAGCGTGCGACTGTCCACGGGCCTGCCGTTCACAAAGACAATCATCTCATGGCGCGTCGCCCGCCCCACGCCCGGTCGGCCGATCAAGCCCGAGAGTTTTAAACCAGATTCTGAACTCTCAATCGGGACGACGGCATCGGCCACTTGCCGACCGAAGATTTCCTCCACTCGCTCGACGAGCGTGGTGCATTCCGGGGAACGAAAAATCTCACGGCCGTCTTCGATCAGGGTGAAAGCTACCCGCGGACTCGCGAGCGCATACAGCCGCACACATTGCACGATGTGCGCCGCCTCGGTCTGGTCCGTCTTGAGGAATTTTCGCCGCGCCGGAACCGAGTTGAAGAGATGCGTCACCTCGATGCGCGTGCCGACCGGCCGGCCGCACTCGCGCACATGAACGAACTTCCCTCCGTTGACCAAAATCTCCGTGCCCGCGTCGCGGTCGGCGGGGCGCGTTTGCAGCTCAAAGCGCGCAACGCTGGCGATCGACGGCAACGCCTCACCGCGAAATCCGAACGTATGCAAGCGATCGAGATCGGCCGCCTCGGCAATCTTGCTGGTGGCATGTCGCTCCAGCGCCAGCAGGGCATCATCGCGCGTCATGCCGTGGCCGTTGTCCTCGATCCGCATGAGCGCCCGCCCGCCATGGCGAAACTCGACCTCAATGCGCGTGGCCCCGGCATCGAGAGCGTTCTCGACGAGTTCCTTCACGACCGCAGCCGGCCGCTCGATCACCTCGCCGGCGGCGATCTGGTTGGCGACCCGATCGGAGAGAATGCGTACCGTGGCCATCGTCGCGCGGGGCTACTTGCGATCCGCCCGCGGGGGCACGACCTCGCGGACGATACCCTTGGCGTCGATCAGATTGACGAGGTAGGAAGCAGCCCGAAACGGATTGAGCACGGCGTTGCCGATGATGATGGGATCGACGTGGGTCTTTGTGTCCTCCTGGAGTCGCGCAATCAAAACGGAGAGCACGCTGGCGACCGCGACCACGCTCGCAAAAAACCACTGGAACAACCCGACATCAACCGCCGGCACTCCTCCGGGCCCCACGCTCTTGAGCACGAGTCCCCACAGAATCGGCGCGCAGCCCCCAATGCAGGCCGTGACCGCGCCGTGCACCGAAACAAACAACGCGCGCTCGTCGGCCGGCGAGATCTTCGGGAGATAGTGGAGATTCGCGATATTCCAGCACACCGCCCCGAAACCGACCGCGAAATACAACCCGCCCACGATCGCCAGACCGCCCACGATTTGCTGCAGATACAGCCAGAAAATCGCCGCCGTAAAAGCGATCAGACCGAGCGCCAGCAGGAAAAACGGTTTTGCGCCCACCGCATCGATCCGCCGCCGCAACATCCAGGCCCCGGCAATGACGCCCAGGTAGCGCAGTACTTCGAATTGCATGATAACGCCCGCCGACAACTGCGGCCCCACCTTCAAATAGTAGGCCGCAAAGGGCGGGATCGGCGTGGTGATCACCGCATACCCGACCGCGAGCCAGAGGTAGCGGCGGAACTCCGAGCGCGCGAACATGATCCTCGGCGTATCGCGGAGCACGGAGCTCAGCGAAATCGCCGTCGGACGCTCAATGTCCGGCAGGCGCTTGAGCGAATAGTAGCTCAACGTGGACCCGATGAGCGCGATCACGTATTGAACCAACAACGCCTGATAAATCGGCAGCAGCGCGAAGAGCGCCGCACAGGCGATCAACGTCCCCACTCCGCCCACGCCCGATAAAAATTGATCCGACGTAAAATAACGACCCCGCACCGCCGGCGGCAAAAGCCCGAGCAACCACGTCGTCATCGCCGCCGCGCCGATGGAGCGGAAGAAGCAGAAAAAAAACACGCTCCAGATCAACGTTGCGACCATCCACGGTTGGCCCACCGCCGGAGCCAGCATCGTCAACCACAAGGGCACCGCCAACGCGAAGCTGCGCAATCCCCAGCCACCGAGCGTGACGCGCTTAAACCCAAAAACCGGCAACAACGCGGTGGCCGCGATCTGCACCGGCGTGAGCAGAAAAACGAACGAGTAGATCAACCCGACTTGAAACGACGTCGCCCCGAGCCGCTCGGCAAACAACACCATCGGCGTGCCGATCGCGATCTGCCACGTCAGCGCATTGAAGAAGCCGAACAACAATCCCGCCCGGTAGGGCGCGAGTTCCGGATCGGATTTGGCGGTAGGAAACAGCGACACGTGGGCACACCGGGATCGCCGGCCGAAGAATTAGCGAAGCAGTTTTTGCCAGCGGGCGAATTGCTTCGCCACCTGCTTTGGGCCGGGCATCCCGGTGCCCGTGCGCTTAGCGAGCGCGCGCTTCAAATCAAAAACCGAGCGCCAATCGTCACCATAGGCCGGATTGATTTTCTGCATTTCCGCAGTGGGTAATTGGTCGAGCGAAAGTCCGAGCCGCTCGGCGAGTTTCACGACGTCTCCGACCGCGTGATGGGCTTGGCGAAACGGTACGCCCCGTAGCACAAGATAGTCCGCCAGATCGGTCGCGAGCAACGCCGGATCAGCCACCGCCGCTGCGCACCGTTCGCGCACCACCGCCAGGCCACCGATCGTACCCGCGAGCACATCGGCGCACAACGCGGTCTGGTCAAAGCTATCGAACACCGGCGGTTTGTCCTCCTGCAGATCGCGATTATAGGTGAGCGGCAGGCCCTTTACGAGCGTGAGCAGCGTATGGAGATTACCTTGCAAACGCGCCGACTTGCCCCGGAGCAGTTCGCAGGAATCGGGATTTTTTTTCTGCGGCATCAACGAGGAGCCGGTGCAGAACGCATCGGGCAGCTCCACGAACTTGAATTCCGTGCTACTCCAAAGAATCAGGTCCTCCGCAATCCGCGAAACATGGACGCCAAACGTCGCACAGGCCGCCGCAAACTCGATAAAGAGGTCACGGTCAGCCACCGTATCCATCGAATTCTGGGTGACCTGCGGCCGGCCCTTCGCGTCAACGAAGCCAAGCGCTTTGGCCGAAAATTCCCGGTCGATCGGCAACGTAGTGCCGGCGATGGCACCCGAACCCAAGGGACACCAATTGGCGTGGGCCGCCACCTCCGCGAGCCGCCTCCGGTCGCGCTCGAGCATTTCCATCCAAGCAAAAAGATGGTGCGAGAAAAACACCGGTTGCGCCCGCTGCAGGTGGGTGTAGCCCGGGATGAGCACGTCGCGATGGGCCGAAGCGACGGCAAGCAAAGCCCGCTGCGCGCCAAGGATTTTTTCGCCCAGCACAGCAGTGGCGTGCTTGAACCACAACCGCATGTCGGTCGCGACTTGGTCATTACGGCTGCGCGCCGTGTGGAGCTTAGCCGCTGCCGGCACCCGCTTGGTCAGCGCCTGCTCGATGTTCATGTGCACATCTTCAAGCTTCTGGTCCCAGCTAAACCTGCCAGCCTCGATCTCGGCCAGAATCGCGTCGAGCCCTGCATGGATCGCCGCCCGCTCCTTGGTTGTGATCAAGCCGACCTGCGCCAGCATCGCCGAATGGGCTTTGCTGCCGGCGATGTCGAAGGGCGCGAGGCGATGGTCAAACGAGACGGACTCGCTGAATTTAAGCATCAATTCGGCAGGGCCGGCGGTGAAACGTCCGCCCCAAGTGGCTTGTGAAGGTTTGGCCATAAGAAACCGCGAGCACACGCCGCCCCACCCCGCCGCGCAACGCGAAAGAGCAGTTGCCCGGGACCATCCGCGGCGCACGCTTTGCCCCATGCTCCCGCGCTGGATGTTCATCTACCTGAGCTTCGCCTCTGCCGTTCTCACCGCAGCGGAGGACCGTTACGCCACCGTCGCCATCGCCCCGGCCAAAACTTCGATCTACGTCGGCACCGTGACATTGACGATGCCGACGTTCGAACGCAGGGGCTCCCGTTTCGAGTCGGTCTATATGGCGAAGGTCTTCCCGTATTTTTTCTACAACGAACGCGGCGCGCTTGGTATCGACTTCAGCGCTGAACAACTTTCCCGCCTCGCCCGCGGCGAGCGCGTTGAGTTCAACGGCATGGCCCGTTGCGAAACCGGTGAAACCCGCCGCGTCGAGGGCCACGCGACCCCGACCGACGCCGACACCGGTAAAATCAAGGTCCGGGTCTTTGTCTCAAAGACGATCGAACTGATCTTCAACACGACCTACCGCTTCGCCCCGCCGCCCGCAAAAGCGGACGGCCGCTGAAGAAAATGGTGCGGTGGAGGTGACTCGAACACCCGACCGGCGGTTTAGAAAACCGCTGCTCTATCCAGCTGAGCTACCACCGCAAAGCTGCCCTGAGTGCTACGCGCCCGCACGACACGCACAAGGGCAAAACAGGCGCTTGACTTGGCCAAGTCGAATTCTACTTTTCGCACTCTTTCCCGTTCACACGGGGTGGTAGCTCAGCTGGTTAGAGCGTCTGCCTGTCACGCAGAAGGTCGCGGGTTCGAGTCCCGTCCATCCCGCCATTTTTTTCCTAAAAGGAGAAAAACTGGGTCATTCGAGTTGCCCGCACATCGGCAACATCGGTCTGAAAAACCAATCGAACTAATTTCCGATTCTGAAGTCGGACGTCCTCGGCGTGTTGCATCAAGAATCGAACGCGCACATGGCCATTTCGATCCCTCGGACCATCGTGCGTTTCCGTGGGCATCGAGCCAGGCCCTCCTTGTTTTGCTGGCCCGGCTCAAACCCGGCAGTGTTGCCCTCATACCAATGTCCCTTGATTTCTAGACGTTTGTCATTGCGAGGTGCACGAGTGTAGGCGCG
>Ga0209617_10001016_pt1 | contig 12934 bp, 11 predicted proteins | sample LakEriepJuly2011_2_FD_187459 | JGI IMG/M metagenome (GOLD analysis project Ga0209617, IMG submission 187459) | Freshwater microbial communities from dead zone in Lake Erie, Canada - CCB epilimnion July 2011 (SPAdes) (version 2) | ecosystem: Environmental > Aquatic > Freshwater > Lentic >... | reverse complement strand
GCCTGGGGCGTGACCCTGGGCGGCATGTTCGTGCTGCTGCTGCTCATCTGCCGCCTGATCGTGGATGCGGCGTGTCCGTTCCGCCCCAAGGTTTCGCGCATGCTCGACTGGAGCGTGGGTTCGCTGCTTGGGCTGTGCAGCGGCGTGCTCACCATGGGCCTGGTGCTGATCTCGATCGGCCACATCGCGAGCACCCGCGAGCTGCTGGGGTATCAGGGTTGGATTCGCGATCCGGGATCCGACGCTCCGAAGCAGAGCGAATCGGGCGCGCCCGCAACGCTGATGATGAATGCCGCCGCAGGTTTCTATGGTTGGCTCTCCGATGCTTCGCTTGCACCCATCGTCGGCAACGCATCGCTTGCACGCTGGCGCCCCGACATCGCCGCCGATGGTGGCAGCCTGCTGCGTGACAGCATCGAAGGCGGCAAGGGCCGACTCTCCACGCCATCGAATGGCGTGAGCGTCGTCAGCGCGCATTACGACCCGTCCTTCGCGCTGAAGTCGGGCGGAAGCGGTGCCTATGCGGTGCTGGTCAGCCTGAAGCGCCCCGGCTACGACAAGGGCGCGGGCTTCACCATGAGCGCATCGCAGGCGCGCCTGATCGACGGCAACACCGGCAGCAGCGTGTTCCCGGCCGAATTCGCGCAGGCCGAACAGAGCGCAGGCGATTCGCTGGTGCGCTACCGCTTCAGCGGCGATGGCTCGTACCTGGGCAGCACCGCGAGCAGCGAGGAAAGCCTGGCGTGCCTGCTGTTCCCCGCCACGGGCCTGAAGCGCTCGAAGGACGGCCCGCTGTTCCTGCAGATCAAGGGCCTTCGCATCCAGCTGCCCACCCCCAAGACCGATGCCGCGGAGATGGCGCGCGCCGTGTCGAGCGGCGGCAAGCAGGTGCAGATCGCCGCCGACGCCGACACCCCCGTGGTGCCGGCATCGGAACTGCGCCTGGACACGGGCCTGCAGGGCGCCATGGTGGACCGCAACGGCATGCCCGGCAGCCTGACCGAGGACAACGGCAAGCTCACGGGCGGCGCGGCCACGCACATCACGCGCGGCCAGAACGCCAAGGGCGACGTGCGCGGATTCTTCGAGCCCAACGGCCAGCGCATGGTCATGTTGAAGTGCAGCCGCGACACGGCGGTCGACCTGTTCAACGTGAACCGCACGCGCAAGGACGCCGAGAAGGTGGGCATGAACGGCGAGCCCGTGCTGGTGGACGACAAGAACAACATCTACGCCCCCTGCGGCTACCTGTGGAAGGACGACGTGAAGAACGAGTTCGAGATCTATCTCGAGCCGCCCGAGGAGGGCTTCACGATCAACCGCTTCCGCCGCGCGGCCAACAGCGGCGAGCTGCACATCATGTACCGCATCCCCAACGGCGTCACCATCAAGATGGTGGTGCTGCGCGACCCCAACAAGAGCATCGGCGAAGGCCGCGTGGTGGGCACCGCCAACCTCATGGTGGAAGCCGGCGCGCCCAGCCGCTGAGATCCCCCGACGCAACGAACAAGGGGCACGCACGCCGAAAGCGCGCGTGCCCCTTTCATTTCGTGCGCCCGTGGATCAGGCCTTCGCTTCGCCCTTCAGCCAGCGCTCCACCCAGTGGATGTCGAACTTGGCCGAGGTGAACTCCGGGCGCTCCATGATGCGCTGATGCAGCGGAATCGTGGTGCGCATGGGGCCGATCTGGAACTCCTTCAGCGCCTGTCGCATGCGCACGATGGCGGCATCGCGGTCATGGCCGTGCACGATCAGCTTGCCGATCATGCTGTCGTAGTTCGAGGGAATGCGGTAGCCCGCGCGCGCATGCGAATCCAGGCGCACGCCCGGGCCACCCGGCGCCGCGAACTGCTCGATGAGGCCGGCCTGCGGCATGAAGCCTCGGTCCGGATCCTCGGCGTTGATGCGCACCTCGATGGCGTGACCGTTCACGCGGATGTCCTTCTGCGTGAAGGGCAGCTTCTCGCCGGCGGCCACGCGGATCTGGGTCTGCACGACGTCCACGCCGGTGATCAATTCGGTCACCGGGTGCTCCACCTGCACGCGCGTGTTCACCTCCAGCATGTAGAAGTCCTGATGCTTGTCCATCAGGAACTCCACGGTGGCGGCGCCGCAGTACTTCGCCCTCTGGATCAGCGCGGCCGCGCTCTCGCACACCTTGTCGCGCTTCTTCGGATCCACGCCGGGGCTCGGGGCCTCCTCCACCAGCTTCTGGTGGCGGCGCTGGCTGCTGCAGTCGCGCTCGTACAGGTGCACGGCGTTGCCGTGGTTGTCACCGAGGGTCTGCACCTCGAAGTGACGGGCGTTCTCGAGGTACTTCTCCACGTACACGGTGCCGTTGCCGAAGGCGGCCAGCGCCTCCTGCTGGGCCTTGCCCACGCCATCGCGCAGTTCCGCCTCGTCACGCGCCACGCGCATGCCGCGGCCACCGCCGCCGGCAGCCGCCTTCACGATCACGGGGAAGCCGATCTCCTTGGCCACCTTCACGGCTTCGTCGATGTCCTCGATGCCGCCCTCGGTGCCCGGGAACACCGGTGTGCCGGTCTGGCGCGCCAGGCGCTTGCAGTTCACCTTGTCGCCGAGCTGGCTCATGGCCTCGGGGCTGGGTCCGATGAAGGTGATGTTGCAGTCGCGGCACACCTCGGCGAAGTGCGCGTTCTCGCTCAGGAAGCCGTAGCCGGGATGGATCGCGTCGGCGCCGGTGATCTCGGCTGCCGCGATCAGGCGTTCGATGCGCAGGTAGCTGTCCTTGGATGCCGGCGGGCCGATGCACACGCTCTCGTCGGCCTGCTCGATCCACGGACCGTTCTTGTCGGCAAGGCTGTACACGCACACGGGGCTCACGCCCAGCGAACGACAGGCGCGGATCACTCGAAGGGCGATCTCGCCTCGATTGGCGATCAGGATGCGCTTGAACATGATGGGCTTCCGTTCAGGAGGGCTTCACGAGGAAGAGCACCTGGCCGAACTCGACCGGGTCGCCGCTCTTCACAAGCATGCGTTCCACGGTGCCGCTCACGCCGGCATTGATCTCGTTGAAGATCTTCATGGCCTCCACCAGGCAGACCACCGTGCCGGGACCCACGCTTGCGCCGGCGGTGATGAACGCCGGCTTGTCGGGCGAAGGAGAGGCGTAGAAGGTGCCCACCATCGGGCTCTCGATCTTCAGCAGGCCGGCGGTGGAATCCGCGGGCGCCGCAGCCGGAACAGCCGCTGGGGCTGCCGCAACCGGGGCAGGCGCGGCGGGTGCCGCAGCCATGTGCATGGGTGCATGGATCACTTGCGGGGCCGCCACGGGGTTCGGGCGGCGAATGGTGACCTGCTCGTCCTTGTCACGCAGGTCGAGTTCGACGAGGTCGTTCGAGGACATCAGTCGAATCAGTTCCTTCAGCTTGCGAATGTCGATCATGGGTTTGCCTCCAAATGAGGGCCGTCCTGGCCCAAGGGGGCCAAAGCATAGGGCATCTGCATCGATCTTGCAGGCTTCCCTACCCGTGGCCGAGCCCTGAACTTAGCCGCGGAGCGAGACCGGCGGACCAAGAATTTCGGAAGCCACCAGGCCATCACGCAAGCGACGCGCCGACCAGCCGGCACGAATCGCACGCGCAGGTCCGGCAAGCGACTTGGCCACCCTGGCCTGTGCAACATCGGCCATCGTGGGACTCGCCACTCTGGCCTGCGCAACCGCGGCCATGGTGGGAGTCGGCACGCGTGCGGGAGTGCTGATGATGGGTACGACCTCAACGGCCACCGCGTCGCGCAGCACGGACCGGCTTGCCACACGCGCTGGTGCCTGCATGGTCTCGCGAACCGGCACGGGCGTTGGGTTCACGGCGACAACCGCTGGCCTTCGAGCGATCGGCTGCGGCTTCGCGGATGACTCGATGGCATTCGACTGCTCGGCCGCCAGGCGGGCCTTCGCGCGCTTGGCCATGATGCGACCGATCACGTTGATCGCGCCGACCACCACCATCATGATGAGAACTTCGTAGCGCATCGCGTTGGCAGGATACCGGGCGCTCGATCACCACACCGGCAGCGTGACAGGCTGCTGGCACACACCCTGCACCCGTGCAAACGGAACGCCGAACATGCCGGCCAGCGCTTCCGGTTGCATGACCGCGGCGAATTCACCCGCACCCACCACGCGACCGCCATCAAGCAGCACCGCGTGGGTGCAGCACGCGGCGGCAAACGCGAAGTCATGCGTGGCCACGAACACGCTCACGCCTTCCTCGGCAAGCGCACGCAGCAGCCGCGCGAGCGACGCTGCCCACGCCGGATCCAGCGAGGCGGTGGGTTCATCCACCGCAAGCATGCGCAAGGCCGGATTGCGCTGAGCCAACGCGCGCGCCACGGCCACGCGGTGTCGTTGCCCTTCCGAGAGATGCTCCATCCACGCGTGCTGCATGGCGTCCACGCCGGTGGCCTGCATCGCGCGTTGCACAGCTTCAGCATCGGACGCGAGTCGCAGCCGACCAAGCTGCACCACTTCGCGCGCGCGCATGGCTGCCGGAACCGCGGGGCGCTGGGCAACAAACGCCACTCGTGCCGCGCGTTCTGCATGGCGCATGCCGTGCACCGATGTGCCATCCACGGCCACCGTACCGCCACTCACCCTTTGCAGTCCCGCCACCGCTCGCAGCAGCGTTGTCTTGCCGCTTCCATTGGGGCCCACCAGCGCGGTCACGCTGCCAGCCGGTACCTCGACATCCACCGGACCAAGCCGGAATGCGCCGATGCCCACCTCGATCGCCTGCAAGCGCACGCTCATCGCCACACCCCCGCCGCTCCGCGTCGCAGCAGCAACAGGAATGCCGGGCCGCCTGCCAGCGCGCACACCACACCGATCGGCAAGCGACCGCCTTCCACCGGAATGAGTGAACGCGCCACATCCGCCAGCACCAGCAACGCGGCGCCCGCGATCACGGAACCAAGCACCGTGCGCCGATGCGAACCACCCAGCATCGATCGCGCCATGTGTGGCGCAACCAGACCCACGAATGCGAGCGGGCCGCACAGCGATGTGGCACCAGCCGCCAGCGCGCTGGCCAGCAGCACGATGGACCAGCGTGTGGCCGACAGATGCACGCCCACCGAACGCGCCTCATCATCGCCCAGTTGCAGCGCATCCAGCGTGCTCGACTTCCACTGGAACAGCGCCATGGTGCCGATCAGCAGCGCCACGCATGCCCACAACGGACCGCGATCGGGCGCTTCGGGGATGCGGCCCAGCGACCATGCCGCAAGGCCCATGCGCTCGCCAGGCGGCAACATCCATTCACACAACGCCGCCACGCTGCCCGCCATCGCAGCCACCACCACACCTGACAGCACCAGGCTGATCGGATCCAGTCCGCGCTCGCGCGAGTGCCCGAAGGCCACGCACAGCAGCAACGCCGTCACGGCTCCAAGCCATCCCACCGGTACCTGCATCGTGCTTGGAAACACCGCGCCGACCTTCCACGACAGCAAGAACGCGATGGCAACCGCCGCCTGCGCGCCGCCGCTCAACCCAAGCACGAACGGCGATGCGAGCGGATTACGAAGCATGCCCTGCAGCAGCAGGCCCGAAAGCGACAGCGCGGCACCGGCCACCACCGCACTGGCCACCGCGCCCAGGCGCCATGCGGCGGCATCGGAGCTCCAGCCGAATGCCAGCACACCATCGAGTCCACGCGAGATCATCAGGCGCGCGCACACGCCCGCCACAAGCGCCACGCACAGCACCGCCCATCCGAGCCGGCCGCGAAGCATCATGGCGCGCGCTCCATCTGTTCGCGCCAGCGCTCGATGGCATCCAGCGCCTCGGGACCGGGCCGCAGCAGCCCCGCCTGCTTCACCACCACGAACTGCACGCCACGTTCGGCGCACGCGACAGCCATGACCGAACCGGAAGCCGATGCTTCGGGGCCGATCAGCGTCACCGTGCGAGGCTGAAGCGCAAACAGATCCTCCATGCGCATGGAAGGATGTCCAGCCTGCGAAGGCACCGCGGTGCCACCCCACGCCTTCCACACTTCCGCCAGATACGCGTCACTGCCGAACGCCTGCGGAGGATCGCTCGCGAACAGCAGCACGCAGGGCGACTGCCGCGGTGCGGCGTCGAGTGGTTGCAGCACCTTGGCCCACCGCGCGGAGGTATCCGTGGCCGGCGCCGGCGCCCGCGCCGCTTCCGCAAGCGCGGTCTCCAGACTCCGTACCTGAGCGAGCGATGTGCACGGCACCTGCACCACGCGCCAACCATGCTGTGCGGCGGCCTGCACGAGCACGCCAGGCACGCCGGCCGCCGTGGCCTGCAGCACGATCAGGTCGGGCTTCACCGCAGACAGGCGTTCAAGATCCACCTCCAGCAACGAACCCACGACCGGCACCTGATCCACGCCTGCGCACCACGGCGTTCGTCCCACCACGCGATCCTTCCAGCCCATGTGCACAAGGGTGCTGGTGAGCGCGGGCGACAGGCTTGCGATGCGCATGGCGGCTGCATTGCGCGACTGTGGCTGCGGGCCAACTTCGCCGCAGCCAGCGAGCAGGAGCACGACTGCGAGAAGGCGCGCGAGAGCCATGAATCGATGCTAGCAACGGGCCACACAACGCCTGCGCCGCTACACTGCGCGCGTCATGAGCCTGCTCGCTTCCATGCGCCGACTCTTCACCGGACCGGCCGAGCCGCCGAAGGAATCACCTGCGCGCCGCACGGCGGACGCGGCGGCCGTGGCTGATGCGCTGGTGGCCATCGCGGAGCATCTGCGACTGGACAGTCAGGAGCGCCGCGACATGCTTCCGCTGCTCGAGCAGCTGCCGCAGAGTCTGCAGACCCTGCCGGAGATCGCGCGACAGCAGGCCCGACTGGGCGAAGCGATCGGAACGGCGCTGGTGCAGCAGCGCGCCCGCGACCAGGGCATCGAGGACATCCTGCGGCGCATCGCCGACGGCGTGGGCCGCCAGACGGACACCTTCGGCGTGGTGCAGCAGCAGCTCGACCTGAACCACGAGGCAGCGCAGCGCGTGGCCGATGGCGTGACCAGTCTCAGCCAGGGTGTGGGCGAACTCTCCACGGGCCAGCGCCGCAACGCAGACGCCCTTCAGGGCATCCTGGATCACACCCGCGAGCATGATTCCGAGATGCAGCGCATCCAGGGCCGACTGCACCTGTGGCTGGTGTTCGCCACCAGCATCGCGGCTGGATCACTGATCGCCTGCATGTTGATGGCCTGGGCTCTGCTTCGCGGCAGCAGTACCTGACCCTGAATCCGCCACGGGGCACGCACCGAAAGGCAACGCATCATGTACGGACTCGTGAATCAGGCTGTGCAGGACTACGTCACGCATGCCTTCGGCGAGCCGGTGTGGCAGCAGGTGCGAGCCAAGGCGGGCATGCAGGAGGACGGCTTCGTGCCGCTCGAGCAGTATCCCGATGCGCTCACCTATGCACTGGTCGGCGCCACCTGCGAAGCCACGGGTCGTGGCGGCGCGGAGCTGGTGGAAGCGATCGGCGTGCACTGGGTGGCCTTCACCGCGCAGCGCGGATACGGCGCGCTGCTCGACCAGCTTGGAACCACCTTCCCCGAAGCGCTTGCCAATCTCGATGCGATGCATGTGCGCGTGGCGCTGATGATGCCCAACCTGAAGCCGCCGTCGTTCCGCGTGCACGACGTGAAGGACCGCAGCCTGACGCTTGACTACGTCTCCAAGCGCGCCGGCCTGGCGCCGATGGTGATCGGTCTGGTGAAGGGCCTGGGCCACAAGTACAAGCTGGAGCCCGTGGTCACGCTGACCAAGCCGCGCGAAGAGGGTGGCGACACCGACGTGTTCGAGGTGCACTGGTGAACGCCTCATCCGCCGAGGTGCAGGACCTGCTGGACAGACTGATGCCCTTCCACCTGCGCGTGGAAAGGTCGCTGAGCATCACCCACGTGGCGCCCCTGCTGAAACGCATGGTGCCTGATCTGAGCGTTGGCACGCCGCTGTTCAAGCGCTTCGAGATGCAGCCCTCGCTGCATGTGACCAATTTCGACGCGGTGCAGACCTATCTCGCGGGCCGACTGGTCATCCTGCGCCTGGACAAGCCCTTCGTGCAGTTGCGCGGCGGCTTCGTGCCGCTGCCCGGCAACGAGGAACTGCTGTTCGCGGGCAGCCTGTGGGTGACCGAGCTCGAGCGCCTGAGCGAACTCGGCCTGGCGGCCAGCATGCTGCCGCCCAACGATCCACTGATCGACCTGCTGATGACGCATCGCCTGATGATGACCGCGCAGCAGTCGGCGCAGCGCGCGCTTGCCTCCATGCGCGAATCCGAGATGCAGAAGCAGCTGGACACGCTGCATCAGACCCTGCGCGAGCGCACCGCCGAACTGGAGAAGGCGAACGCCGCGCTGCAAGCGCTGCCGAAGTCCGGCGCCTGACCCACACCGTGTGCCGCTACGATGCGGCCGGTTCGGTGGGGTGGCAGAGCGGTTGAACGCGGCCGACTTGAAATCGGCCAGGCCCGCGAGGGTCTCAGGGGTTCGAATCCCCTCCCCACCTTTTCATGGCGCGCCTTCCAAGACAGGTCGTGCTGCTCGGCTGGATCAGTCTGCTTGCCGACGTGAGCGGCGAGATGACGGCCCCGCTTATTCCGCTGTACGTGACAGGCGTGCTGGGTGCCAGCACCATCGCGCTTGGCGTGGTGGAAGGCAGCGCCGAGGCCGTGGTGACGCTGATGAAGGCACTGTCGGGGTGGCACAGCGATCGCGCGGGACGCCGCGTGCCCTACATCCGGTGGGGCTACGGATTGCCGGTGCTGGGCAAGGCGGTGGTGGCCATGGCCGTTGCGTGGCCCATGGTTGGCGCCGGACGCGTGCTGGATCGACTGGGCAAGGGCATCCGCACCACCCCACGTGATGCACTGCTTGCAGACGCGGCATCGCCAGAACAACGCGGCCACGCATTCGGACTGCACCGCGCCATGGACACCGCTGGCGCGCTGGCCGGCGTGCTGATCGCGGCTGCGCTGCTGGCATGGATGGGTGCCACGGCCGATCCCGAACACGCCGCGGCATGGCGATGGACGCTGGGCGCCGCATCGGCAGCCGGCCTTGCGTGCTGGGCGCTCACGTTCCTGCTGCGTGAAATGCCCCACGACGCGGCACGACCCGCGCCCACGCATGCCGAGCGTGCGGAACCATTCACGCGCTCATTCTGGCGATCCACGCTGGCGCTCACCCTGTTCGCGCTGGGCAATTCCAGCGACGCCTTCCTGCTGCTTCGAAGCAGCGAACTCGGTCTCGGCGCCGTGCAGGTGGTGCTGGCGTACGCGCTGTACAACATGGTGTACGCAGCGGCGAGCCTGCCAGCGGGGCGATTGTCGGATCGCATCGGCCGACGCCGCGTGCTGATGTTCGGCTGGATGCTGCAGGGACTGGTGTATCTGGGATTCGGTTTCGCGACCGATGGATGGCACTGCTTCGCGCTGATGGCTGCGTACGGCTTCGCGGTGGCGTGTCACGAAGGCGTGGGCAAGGCGCTGATCGCGGATACGGCGCCGCACGCACGCCGAGGCGCCGCACTGGGCATCGCCTTCGGCTGCATGGGCGCCAGCGCGCTGACGGCCAGCGTGGTCACGGGGTTGCTGTGGAGCGCCTACGGGCCCGGCGTGGCACTGAGCCTTGGCCTGTTCACTTCGCTGGCGGCTTCGCTGGCGCTGCCGGCACCGGCGACATCTCGGTGAGTGGACTCTCGCCGCGGAAGATGCGATCCCCCGCACCGCGCTTCGCGACAGCCTCGATGAAGCGCTGGTACTCGTCCTCGAAGGCGGCGAAGTCCGGGTTGAAGTACTCGAGCACCACGGCATTGCCCACGCGCGTCTTCACCGCCTGCTGACGCTGCACCGGATTGGCGATGGCGCGGCTGCCGATCAGGCGGCCCGCGATGCGGCCCTGCGCAGCATCCTGCATCAGCTGCAGCAGCTTGTCGTGGTACTTGCCGCCCTCACCCTCGTTCAGGAAGTGGATCAGCGCCCAGCACTCCGCGTAGTAGGTGAGCAGGCGGTCCTTGCCCTTCTCCAGGCATTGCTGCGGCGAGTTGCCAAGCAACTCGCCGAGGGGAATGAGTCGCTCTTCGCGCACCGCATTGCGCAGCTCGTTCCAGCGCTCGAAGTTGCGCCATGGACGGAACGCGGTCGGCGTGCCGTCGCGCGCCATTCGCGTGCCTTCCATCCAGCAGGCCAGGCCTTCCTCCATCCAGGTGGGCAACGGGTGCTTGAGAGACAGCTGACTGAACTGGTGCCAGCCCTCGTGTGCGGCGATGGTGAGCGTGTCCACGCGACCGATGTCGTACAGCACGCTCACGCCGTCGCTGGTGAAGCCGCCGCGGCCGAGCGACAGATACACGCCCGCTTCCTTGCCGAGCGTCTTGCGCGTCCAGGCTTCCCACGGCTCACGCGAGGCGAAGATGTACAGGTCGAGCGGTTCACTCGGCACGGGAAGCGGACCGAGCGCCGTGGCATAGGCGTTGTTGCACGCTTCCATGTAGCCAGGAAGACTGCCGCGGAAGGCAGGCTCCTTCACCGCCAGATGCAGGTTGTAGTGCTCGGTGCGGACGCGAACGCCCGGGCCACCGCCGTCGTCCCACGGCGTCGAGGAGCGCACAGCGTTTGGAACGATGGCCGCCGCCTGCGGAGCGCTCGACTGCGTCGCCTGTGACGGCTGCCTTGCCTGCGATGGCTGCACCGGCTCGCCACTCGAAGCGGGCTTCTGCACCGTGTGCGCGCAGGCGCACAGCGTCGCAAGCGCGATGGCGAACATCGTGCGCATCAGGTGCCCTGCAACTCCGCCAATGCGCGCTCGGCGGCCGCAAGATCGGCTTCCGCGGAGGTCAGCATCGCACGCGTCTCCTCCACGACCTTGGGTGGCGCCTTGGCGACGTAGCCCGCATTCGACAACTTGCCACGGTAGCCCTCCGCCGCGCGACGACGATCCGCAACCACCTTCTCCAGGCGGGCGCGCTCGGCACTGGTGTCGACCTGATCCACCAGTCCGTCGAGCCAGCACTCCTCGCCATCGAAGGCGAAGACCGCCGCACCGGGGCCGCGTGCCTCGCCGATGCCCACCACGTCAGACAGGCCGGCCATGGCCGCGATCACGCCATCACTCGCGGTGCAGAGCGACTGCACGCGGGTTGAGGCACCGAGTCGAATCATGCGCCTCGGCTGCACCTGACGCTCACCGCGCACGTTGCGGATGGCATCCACCAGCGCCTGCACGCGCTCGAATTCCGCCTCCACGCCCGCGTCCACCAGCGATGCGGAGACGACGGGCCACGCAGCGACAGCCAGCATCTGTGATGCAGGAAGCGCCAAACCCTTCACCACGCTCGACGCGCGTCGCTGCTGCAACGCAGGCCACAGCGCCTCGCTCACGAAGGGCATCACGGGATGCAGCAGGCGAACGATGGCGTCGAGACTGGCCAGCATCACCGCCTGGCGCTCGGGGTCGCTCTTCGCGGATGGCTTGGCCGCTTCCAGATACCAGTCGCAGAAGTCGCGCCACAGCGCGTCGTAGCACGCCGCTGCGTACTCGCTGAAGCGGTAGTCGGCCAGCGCAGCATCGGCACGCTGCACGGCACGCGCCACGCGCGAGAGGATCCAGCGATCAAGTGCGGGACGCGTCGCCGGATCAACCAATGCCGCAGGCTCCGGCGCATTGGACAGCGCGAAGCGCGTGGCGTTCCAAAGCTTGGTGGCCAGATTGCGGCCGATGTCGAAGCGGCTGCTGGTGTTGCGGGCCAGCGGCTGCGCCTCGCTTGGCGTGGCCAGACCGCTGGTGGCGCCGTAGCTGCTCACCATGGTCTTCGAGGCATGCTTCGGACTCTTCTGCACTGGGGCCGCAACCTGATGGCCGCTTGGTGCGCGCGTGTATTCGGGCGTGAAGGTCTCGCCACTGTGTGGATCGATCATCTCCACCGGCACGCGCAGGTCCTGCGTGTCGGTGGTCATGTCGAGCAGCGTGTAGCGCAGCGCGTCGGCGCCGTGCGAGTGGATCACGTCGCGGGGATCGAGGCCGTTGCCGAGGCTCTTGCTCATGCGCTGCCCGAATCCGTCCTGGATCACCGGGTGGATGAACACGTGCCGGAACGGCACCTTGCCGCCAAGGAAGTGGCGGTTGAACATGGTCATGCGGCTCACCCACAGCGTGATGATCTCGCGCGCCGTGCTCAGCACCGCGCTGGGGTTGTAGCGCTCGAGCAAACCGCCCATGCCGGGGAACGCGTCGGGCGTTGGCCAGCCCAGCGTGCTCAGCGGCCACAGCGCGCTGGAGAACCAGGTGTCCAGCACATCCACGTCCTGCGTGAATCCTGCGCGCTCCGCCTCGGCCGCAAGCGCATCGGCGTTGGCGGGCAGGCACAGCAGCTCTTCCAGCGAACCATCGTCGCGTCGACGCACGCGGTGACTTGCGCCCTGCTTCGACCATGCGCTGGGCACCGCAACCATGGTGCCACCTTCGGGTGCGTTGGCGCCGATCGTGGCTGCCTCGCCCTGCGCCACGCGGCTCCACACCGGAATGCGGTGGCCCCACCACAGCTGCCGGCTGATGCACCAGTCGCGCAGGTTCTCGTGCCACTGCTGGAAGGTCTTGGCGTAGCGCGCCGGGAAGAATTTCATCTGACCGTCGCCGGGTGCGTTGCCCGCCGGCGCCTTGCCATCGAACTGCGCCGGCTCCATCGCGCGCAGCGCCGCACCGCGCAGGCGATCGTCGGTCACCTTCACGAACCACTGCTCCGAAAGCCACGGCTCGATCGGCACGCCGCTTCGGTAGCTGTGCCCAACGGCGTGACGCCAGGGCTTCTCGTCTTCCAGCAGGTTGTTTGCCTTGAACCACTGCACGATGGCCTTGCGGGCCTCCTCGCGGCTCTTGCCCACGAAGGCTCGCGCCTCGGGCGACACGTCGGTCCAACC
>Ga0209617_10001015_pt1 | contig 12935 bp, 11 predicted proteins | sample LakEriepJuly2011_2_FD_187459 | JGI IMG/M metagenome (GOLD analysis project Ga0209617, IMG submission 187459) | Freshwater microbial communities from dead zone in Lake Erie, Canada - CCB epilimnion July 2011 (SPAdes) (version 2) | ecosystem: Environmental > Aquatic > Freshwater > Lentic >... | reverse complement strand
ACCAAATCTCATCAAAAGATATCTCGAGTCCAGTCGCAGTAGCAATAGCCTGGGCGGTCTGAGTCGTGCGCATTAGAGGCGATGCAATCAAAACTTCTGGATTCAATTTCGCGATTGCTCCAGCAACGGCAGCAGCTTGCGATAGACCCTTTTCTGTTAACTCCGGATTTAAAGGACCGACGCCAGAGAACTTTCGCATTGGCGTTAATACAGTCTCACCGTGGCGAACCATATAAATCATTGTTGGAACTTCATCGCTGCGCATGCGCTCTGACAAATAATTCTGCTGAACTTGAGGTTCGGGTTTATGGGCTGATTCACCGTCCAGCGCCTTATTGGCCAAACGATCAGCGTGTGAGTTTTCATCGCGCGGAATCCAAGAGTAAGTAACCAATGATGGATCGTGAGCGCCGCGACATTGCTTGGCTAGATCGCGCATATCAGCGTGCTTTATCTGCCAGCGTCCAGACATCTGTTCTACAACTAATTTGGAATCCATGGCAACTTCAACTGTTGCTGAGGAATCTAATTTATGAATGTGGCTTAGACCAGCAAGCAATCCGCTGTATTCGGCAACGTTATTTGTAGCAATACCGATTACATCAAAGAGTTCGGCAACTATTTTGCCGCTCTCAGTTACAACTGCGCCGTAACCTGCAGGGCCAGGGTTTCCGCGCGATCCCCCATCGGCAGTTAATTTAAAGTGGCGCGCCATTTATAGACCACGCACCAATATGCACCGACATTCTTCACACCGAGATACTTCATCCTCGGAGAGCGCCGCAATTCTCTGCAGCTCAATAGTATTTAGAGTTAAGTGACAACCTTTGCACTGATTGCCAATCAAAGCTGCTGCTCCAGTGCCGTTATTTGTTCCACGAATTTTCTCGTATAAAGCAATCAATTCGGGATTAACGCTAGCCACTGTCTTGGCACGCTCTTGTGCGGCAGCGCTTAAATCTGCGCCGATCACGGTTAGGGCATTTTCTTTGGAAATTTCTAGGTTAGCGATCTCTAGGGCGAGCGCGGCTTCTTCTTCTTGCAAAGTTGAGATGCGTTCCTTGATGGAATCTACGCGCATCATGATTTCAAGTTCTACTTCTTCTAGTTCACTACGCCGATTGTTGAGCGAAACCAACTCATGCTGCAGTTGTTCCAATTCTTTCGCCGCTCCTGTGCCCGAGGCCAGGCGTGCCTCATCCCGGGTTATGCGTGAGACAACTTGTTCAACATCGGTTTCAGCGCGGCTTAGCTCGCGCTTAACATCACTTAGCTCGGTTTCAGCAGCTATACGCAAATCTCGTGCGTTGTTGGCTTTAATCGTCAAAGAAGCGATGGCGGCGATTTCAGGCAAGCCCGCAGCTTTTGCATTTAAAGCTGTAGTGGTGAAATCGAAGTTTTGAATATCTAAAACTGAACGCTGGTCACTCGGGGTCGCCTTCATAAGTGCCTCCGTAAGAGTGTTTACAGCATATGGAATTTTCTGGTGGGCGCTGAGGGTTTCGAACCCCCGACATTCTCGGTGTAAACGAGACGCTCTACCACTGAGCTAAGCACCCGGTTGTTGCGTGGGAAATACTACCTTAACTACAGAGCGGCTATTGCAGCCTTGTAATCCCCGTTATTACGCGCATCTCCGAGGCCATTTACGACCGCCCAACGAATAACGCCAGTTTTATCAATGATAAATGTCCCGCGCAATGCGCAACCTAGATCTTCGTTGAAAATTTGGTACGCCTTTGCTGTTGCTCCATGTGGCCAAAAATCTGCAAGGACTGGGAACTTATAACCTTCTTGCTCTGCGAAAACCTTTTGCGTAAATGGTGAATCACAAGAGATTGCCAATACTTGTACATCATCATTTTGAAACGCAGCAAGATCATCGCGGATCGCACATAGCTCGCCAGTGCAGGTACCTGTAAATGCAAATGGAATAAAGAGAACTACAACGTTCTTACTTCCTTTAAATGATGAGAGAGAAATCTTCGCACCATGCTGATCCTTTAACTCGAAATCTGGAGCAACGGATCCAACTGATAAACCTGTAAGTGATGTACTCATATGCGAAATCTAGCGTTTGCCAGCCTTTCGTGCGACCAGGCGAGTAGCAGTCCAATCATTTGCAACGACCAATGTAGAAGTTTGACTTAAGCCCGCAATCGGTGCGGCATCTTGAATATCACTTGGCTCAACGTGGCCATCTCGTCCGACTTTTGGGGTTAAGACCCAAATTGGTCCGGTCTCACTTAAATATGTGAGGGCATCCATTAACTCATCGACGAGATCTCCGTCACCATCGCGCCACCATAAAATTACCGCGTCAACGACTTCGGTGGCGGTGCCTTCTACGAATTTGGTTCCGACAGTTGCAGCGATCTCTTTACGTAATGCGCTATCGCAATCTGTGTCATATCCGACTTCAAGGACGATCTCGCCTTGAGCAAATCCCATCCCCTTTGCCACGGGATAAGTCCACCGAAACATTTGGCCTTTGACAAGGGTTTGACGCCGGTTTTCTGAGACGAAATCTCTTCTCATTTTGCTCTACAGCAGCGTAAGCGCGAGAATACGACCATGAGCGAGAACTTCGGCGTCCCAGATCAGATCATCGACCAACTAGTAGATACCGACCCGACTGAAACTGCCGAATGGCAAGCATCCTTTGATGCCGCCCTTGATAACGCTGGCCCGGTACGTGCCCGTTACCTAGTCCTTAAATTGTTGCAGCGCGCGCACGAAAAAAATATTGGCGTTGCTGCTCTTCGCAACACGGATTACATAAACACAATTACACCTGAGAATGAACCAGCATTTCCTGGTGATGAAGCGATCGAACGTCGTATCCGTTCATTTATTCGCTGGAATGCAGCAATGTTGGTGCACCGTGCGCAGCGCCCTGGTGTTGGTGTTGGCGGACATATTTCAACTTACGCATCCTCTGCCGCACTTTATGAAGTTGGTTTCAACCACTTCTTCCGCGGACAAGATCATCCTGGCGGCGGAGATCAAATCTTCTTCCAGGGACATGCATCACCTGGAATGTATGCGCGCGCATTTATGGAAGGCCGTTTAAGTGAAGATCAACTAGATGGTTTCCGTCAAGAACTTTCGCATAAGGGCGGCGGACTATCTTCTTATCCGCACCCACGATTAATGCCCGAGTTCTGGCAATTCCCAACTGTTTCCATGGGTATCGGCCCAATCAATGCGATTTATCAAGCTCGCTTTAACCGTTACTTACAGAACCGCGGAATTAAAGATACAAGTCAGCAAAATGTTTGGGCCTTCCTTGGTGACGGTGAAGTAGATGAAGTAGATACATTGGGAGCAATCGGACTTGCTTCGCGCGAGAAGCTAGATAACTTAACTTTTGTTGTTAACTGTAACTTGCAACGCCTTGATGGACCGGTGCGCGGTAACGGCAAGATTATTCAAGAACTTGAATCAATCTTCGGTGGCGCTGGTTGGAACGTTATTAAGGTGGTTTGGGGCCGCGAGTGGGATCCACTGCTGGCGCAAGATCGTGAAGGTGCTCTTGTTAATTTAATGAACACCACTTTAGATGGCGATTACCAAACATTTAAGGGTGAAAGTGGCGCATATGTTCGCGAGAACTTCTTTGGACGCGATCCGCGCACTGCTGCAATGGTTTCAAGTTGGTCAGATGATCAAATCTGGGGCTTAAGGCGCGGTGGACATGATTACCGCAAACTTTATGCCGCCTACGCCGCAGCAACTCAAGGAAATGGTCGTCCAACTGTTATTTTGGCAAAGACTGTTAAGGGCTGGACTCTTGGTTCGCACTTTGAAGCCCGCAACTCAACGCACCAAATGAAGAAGATGACACTTGAAGATATTCGTGAATTTCGTGATCGTTTGGCAATTCCAATTGCTGATGACAAATTAGATAAGTACACACCTGCTTATTACAAGCCAGCTGAAGATTCTGCAGAAGCTAAATATCTGCAAGAGCGCCGTGCTGCATTGGGTGGTTCATTACCTCGTCGTCGCAGCGTTTCTCGACCTTTGGCACAACCTGCAGATGAGGCTTACGAATCTGTTCGTCGCGGTTCAGGTCAACAAGAAGTAGCAACAACCATGGCTTTCGTGCGCATGCTTAAAGATCTAGTAAAGGATCCCGGACTTGGCGCACGCTTGGTGCCGATCATTCCTGATGAAGCGCGCACCTTTGGTATGGATTCACTCTTCCCAACTTTGAAGATTTACTCACCACACGGACAGCAGTACACCGCAGTAGACCGCGAATTAATGTTGTCCTATAAGGAATCAACTTCGGGTGTGATCTTGCACGAAGGTATTAACGAAGCAGGATCGGTTGCCTCATTTACCGCAGTTGGTTCTTCATACTCAACTCACGATGAGCCAATGATTCCTATCTACATTTTCTATTCAATGTTTGGATTCCAGCGCACCGGAGATGCTTTCTGGGCCGCATCCGACCAGTTGGTGCGTGGCTTCGTAGTCGGTGCAACCGCAGGTCGCACAACGCTAAATGGCGAAGGTTTACAGCACGAAGATGGACATTCACCACTTCTTGTTTCGACTAACCCGGCAGTTGTTGCCTACGACCCAGCATTTGCTTACGAGCTCGGACATATTGTTAAAGATGGTCTGCGCCGTATGTATGGCGAAAATAGCGAAAACATTTACTACTACTTAACTGTTTACAACGAGCCATACATGCAACCTGCTGAACCAGAAGGCCTTGATGTCGCTGGTTTGTTAAAGGGAATTTACTTATTCCAGAGTGGCACAAAGCAACGTAAGAAGAACGCGCAGATCTTGGCATCAGGCGTCGGAATGAACTGGGCGCTAAAGGCTGCGAAGTTACTTGAATCAGATTGGGGAGTTTCTGCATCCGTCTGGTCTGTTACTTCTTGGAATGAACTTCGTCGCGATGGACTAGCTGTGGATCGCCACAACTTGCTACATCCAAAGGATCAACGCAGCGCGTATGTGACAAATAAATTAAATGGCGCACCTGGCCCGGTTATTGCAGTCAGCGATTACATGCGTGCAGTGCAAGATCAGATCGCTCCGTGGGTGGAACAAGATTTTGTCTCACTCGGTACAGATGGTTTTGGACTTTCTGATACTCGCGGCGCACTTCGCCGTCACTTTAAAGTCGATGCCGAATCTATCGTGATTGCGACCTTGGCAGAACTTGCCAAAGCTGGCGAAGTAAAGCAGAGCGTTATTCAATCTGCTATTGATAAGTATCAGATCAATGACATTAACGCAGCAGATCCAGGCAATACAGAAGGTTCTGGCTAAAGCGCCTTAATCTGCTTTAACTGCACGCGCAAAGATCGCTGCGCTTATGAGCATTAACCCTGGAATGGTTAGCGCTATTGCAAGTGAATCCGTAAATTGGGCGGTCCAAGCGACTATCGCCTTTACTACAAAAACGGATGACACATTAACAACACCCATCTGACCGATTACCACCGCACTTGGCAGGGAGGATCGTCGATTAGCGGCAGCGAAGAACGCTGGAGTTATCACTGAAGAACCAACTCCAGCGAATGCGAAAGCAATACAGGTTGTAGCTAAAGCAAGGCTTTTGTGTTCGGCAGGTATCTGAACTGTGATTGCTAGGAATAAAAGAAAGCCGCCGCCGCCAAATACCGCCAAAAAGCGAACCATATGATGAACGTGGAAACGTATTGCCAATTTACCGGCATTTAATCTTCCGGTGATTATTGCAATCATAAAAACCACATAGGGAAGTGCGGCCAAACCTGGGCTCACACCTAACCGCTCTTTAGCAAAGATTGCCGACCAGTCACCTGTGGAAAGTTCTATGAAAACAGCAGCTAAAAATCCTCCACTAACTAGCCAGTCGATTCTAAAAGAGGTAAAGAGAGTCTTGAGCGGCAGGTGATCTTCTTCATTCTTATTGGGCTTAACAAGAACGGGGGTAAGTCGTTGCACTATTGCTGTTATGACAAGTGTCGCAATAATTGCTAATCCACCCACGTGCAACGCGAGACTGATGTAATTCACAATAAATGCAGAAAATACTGCTGTCAACAAAGCGCCAAGTGACCACATACCGTGCAGTCTAGAAACTGTTAAATTCTTAACTCTTTCCATCGCATCAAAACCTTGGGCATTTATGCAAATGTGATAAGCGGAGGAGCTCCAGCCAATTGCAATATTACAGATCAGAAAAATCCCAGCGGACTCAGTTCGAACAATAAAGAAGTATGCGATTCCCATAATCCAGAGATTGGTCAAGATAACTCGCTTTATTCCATATTTGTGGACCAAGTGGCCACTAAAAAATAAACTAACAACTCCGCCGATGGCGGCAGTGCTAATGAGCGTCCCAAATCCACCAAGATTTAAACTCAGATTTGCTTTAATCTCAGGAAAGCGTGGAATCCAAGACATTAGCAAGAATGCATAGACGAAAAAGAGCGCTTGAATTAATTTATACTCGGTAGCGGGCTTAACTGTATTCATTTAGAAGAGCGCATTCGCTAGTGCTGTTCGCGCTTTAATCACACGTGGATCAGCTTGGTCGACTAGGGCAAATAATTCAAGCAATCTATCTTTAACCTTCTTCTGTTCTGCGCCATCTAAAAGTTGGATTAACCGCAAAAGGCGTGCAAAGGCAGGTTCTAAGTATCCGCTAACAACTTCAATATCAGCACATTGCATCTGAATTTCTAAATCATCTGGAGATGTAACTGCATCTTGCATAATCTTGGCACCATCTAAACCATCTGTTCTTGCCAAGAGATGTGTCTGGGCTAATCCCAATGTGGCAAAGGAATCTCCTGGTTTGCGCGCCAATAATTTTTTATATGCCGCCTCTGCTGTTGGGTAATCTCCTGCATCAAGGGCGGCAATTGCTTCCTCTTCTTCAGGTTCAATTTTTTCAGCTGGAGCATCGCCCACTCCTTGTTCGGAAGATAGCGCTAAAACTTTATCTACAACCATACGTATTTGTGCTTCAGGATAAGGCTGTTCAAAGAGCGGCACCATTTGCTCATTGATGATGGCAACGGCAAATGGAACTGCGCGTGCTTGCAGCGCTTGTGCTACCTGGGGTTGTGCATCAACATCAACGCGTCCAAAAATCCAAGCGCCCTGATCATCCGAAGCCAATTTGCCAAGAATTGCAACAACTTCTTCTGACTCAGCCGATCTTGGTGACCAACAAATTAAAATTACTGGTTTGCTCTTGGAAAGCGCCAGGAATTCTTCCGTTAAATTCTGTGGAGTTATTTCAATACCCGGCATTGGCCCGATTGGCTCTGGCTTTGGTTTCCCTAGCGAACTCAAATCAACAGCGCGGCCAAAGTTGGGAGGCAGTGTCACTTACTTGCTCCCATTTCTACTCCAGAGTCGCGCCGAAACGGCATCACATCATCGATATAAGACTGTGCTGCAAATGTTAGTCCAACATCGTGGCCTTCACGCTCACTTAAATACCAGCGATGTTCTAAAACTTCGTGAAAGAACTGTGCTTCTTCTATTCTGCCAGTCAAATTCTTGGGAATCATCTCAACTATTGGACGATATGTTTCATTTAGCCAGCGCCTGGCTGAATCTGCAATTGGCGGTTTTGGATTTTGCTCACGACCGCGGAATCGATCAAGGGAAGCAAGTAAGCGTTTAGCTTGTAAAGATTCTGTTTCAAGCCCAGTTAACTCACGTAAACGGTTGCGGTGATATCCAGGTGCTACGAGTTTGGGTTGGAAATAAAGTTTCTGGGATTCGCCATCGAGTGATACCGAAACTTCATCAACTGCAAAACCTAAATCTTGAAGCTGTCGCATTGCCCGCTCGACCGCGTGACGATCTTTCGGGTCTAATACTTGGCGCTCTTTTAACGCTTTCCAGATCCGGTGGTAGCGCTTGATAACTGCCTCACTTGCGCGAATTGGATCCATACCTGGATAGAGAACTCCAGAGAGCGCTAAATCTTCCAGTTCTGCAGCAACATTGAAATGGGCAATTTCTAAATCATGTTCGCGCTGGCCATCGCTAAGGGACTTTTGAAATTCTCCTGTTTCGGCATCAACCAAGTACGCCGCAAATGCTTCGGCATCTCGACGAAAGAGTGTGTTTGAAAGTGAACAATCTCCCCACCAGAAGCCGAGTAAATGTAATTGCACCAACAACAGCGCTAAAGCATTTGCCATCATCGTGATGTCATTAGAAGTTACATCTTTACCACTAAGCAGAACGCGATAAGGAAGTGAATACGGTAGGAAGCGCGTTACTAGTGCACACGGAAGCTCTTCATTAGCCTCATTGGTTCGACCTTCGATCACCGCAATTGATTGCACGCTGGGGGCGCCAAGCTGGGCTAATTCGCGCAACGCTTTATATTCACGATTAGCGAATTCGGAGACCGTCTCTTTTACTGCATAGACTTCTGATTCAGGATCATCAGTTGATCGCACTAAGCGCACGACGTGGCGCGAAATACCGCGTTTTTCAGCAAGGGCGGGATCTTCGGGCCACTCTTCTAAATTGATATGCCACGGCAGGCCGGTAACGGCAGCGATTTCTTCGCCTAACCCCGTAATGCGCAACGCCATACAGCAAGGATATCGCTTTAGAATAGGCGACATGGCTATAACTGATCGCATCAAACGTAAACCTAAGGCAACTGCAGCGCCAGCAAATTTTGGTGCTCAGGGCAACCCGATAGATCGATCACACCCTTTCTATTTCGGATTCGTTGCAACTCTGGGCGCTTTAGTCGCAATTGTTTTAATGCGCGCGCTTGCCAGTACAAGCCAAATATTTGTCTTGATTATCGTTGCACTCTTCTTAGCCACCGGCTTAAATCCAGCGGTAGTAGCGATCCAAAAGCGGGGAATTTCCAGAACAAGCGCTGTCGCCATAATTTTTATCTCTGTAATTGGCTTCGTGCTTTTCTTTGTCGCAGTTGTTATTCCTCCTGTGGTTTCACAAGGTACGCAATTAATCAATAGTGGACCAACGTTGCTATCAGAATTGAAAAATAACTCAACCATTGCTGACTTAAATAGCCAATTTGGCATTATTGACACTCTTCAAAACAAACTTAAAGAAATAACTGCAGATGGAACGTTAATTATTTCGGCATTTGGTGGCGTGATTGGAGTCGGCAAGTCTGTACTCTCGGGCACTTTTACCGCTTTAACGGTATTGATTCTTACTCTTTACTTCATTACCTCACTTCCGCAAATGGTTGACCTTGGTGTTCGCTTCGCACCTGCGAGCCGTCGTGATCGCGTAAGTCGCTTGACTCACGCAATTATTTCGCGCGTCGGATCCTTTGTCGGAAGCCAAATAGTTATTGCAGCGATGGCCTCCGTCTTTGTTCTCGCTCTTTCCTTAGTGCTTGGCCTTCCATCCCCGATCGCCATTGCAATGATCGTTCTTGTCTGTGGACTAATCCCGCTAATTGGTCACTTCATCGGTAGCTCGGTCGTCACCATTATTGCTTTGACACAATCTGTGTCTATCGGAGTGATCGCATTTATCGCTTACGTGGTTTATGTTCAGGTAGAAAACTACATTGTTACTCCACGCATAATGAAACGCACCTTAGCCGTTCCGGGTGCAGTAACAATCATCGCAGCCTTAATCGGAACTTCACTCCTCGGCTTGGTAGGTGGCTTGCTGGCGGTGCCGATTGCGGCATCAATTATTCTGATTCTTGATGAAGTTGTCTTTCCGAGAGCAGATAACTCTTAAATCTCTGTAGGTAAAGGCAATCTTTCTGGCGCAAGTACTTTAGTGATTTCGCTCAAAACTCGATAAACCGATGGCTCACCAACCCAAAGATGCTTGGCACCGTCTACGGAAATAATTTCAATCTGAGTCAAAGGTGCAAAACGTATCTTCGCCTCGGGTGGTTGCAGATAATCATCAAGCTCTGGCACTAACGCAATCACTGGGCGACCATCTTTAGCCCAATATTGCATATCGCTAACTTCAGATGTTCGAAGCGGTGGCGAAAGAAGTATTAAACCTTTAACTCTTGGGTCTTTGGCATGGCGAAGTGCGAGATCGGTTCCAAATGACCAACCAACGACCCAAAGATTTTCTAACTTCAAGGTGTCTAGGCAATAAGTCATCATCGCTTCTACATCAAAGCGTTCCGCGCCACCGTTATCAAATACACCAGTGCTTGTTCCGGCTTCGCTAGTTGTACCTCGCGTATTAAAGCGAATTACTTCAATTCCTGACATTGCAGGCAAACGGTTAGCCGCTTTTTTATAGATATGGCTATCCATCATTCCACCAGCTGTAGGAAGTGGATGCAAGCAGAGGATGGCACCGGTGTAGCCGCTAATTGGTGCAGCAACTTCGCCAATTAAAGTTTGGCCATCAGATGTAGTAACCGTGAAAGGAGTGCGTTGCGCGGGCAAAATAGTGCTCGGGCGTACTGGCTGCAACATAAAGGAGAGTCTAGTCTTTACTCATGACTACCTTATCCAGCGCAACATTTGCATCGCACTACCCAGTTACCGGAGAAATTATTGCTGAATACCCAATAACTGACCGCGAACAGGTGCATGCCGCAGTTACCCGTGCCCGTGCCGCATCGCTTGCTTGGCAGAACTTGGGATTTAAGGGGCGGCGAAAAGTATTGTTGCAGTGGAGTAATTTATTGATTACCAAGCTCGATGAAATTACCGAGATCGTTTCGCGCGAGACTGGCAAGCCAGTTAGCGATGCAAAATTAGAAGCATCACTTGCAGTCGGACATCTAGGTTGGGCCGCTCGTCACGCCGAAGATGTAATGCGCACATCTCACCGCTCTCCTGGTGTGTTAATGTCAAATATGTCTGCAACTGTGGAATGTTCACCTCTTGGTGTTGTTGGAGTGATTGGCCCTTGGAATTACCCAATCTTTACGCCAATGGGTTCTATTTCATATGCCCTTGCCGCTGGCAACACAGTTGTATTTAAACCAAGTGAATACACACCCGGTGTCGGAATAGTCCTAGCGAAAACTTTTGCAGAGGTTGCCCCCTTTGCCGATATCTTTACCTGCATAACTGGTCTTGGCGCAACTGGAAAAGATCTTTGTGAAAGTGGCGTAGATAAATTGGCATTCACGGGATCTACCCGCACTGCAAAGTTAGTTGCAGCCGAATGCGCAACAACTATGACTCCTGTGATTCTCGAATGTGGTGGAAAAGATCCAGTAATCGTTGCCGAAGATGCTGATATCAAACGCGCTGCAGATGCAACGATTTGGTCGGCCATGTCGAATGCCGGTCAAACTTGTATCAGTGCTGAACGTGTTTATGTACACGAGAGCGTCGCAGATAAATTTATTGAAGAAGCGTTAAAGGTGGCGCGCAATATTCATCCAGGCGCACCTGGTGTTGGAAATTACGGTCCAGCGACAATGCCATCCCAGATAAAAGTTATACAAGGACACATTGATGACGCCCTGGCGAAGGGAGCAACGGCTGCACTTGGTGGATCCGATTCTGTTAAAGCGCCATTTGTGGAGCCAGTTATCTTGCTTGATGTTCCCGAAAATTCCACTGCGATGACTGAAGAAACTTTCGGACCAACTATCGCGATCAACCGCGTTAAATCTATGGATGAGGCGATCGCGCTATCGAATGCTTCACGTTATGGCCTTGGTTCATCAATTTGGTCAAAGCGTCAAGGAAAGAAAATAGCGCGCCAACTGCACTGCGGAATGGTGGCTATAAATTCCACAATTTCTTTTGCGGCGATTGCATCTGTGCCATTTGGCGGGGTAAAAGATAGTGGCTATGGCCGTATTCATGGCCCAGAAGGAATTCTGGAATTTACCTATCCGCGCACTGTGATTCGCGCTAGATTTCAATTACCAATCGCCTTCACCAGTTTTAAGCGCACAAAAGGTAACGATAAGTTAATTGTTACTTTGACTCGTTTGCTTAATGGTCGACTAGGTTGATTAGTAACGTTTAAAAGCGCGGCGCATTTCTAGTGCGCTCGGTATTTGGTTTGCGATTATTTCGCTTAGCCCAACAAGCGTTATGCCAATGGCGTCGCCCATCTTCATCGTCGATCATCCACGCAACAGTATGTGGAGTTGCCATTGGAATTACTTGATCACAACCCGGACAGCGATATGGTTTATTAGAACTAGAACCTGTGATCTTGCGAACAACAAAATCACCATCTGCATGTTCTTCAATTGTTTGATTCGATGTAGAGATATCGCGATCCTCAGTTTTTGGCCGACGACCCTTTGGAAAGTTACGGCGTGGGCTCATAAAGGTATTTTCTCGCACTTTTAAGATTAATGTGGCAAGGTAGCCATATGAGCAGTGTGATTAACGTCCGAGGCCTCGCGAAGAGTTACGGCTCCAACCAGGCTGTTGCTGGCATTGATCTTTCAATTGCGCAGGGCGAGATTTTCGCCCTTCTTGGACCAAATGGTGCGGGCAAGACAACAACTGTTGAGATCTTGGAAGGTTTTCGAAATCGCGATAGCGGTGAAGTGACGGTACTTGGTACAGATCCTGCCGTAAAAGGAGAAGCTGGACGCATCTGGAAAAATCGGATTGGCATCGTTCTGCAATACACATCAGATGCCGGTGATCTTTCGGTACGTGACACGGTTGCACATTTCTCTAAATATTATTCCAATCCCCGCGATGTTGATGAAGTAGTTTCCGCTGTGGGGTTAACCGAAAAATCAAAGGAGTTGATTCGCACATTATCTGGCGGACAACGCCGGCGCTTAGATGTTGCGCTAGGAATTATCGGCTCACCCGAACTTCTCTTTCTTGATGAACCAACCACAGGTTTTGATCCCAAAGCGCGACGTGCATTTTGGGCATTAATTGAAGATCTACGAAAAACTGGCACAACTATTCTGCTTACAACTCACTACTTAGATGAGGCCGAAGCGCTGGCCGATCGAGTCGCCGTAATTAATCATGGAT
>Ga0209617_10001008_pt1 | contig 12952 bp, 14 predicted proteins | sample LakEriepJuly2011_2_FD_187459 | JGI IMG/M metagenome (GOLD analysis project Ga0209617, IMG submission 187459) | Freshwater microbial communities from dead zone in Lake Erie, Canada - CCB epilimnion July 2011 (SPAdes) (version 2) | ecosystem: Environmental > Aquatic > Freshwater > Lentic >... | reverse complement strand
CTCACGTTTCGGAGTCATCCATGAGCCACGACACCACCAGCAGCGAAGCCGACGTCATGACTGTCCCGGTCCGGCACGGGATGTTCTGCTGGTTCGAGCACCACAGCGATGCTCCCGAACGTGCGATCGACTACTGGACCGCGTTGGTCGGTGGTGAGTCGATGGCCGTGCCCCTGCCCTGCGGCAACACCATGCATCTCATGAACTCGGGGCAGCACCACCGCTGGTCGCTGCGCGCGCTGGCTGGCTGCCCTGCTCTGCTCATCGAGCGCGGACCGCACTGGCTGCCCTTCGTTGCGGTCGATGACACCGATGCCGCCTACGTACGCGCCATGGAACGAGGCGCGCGGAGCATCGCGGCTCCGAACGAGAACGGCATGGGCCGCGGCGCGATGATCGAGGATCCGCACGGTGCTGCGATCGGCCTGTTCACCGCGGCTCCCGGTGCGACCGATGGCGTGAATCCGCACGGCCACGGCTTCATGTGCTGGTGCGAACTGGTCACGCCCGACCCAAGAGCCAGCGCCGACTTCCTCGGCCACGTGCTTGGATGGACGGCCACCGAGCAGGACATGGGTGCTTTCACGGTCACCATCGCGAGCGCCAACGGCCATCCCGTCGCGAGCCTCTGGAAGCAGTGTGCCGAGGATGCGCACCCCTGGAAGCGCGCGCGTTGGTACCCCTACGTGCAGGTCAACGCGATGGAGACCGCTGCGGCGCACGCGAAGGCACTCGGCGCCACGCTGCCGTGCGACATCATGCCGATCCCCGGCGTGGGTCGGTGGCAACCCACCTACGACCCGACCGGCTGCGAAACCGCGCTGCTCGAGCCGTGCCAACAGGCCCCGAAGACCTCGTAATTTTCACTTCGCGCTGAAATCACTGGCATTCTTGCGGTCCGGGCTTGTGCTTTTCTTCACGAACCACTGATTCCAGCACAAAATCGCGTCTTCACGAAGTGAACGGCGGTTTTTGACGCGATTTTTATCGGTTGGGTCCGATCTGCACCGATCCAACCCGTGCAGCCAAGGAAAGCGCACGGTGCGCGGGCTGCACTCTCACCAACTGCACAGGAGGCAGTCACATGAAGGCGTTCGACACTCTCAAGAACTGGACCAGCGAATTCATCGACATCGCGATGCTGTTCATCGCCGTGGGCGTGCTTGCCCAGATCATCTTCGGCAAGACGAACACGTGGTTCTTCGGTGGCATCACCGACAACCTCATGAGCTTCATCTCGGGCTTCGGCAACAACGGCCTCGTCGGCCTGATCGCGCTGATGGTCATCCTGGCCGTCTTCAGCAAGCGCTCGACGACCTGAGTTCCGGTCCTTTCTCCTTCGAATCACTGGCGACTCGGCCGGGCTCCCGCCCGGCCGTTCGCTTTTTTTGGCGCTGTTCGATCGCGCGTAGGATCCCACAAGAACCACCCCAAGGAACCACCATGACCACTCGCACTGCCATCGCGTCCCTCGTCGCCCTCGCCCTTACCTGTGTGCCAACGATGGCACAGTCGGAAGGCAGCCCCGGCACCCCGGCCGGCGACGCGGGCAGCGGTCGGCTCGCGGCAGGCAGCAAGGCTCCGGCACTGAGCGTGGATGAGTTCATCAAGGGCAAGCCCGTCGAAGGCCTCAGCGAAGGCACCGCCTACGTGGTCGAGTTCTGGGCGACCTGGTGCCCACCGTGCGTCAAGAGCATCCCGCACCTGACCAAGCTGCAGAAGAAGCACAAGAACATCGTGGTCCTGGGCGTTGCGGGTTCCGAGCGCAGCGGCAAGGATCCGCTCGAGGCCTTCGTGAAGAAGCAGGGCTCGAAGATGGCCTACACCGTCGCCTATGACGCCGACCGCTCGATGGCCTCGGCGTGGATGCAGGCCGCCGGCCAGAACGGCATCCCCTGCGCCTTCATCGTCGACACCAAGGGCATGATCAGCTGGATCGGCAACCCGCTCGCCGAGGAGTTCGACGCGGAAGTGGCCAAGGTCGCCAAGGGAAGCAAGCTTCCCAAGTCGGCGAAGTCGTCGGGCAAGGACTCGGACGGCTCGAGCGATTCGGCCAGTGACTCGGACAGCGACGCTTCGAAGGACTCCTCGAGCAGCTCGGACTCCGACCAGGACTCGAAGAAGGACTCCTCCAGCGACTCATCGAGCAGCTCAGACTCCTCGAGCGACCAGACGTCGTCGAAGAACTCCTCCAAGGGCTCGACCTCGGGTGGATCGTCCCGCGGTTCCGGCTCCACCAAGGGCGGATCGTCAGGCTCCACGCCCTGACGCCGCGACCCGCTTGCGCGATCGCGTGAACATCGCGAACATCCGCGCATGACGATCCACCGCGCGCTTCTCCTCTGCATTGCCTCGTTCCTTGCCTGCGTCCTTCCGGCGTGCCAGTCGGCGCCGACCGCCGAGGAACGATCAGCCGACCGCTCGAAGATCGATGGCGAGCGCGAGGCCGTGCTCCAGAAGTTGTACGCGGTCTATCCCGATGCGAAGAAGCAGATGGCGGAGGCCTATGGCTCGGCCGTCTTCTCCGGCACCAACGTCTTCGTGATCTTCGGCGGCGGCTCGGGCGCCAAGGGCGTGGCGATCGACAAGGCCGGCAAGAAGACCTACATGTCGATGAGCGAAGCCAGCGCCGGCCTCGGCCTCGGAGCCAAGGGCTTCTCCATCGTCTGCCTCTTCAACAACGACCTCGACTACCGCAACTTCACCGAGAAGGGCTGGAGCTTCAACGCGCGCGCGGATGCTGCGGCCAAGGGCGACAGTGGCGGCGAGGCCGGCAACGCCGCCAACACCAGTGGCGTGTGGAAGTACTACGAGCTCACCAAGGATGGCGTCCTGCTGCAGGCCGCCGTCGGGGTCCGCAAGTTCTGGCCCGAGAAGCACCTCAACGACTGAGTGCAGCGGCTGTAGCCTCCGGGCGTGCAGCCTGCGCCGACCATCCGGGTCCACGTCGCCTGGAGCGATCGCTCGCGATCGGTCCTGCTGTCGCCCGGCCAGTCAGCCGTGATCGGCCGCGACACGAGCTCGACCGTCTGCGTGCCCGTGGCCACCGTCTCACGGCAGCACGTGAAGATCGACTGCGATGGGCATGATTGGCGCGTGACGGACCTCGGCAGCCGTGCAGGCACGCGGCGGCAGGGCCTCCCGCTGCAGGTCCACGAACCCGTGGCGCTCTTCGACGGGGACCAGCTCTCGCTCGGGCCCGGCGTCATGGCGGTGATCGAGATCACGGCGCCCGCGGGCGCCACGATGCTGCGCACGCTCGATGACAGCGGCGAGAGCCCTGCGCGCATCGCTGCGGCGAATCCCGCTGAACTCCTCGAGCATGTGCTGAAGGCCTCGCGATCGATCGGGCAGGCTTCGACGGAGCGCGACATCTGGCTCAACGCAGCGCGTGCACTCAACGAGGCACGCGGCCTGGGCATCGCGACAGCCGCCGCGATCCAGGCCGAGGACGCCGCCAAGGTCACGGTGCTTGCTCACCACGGCCAGCACGATGCCACCTTCAGCCGGCGCGCGATCGAGCAGGCCCTGCGCACGCCGGACGAGACCGCGATCTTCGAGCGCTCGGCCGAGGGAGGCGCAGGCGCCACGCTGATGAGCGACTCCGAATTCGTCGCCTGCCACGCCACGACGCTCGTGAGCGACGCGGGTACGAACATGCTCTACGCCGAGGGCCGCCACTCGCTCGGCTCCGCGCGCACGCACTTCGCGCACTTCGTCGGGATCGTCGCCCAGCTCGCCTCGCAGGCGGTGCTGCAGTTGCGGCGCTCACGCTTCAGCCGCTACGTGTCGCCCAGCATCGCCGCACTCCTCGCCCGTGAGGGCACCGACACGCTGGAACAGGTTCCCCAGTGGCACCAGGCCTCGTGCCTCTTCCTCGACATGCAGGGCTTCAGTTCCCTGGTGGACGTCTCCAACGACCAGCTCGCGTCGGTGCACCAGCGCATGCGCGGCTACATGGATGAGCTCACCAAGGTGATCTTCGATGAACAGGGCATGGTGGTCGAGTTCACCGGCGACGGGGTCTTCGCCGCCTTCGGCGTGCCGACCTCCCACGAGGACCACATCGCGGCCTCGATCCGGGCGGCGCTCGTCGCCAAGCGCATCGTGCCGGACTCGCGCCTGGGCCTCGACAGCGGCGCGTGCCTCTTCGGACCGATGGGTGCGCGCCTGCACGCCAAGCTCGGCCTGTTCGGCACCGTCGTGAACCGCGCGAGCCGACTCGAGCAACTCGGTCGGCCGGAACGGATGGAGGCCGGCATCCTCTGCACGCGCGCGATCGCAGCAGACGCCGGGGCCCAGGGTGCCGCGCAGTTCCTGCGCGTGGGCATGGTGGTTCCCAAGGGGCTGCAGGATGCCGTGGAGGTCTTCGAGGCCGTGCCCCACGGCACGCTGCCGCCAGAGCAGGCCAACACGCTCACAGCGCTCTCGCTCCAACTCGAGGAAGCGCGCGACACGATGGCGCTGCTGGCCGTGGCACACTCCGCGCAGCAGCTGGCCGGCGTGCACCGCCGCTTCGCCTGGCTCGCCCGAACGTCCACGACCATGCTGCAGAACCCCGGTGCCTGGGACGGCCTGCACCGCCCCGGCAAGTAGCGCGGGCTCATGCGGACCGTGCGCCGCGGACCAGTTCCGCCACGCGCTCTGCCAGTCCGGCGCGCTGCACCTGCTCGACAGGCCGATCACCCACGAGCACCATCGCCCGCTCGTGCGCCCACGCCAGGTCGTTCGCCACGATCGCATCGGCACCGGAGTGGCGCATGCTGGCACGCGCGATCGCCTCGAGTTCGGCATCGGTCCGGTCCACGGTCAGCTTGAACTTGACCAGCGTGCCCGCAAAGCCCCACGGCACCCGGATCAGGTCGACGAGCTTCGGTGCCTTCACCAGCGTGATGACCAGTCGTTCGTGCTCGCTGGCGATCTTGCCCGCGGCTTCGAGCGCTCGCCCCGATGCGTCCCCCACGCTCTCCACGCGGTAGTCGCTCACGGCAGCACTGTGCACGATCGCACCTGGCCATCGCTCCTGCGCGATCGACGCCTGCATCAGGTCGCGCAGTTCATCGAACGTGGTGTAGCCCGAGACCTTGACCGATGGAGGCAGCCCCCACTCCTGCGCCCGGTATGGCGCGCTCGTGAGCAGGCGGACCTCGGTGCCCGGCAGCGCAGCGATCGCCGCCGCGACCTGCGTCCCCGTGCGCCCCGTGAACACATTGGTAATCGCGCGCACCCGGTCGATCGGGACCTGCGTGGAGCCCGCGGTCACCAGCACGCGCAGGCTCACGAGGCCCGCTCCAGCAGGTCACGCGTGATCGAGCGGAGGTCGGGGCAACCGGCCAGCGCCATGGCCTGGCTCGTCTCGGCGTGCATGATCTCGAGGACGCGGCGGACGCCGGCCTCGCCGTGCACGGCCAGGCCCCACAGCATCGGTCGGCCGATGAGCGTGCCATCCGCACCCAGCGCCAGCGCGCGCAGCACGTCGACGCCGCGCCGGATCCCGCCGTCGACGAGCACCACGCCATCGGCGCGCTCAGCCTTGGTCGCGTGCACGCAACGCTCGAGTACGTCGGCCGTCGCCGGGGCGCCATCGAGCTGGCGTCCCCCGTGGTTGCTCACGATCACGCCCTGCATGCCCGATCGCATCGCCCGCACGCAATCATCAGATCGCACGATGCCCTTGAGGACGATCGGCAGGTCGGTCTGCTCACGCAGCCACTCGAGGTCCTTCCAGCAGAGCGCAGGATCGATCAACCACGAGAGGGCCTCGCCGAGACCGCGGCCCGAGTGCCCCGTGGGCCCGCCCGGCCGCACGAGATTCACGACCGACAGGTGCTCGGGGACGTGGAAATGGTTGCGCACGTCGCGCTCGCGCGTGCCCCACACCGGCGCATCGACCGTCAGAGCGATCGCGCGGCATCCCGCCCGCACCGACCGCTGCACGAACTCGCGGACGAAGCCGCGGTCTTGGCCGACGTAGAGCTGCAGCCAACACTCGCCGCCGACGGCGCAGATCTCCTCGACCGTGGTGGTCGCCAGGCTGCTGATCCCCATCGGCACGCCGGCAGCCTTCGCGGCGCGCGCGGTCGCGAGCTCGCCGTCGGGGTGGGCCATGCGCTGCAGCGCTGCGGGCGCGACCATCGTCGGCATCGTCCAGCGTGACCCCAGGATCGTGGTCGTCAGGTCGCGCTTGGCCACGTCGACGAGCACGCGGTAGTGCACGAGCCACCGCGCCCAGGCGTCCCGATTGGCGGCCAGGGTGCGCTCGTCGCCGGAACCGGATCGGTAATAGTCATGGGCCAGGCGTTCGAGCGCAGCGGGTGCCGCGCGCTCGTAGTCACCGATCGACACCATGTCCTGTGGGGCGGGAGCCGCTGCGAGCCGATCGTGGTGGTCCTGCTGCACGCGCGCGAGTCTACGCCGCCCGCACGGCCACACCCCCTGCACGGCGGTCGAGGGCGACCGGGCACCCGTGCACACCCATCACCGAGTCGAGCGCACCGCCGCCGCGATCGCTGCCGGATCCGCCATGCCGCCCATGCCATACGTGCCGCAGGCCAGGGTCTTCTCGACCGGGTCGACCACGCACAACCGTGGTTGGTCAGCCTGCAGCTGTGCAAGGTGCCGCGAGGTCGCGGGATGCTCCCACATGCGGGTGTTCATCGCAGGCGCGACCACGATGGGGCGGTCGCGATGCCAGGCCCGCACGATGCAGGTCAGCATGCTGTCACAGCGGCCGAGCGCAATGTCCGCGAGCAGGTTCGCCGAGAGCGGCGCGATGACGAGCGCGTCGGCCCAGTCGGCCAGGTCGATGTGCGGTACGGCATCGCCGCGATGCCACATCGAAGGCCACTCATCGTCATCCTCCCACGCCTTCACGCCGAGCTGGTTCACCTGCGTGAAGTTCCAGGCATGCGGCGTCGCCACGACCTGCAGCTCATGCCCATCGGCTCGCAGCGCCGCCACGAGTTCCGGCGCCTTGATCGTCGCCACGCTGCCGGTGATGCCTAGGAGGACCTTCATGCGTGCTCCGATTCTAGGGACCGGCGTGCGCATCACGATCATGCGAAGAACCACGCCGCGGGCCGAGGTCGATGCCCCCGATCCGTGCCCGATCGTCGCATCGGAGACCACGCCCCGGTATCGTGGTCGCACCCCAACCAAGGAGCCCGCATGTCGATCAGCCGCCGCGACTTCATCGTCACTTCAGCAGCCCTCGGAGCCGCAGGCTATGCATCGCCCTTTGCGATCGGCAGCCCGAACCAGCCGTCGAAGATGCTCAACATCGGCCTGGTCGGTTCGGGTGGCCGTGGCTCAGGCGCCGCCAACGACAGCCTGACGGCCAATCCCAACGTGCGCCTGGTCGCGATGGCCGACGTGGACCTGGCCAAGGCCAAGGCGGCACGCGATGGCCTGAAGAAGGCGCACGGCGACCGCGTGTCGGTCGACGATGCCCGCATCTACGGCGGACTCGAAGGCTTCATGAAGGTCATCAATGACCCGACGATCGACCTCGTGATCCTGACCACCAGCCCCGGCTTCCGCCCCGGCCACATCAAGGCCGCCGTCGAGGCGAAGAAGCACGTCTTCGCGGAGAAGCCCGTCTGCACCGACAGCGCCGGCTACCGCACCTGCTGCGAAGCGCATGACCTGGCGCTCAAGCAAGGCACCGCAATCGTGACCGGTACGCAGTACCGCCGCCAGCCGAGCTTCATGGAGGCGATCAAGAACATCAAGGAGAAGGGCATGATCGGCGAGCCGGTCTCGATGACCGCGCGCTACTGCGCCGGCGAGATCTGGTACCGCGACCGCCTGCCGGGCCAGTCCGACGCCGACTACCAGATCATGAACTGGATGCACTTCATCTGGGCCAGCGGCGACCAGATCGTCGAGCAGGCCGTGCACAACATCGACGTCGTGCACTGGATGTTCGGCACGCCACGCTCGGCCTTCGCCGTCGGCAGCCGCTGGCACCGCCCCGCCGACAGCGAGATGTGGGACAGCTTCAAGGTCGACTACCAGTTCGATGGCGGGAAGCTCTGCTCCTTCACGGGCCGCCACTGGCCCAAGGCCACCGGCGACTTCGACAACGTGGTCTACGGCAGCGAGGGCATCGCGCAGATCAAGGCCTTCAGCAACGGCAGCATCATCAGCGACCGCAACGGCAAGGAACTCTGGCGCATGAAGGGTGACATCGGCGCCGCGTACCGCCAGGAGCACAAGGACCTGGTCGAATCGATCGTCGCGGGCAAGCCGATCGTCGAGCTGCGCCAGACCGCCGAGAGCAGCCTGATGGCCGTCATGGGCCGCGAGGCCGCCTACACCGGCCGCACCGTGGGCTGGGACGAGATCACCGGCGCCAAGCTCGACCTTTTCCCCCACGACATCGCGAAGGGCGTGGTGGCCAAGCCGTTCGTGCGCATCCCCGGCGAGTACGACCTGGCCTGATCGGCGGTCGGTCTTCGATCGAAGCCCCTGCCCGGGGTGGAACTGCACTCAGCGCGTGCGCCGATGCAGCCTGAAGCCCAGGCGCTTGGCCATGGCGCCGTGGTGCCGCACCAGCCGGCGCTGCATCGTGGCGAGGCCGGCGGGCTTCAGCGGCTCACGCTGGAGTTCCAGCAGGAGCGCCATCTCGAAGAGCGTGCTCTCGCTCCAGTCGACCTCTTCCAGGAACCCGCTCACCGCCACGGCGCGGGTCGTGCGCAGGAAGCGCTGGATCCGCTCGCGCGGCAGGTCGATGGTGCGGCATCCGCCGAAGTGGATCATGCGGCCGCTGCACTGGCCCGCCAGCCGCTGCTCGAGGTCGTCCAGGTCCATCTTCTCGTCGCGCCGGCGCACGTCACCAGGCAGCAGCAAGCCACGACGCGTGTGGATCGAGAGCCAGAGCACCGGGAAATCGCTGTGCGCCTGCTGCAGCCACTTGCGCAGGTAGTGCTCGAGCTCGGCTCGCGTGGCCACATCGCGGTGGATGAAAGGCACCCGGAAGTCGCTGGCGCGCAGGAATTCCAGCGCCGGCCGCACCGACACCGATGAGCGCAGCCCGAACCATTCGGCCTCGAGGCAAAAGATGCCCTTGCGCCAGATGAACACACCGCGATGCTAGCGAGGCGTGCGCGGGCGCGTCAGCGGTCCCACACCACGCGCACCTCGACGCCGTCAGCGAGTGCGGGTTCGAGCAAGGCCTGCAGCAGCAGTTCGATCCGAGGTGCGCACTCGGCTTCGATCTCCTTCAGGTATGCCGGCTTCGAGGCAAGCTCAACCGCGGCGGCGCGCACTGCAGCGCGGGCCCGCTCGGAACCATCGCCGACGAAGGGGTTCACGTTGTTCAGCCAGCGGTCGTCGATCTCGACCTCGACGTGGCGCGGATCGACCTGCACGTACACCATGCGTTCATCGACACGCGGCGACGGAAGATGCACGAGCAGCGCGCCGCGTCCGTCATCGCCGATGAACTCCATGCGCTCGGGCGTGAGTCCCTCCAGCGGCACGACGTACTGCACGAGGTTGCCCGAACTGCGCAACTGCGTGACCGTTGAACCCAGCGGAACGCCGAGCCAGCGGGTCTCCTGCAGGTCCTCGACCGTGACCTCGAGCTCACGCTCGGCGACCTTGAGCCGAAGCTGCGGATCGAGGTTGCCCACCGCTGCCCGCACGGTGGTCTGGATGTTCATCTGCGGCTTGAAGGCCTCGGCCAGGCGACCGGTAGCGTCGGCGGCCGACTGAGCGACCGAGCCGACCGCACCCGCGAAGATCCACGCCAGACCCATCACAGCCAGCGCCGCCACGATGATGACGGCCAGAATCGCGCCGGTGCAACCCAAGCCACGCGGCCGATGCGGTCCAGGTCCTGTTGATGCGGTCTCCACCGGCGCACTCTACGCCCGACATCCTCGGCAGGATCGTGCGCAGCGTTGGGTTCAGTTGGTCCAGTGGGCCAGCATGTACGCCAAGTCGCGACCATCGACGGTGCCATCACCGGTGAAGTCCGCCACCGGATGGGCCTGACCCCACACCCGCAGCAGTGATCCGATGTCGGATCCATCGACCACGCCGTCGGCGTTCATGTCGCCCGGAACGGCGATCGGCGCGCCCGTGGCGACGAGCGTGCCATCGAAGGCGACCGATGCACTGCCGGCACCAAACTCGCCCGTGATGAGCAGGTTCGCGGTGGCGCCCGCGGGGAGGATCGTCGGAAGGCCGAAGGGCTGCGACTCGAGCGCAGGAAGGCCCGCGGGGATCTCGCTCGTCTGCTCGAAAGCCACCGTCGTGGTGATCAGCACACCGTTGCCCTTGGGCTCGATGCGGCCCGCGAGCACGAAGGCTGCCGGGATCACCTGGTCGAACGACTGCCCGACGGCCGATGCCTGGATGGTGAAGTCGCACGGCACCACGATCGAGAACGTGCTCGTGCCATCGCCTTGCGGCACGGCGACACCGCCGGCCGGTCCGGACTGCGCCCCGGCGATCTTCGAGAGTTCGCCGACCGGCAGCGGGATCGTGACGCCGTTCACGCCCACGTAGAGCGAGTTGGGGCTGAAGGTGCGGAAGGTCGAATAGGTCAGCGTGAGGTTCGTGACCAGATCGGCGGCATCCTTGCCGAAGAGATCAAGCGAGAAACCATCGACCGTCATCACACCGGTCACGTCGTCATACCGCAGCTCGAAGCCGCCGGTCGGGATCGCGCCGTCGGCGGTCACTGCCGGATTGACAACCGACGAGAACGGGATCGCCACATTGCCGCTGCCGCCGAAGATGCCGGGCCGCGTCTGCGTACCCGTCGGATTGGTGGCGGCATCGAAGTCGCCGATCCAGCTGCCGACCAGCGGCAGGCTGATGCCGGCATCCGCGTTGATCGTGCTCGATGCATCGAAGGTGCAGTCGAACGCACGCTCGGCAGCGAACGATGCACTGGTGGCGGAGAGGATCGTGGCGATGGCGGTGACCCGGAACATGGAGACAACCTAGCACGAGTTCGGCAGGCACCCAAGCACGACGGCCTCAGGGCGTGCCCGTCGGGCCGGATCCGACCAGCGGCAGCAGCACCATGGGCACGCTGAGGCCGGCCTGGACGAGTCCAAGAACCACTCCACCGGCAACCACCCCGCGGCGCTCCCGCTCATCGTGCCCGCGTACGCCGATGGCGGCCATCCATGGCAGGAGCACCAGCAGCGGCAGGTCGGCGTACCGCTCCCAGCACTGGCTGTTGGCGGTGTTCACGGCCATCAGGCAGAGCACCGCCATCCCGAGTGCCAGGCCGCTTCCATGGCGGGTCGCTTCATGCGCGCGCTTCACGAGCACCAGCAGCGCGAGCGCACCGATCGGCGCGAGCACCAGCAGTGCCAAGGATCGATCAGCGACCACGGGTGACTGACGGATGACGGTCCACAACGGACCACCCCAGCGGCCAGCCTCGATGTCGTAGTCGGTGGGGACCGCGGCAGCCGCCAGCAGACCAAGCCCAGCCACGCAGCACGGCACGATGCGTGGCATGGCGAGCAGTTCGCGAGCGCCGCGCATCGTCACGAGCGGTACCCCGATGAGTGCGATCAGAGCGAGCGTGAAGGCAGGCACCGCCAGATTCACGCCACGGTCGTGCTGGTCTCGATAGCCCGGCGGCGTGAGCCCACCCCACATCCACACCAGCGCGCCGACGAGCACGATCGCCGGGAGCACTGCGGCAATCGCTCCACGCACACGCTCCATGGTCGGGGTGCCCTGCGGTGCACCGAACCACTGCATCAGGGCGATCGGTGGCACCATCCACAGGCCGGTCTGCCGTATCGCCGCACCAAGCGCCAGGAGCCAGCTGCTCCCCGGGCGAGCGAACATCGCGGCGGCGAGTGCAGCGGCCAAGGCGAGCGTGGCGGGGACGTCGGTCGTGATCCAGATCGATCCCGACAGCAGATACGGGCTCATGGCTGCCGGCACGGCGAGCCACGCCAATCGTGCATCGCCACCGAGTCTGGCCGCGACGCGTGCCACGAGCAGCACGAGCGCTGCGCCGGCCACGGCAGCCAGCATCCGCAAGCCCCACAGCGGTACGCCGAGCGCGGCCGGCACCGACTGCACCAGGTGCCACAGCGGCGCCGTCGCGCTGCGGTAATCGCGAAGGTCGGGCGTCGGCCACTGATCGGCAAAGGAACGGATCACCAAGAGATGGTGCTGGTTCTGGTCGTAGGCCTCGCTCGTGACGTCGCCCTCGGGACCGAGCAGGATCGCGAGCGTGCAGGCGATCAGGACGGCGAGGGCGAGGAGGGCCGCGCGACGCTCACTCGGCTTCGATGATGCACTCATCTCCAGGGGACGCACGCTCGGGATGGTACGGATGGGACCGGGTCACCCCTCAACGACAGAAGGCCGGCACAGGCCGGCCTTCATGCAACGTCAGGTGGACCCGATCGGGCTCGAACCGACCACCTCTTCCATGCCATGCCGCGCCAACCCACCAAAATGGCTCTTTTGCAAGCCTTTTCGTCCACGATCATACCATGATCGCTGCACATGCTGCACCGAAATGGGTAGTCAGACGAGATCGAGGAACCAGTGCCACAGGAACCACACACCGATCACCAACATGTTGAGGGCCACGATGATCGATCGGATGATCCAGCGATCCCTATAGCGACCGTAGTTAGCCCGCTTCATCTCAAGGTCCAACACTCGGGCCCCACTACCCGACGGATTCCGTTGGCTATCTAGCCACGCCTCTTCCTCAGGCGTGAGCGGCTGAGGGATCTCCCGACGCCACAGCAGGCTGAACTCCGCCCAAGATCGCCACTTCATCAGAGACCTCCCAATCGGGGCAGGCTTGCGTGTCGGGCTCGGTGGCAGGCTGGACACAGGAAGCGGATGTTCTCCGGCGCGTACTCCAAGTCCGGGCGCTCAGTCCTCGGCACCAAATGGTGGGCTTCCAGTTCATCACTGATCGCGCCACAGGCTTCACAGCGGAAGGCACCTC
>Ga0209617_10001007_pt1 | contig 12962 bp, 10 predicted proteins | sample LakEriepJuly2011_2_FD_187459 | JGI IMG/M metagenome (GOLD analysis project Ga0209617, IMG submission 187459) | Freshwater microbial communities from dead zone in Lake Erie, Canada - CCB epilimnion July 2011 (SPAdes) (version 2) | ecosystem: Environmental > Aquatic > Freshwater > Lentic >... | reverse complement strand
CAGGCCAAAGCCGGCAAGGGTGTGGTGGATGTCGTGGCCATCCCCAGCGGCGTGGCCGTGCTGGCCCGCGACACCTGGAGCGCCAAGAAGGGCCGCGATGCCTTGGTGGTCACGTGGGATGACAGCGCCGCTTTCCAACTCGGCACCGATGCCATGCGCAAGCGGTACCGAGATCTGGCCGCCACCCCGGGCCTGATCGCCCGACAGGATGGCCAGGCCGATGCCGTGCTGGCCCAGGCGCCGAAGGCCGGTGCGGGTCGCGTCATCAGCGCCAGCCTGGACTTCCCCTACCTGGCCCACGCCGCGATGGAGCCCATCAACTGCGTGGTGCAGCGTACCGAGGCCGGTTGCACCGTCTGGAATGGCGAGCAGATGCACACGGGCGACCAGTTCGCCCTGGCCAAGCTTTTCGGCATCGCGCCTGAGCAGGTCACCATCCACACGCTGTACGCTGGTGGCAGCTTCGGTCGCCGAGCCAGCAAGGACGCCGACTACGTCCGCGAGGCCGCCAGCATCGTCCTGGCCTCGGGCACCAAAGCGCCGGTCAAGATGGTGTGGCTGCGCGAGGACGACATGAAGGGCGGCCAGTACCGCCCCATGTTCCACCACCGCCTGGAGGCCACCTTGACGCCGCAGGGCGACATCTCGGCGTGGCGCCACCGCCTGGTGGGCCAGTCCATCGCGGCGGGCTCTCCTTTCGAATCGGTGATGGTCAAGAACGGCGTCGATGCCTTGTCGGTGGAAGGGGCGTCCACGCTGCCCTACGCCATCCCGAACCTGCAGGTCGAGCTGCACACGCCGAAGGACATCGGCGTGCCGGTGCTGTGGTGGCGCTCGGTGGGCTCGACCCACACCGCCTACGCCACGGAAACCTTCCTGGACGTGCTGGCCTCGGAGGCCAAGCAGGACCCGGTGGCTTGGCGTTTGAAGATGCTGGAGAAGCACCCACGCCATGCCGCCGTGCTGGCCCTGGTGGCCGACAAGGCCGCTTGGGGCAAGCCGCTGGCCAAGGGCAAGAAGGGCGAGCGCCGCGGCCGTGGCGTGGCCCTGCACGAGTCCTTCGGCACGGTGGTGGCGCAGGTGGCCGAGGTCACCGTGTCGCGCGACGGCAGCTTCCACGTGGACCGCGTTGTCACGGCGGTGGACTGCGGCGTGGCCATCAACCCGGACAACATCCGCGCCCAGGTCGAAGGCTCGGTGGGCTTCGCGCTGTCGGCGGCCTTGCACGGTGAGATCACGCTGAAGGACGGCTTGGTCGAGCAATCCAACTTCGGCGATTACGCGCCCATCCGCATCCAGGAGATGCCCAAGGTAGAAGTGCACATCGTGCCCTCGGCCAACAAGCCTTCGGGCATCGGCGAGCCTGCGGTGCCACCGCTGGCACCGGCCCTGGCCAACGCGCTGGCCGCCGCCACCGGCCAGCGTGCCTGGCGCCTGCCGCTGCAAACCGCGCAGTTCAAGGCCTGAGCCATGCACAGCCAGGATTTGCAGGTGCTCGACGCCCTGCAGCGCTGGGCGGCCGAGGGCCACGGCGCGGCGCTGGTCACGGTGGTGCGCACCTGGGGCTCGGCCCCACGCCCGCCCGGCGCCTGGATGGCACTGCGCGACGACGGGCTCGTGCAGGGCTCGGTCTCGGGCGGCTGCATCGAGGACGACCTCGTGGTGCGCATGCGTGACGGTGAGTTTGTCGGCACGCCGGTGCTGCAGCGCTATGGTGTGACACAGGATGAGGCGGCGCGCTTCGGTCTGCCTTGTGGTGGCACGCTGGAACTGCTGATCGAGCCCGAGCCCGATGTGAGCAGCTTGCGTGTCCTGTCCGAGCGCTTGCGCGAGGGACGTCTGATGCGCCGCACGGTGGACGTGGCCACGGGCGCTGTCACCCTGAGCGATGCCTGTCGCGGTGATGCTTTGCAATGGGATGGGCAGGCGCTGTCCACGGTGCACGGCCCGCGCTGGCGCCTGCTCATCATCGGGGCCGGTCAGATCGCGCGTTACCTTGCGCCCATGGCCATTGCGCTGGACCACGCCGTCAGTGTGTGCGACCCGCGGGAGGAGTACGCCACCGAGTGGGATGTGGCCGGTGCGCCCTGGTTGCCGGGCATGCCCGATGACGTGGTGCTGGCCTTCCAGTCCGATCCGCACACGGCCATCGTGGCGCTCACGCACGACCCCAAGCTCGACGACATGGCCTTGCTGGAGGCGCTCAAATCGCCCGCCTTCTACGTGGGAGCGCTGGGTTCTCGTGCGAACAACGCGGCGCGGTGCGAGCGCCTGCGCCAGCACTTCGACCTCTCGGACGAGGAGGTGGCGCGCTTGCACGGGCCCGCTGGTCTGCACATCGGCAGCCACACGCCGCCGGAGATCGCGCTGTCCATCCTGGCCGAGATCACCGCGGTGAAGAACGGCGTGGACGTGACAAGACCGCGCACTGCCGCAGACACTGCCGCTGAGGCTGGCGGCCCCACGAGGCGTTCGCCTGGCTGCGTCGTCGGTGAGTGAGGGCTGAAGGCTGAGGGCTGAAGCCTCAGCCCTGCGCTTCAGCCTTCGTTGCCAGCGGCGGCCTTGGTCTTGGCGCGGGCTGAGCGTGCTGCGGCCTTCTTGGCGGCAGGAGGCTTGGGGTTTTTGGCCGCGGCGGGCGGCGGCGCATTGGGTTTGTCTGCAGGCGCCGTGTTGGCTGTCTTGCGTGGCGCCCGCTTGCGGGCCGGCGCCGAGGGCGCATCCGCCACGGCTGGCGCGGGGGATGGTGCCGATGCTGCGGCCGGCACGGGCTCGGCCGCGCGAATCGGCTCCACCGCCGTGCGTCCAGACTCGGACTGGCCAGCACGCTGGCGCCCTGCCTGACGGTTGTCATCGTGGCCCGCGTCGCGACCACCGCCTTCACGACCGCTGTCTCGGCCACCCTCGCGGCCCCCTTCGCGGCCGGCCCGCGTGCGCCCGCGGCCGCCACGGCTGCGTCGCCGCGCGCCGCTTTCGTCCTGCGCCTGCTCGGCCGCATCGGGCTCGGTGGGCGCGACACCCACCGCCGGCACCACCGTCACGCTGGTGAACACCGCACCGCTGACATCGGCCTCGTCTGCCGGGGCGTCATGCAGCGTCGCGCGCAGGTCCTCGTCGTGCCGGGACAGGGTGTCTGACGCTGCGGCGCCGCCGTCGCCACGCACCAGGGCGCCCGCACTCGGCACACCCGTGCCACGCGCGACCCAGGTGCCCGACTTCTCGTCGCGGCCGAAGTCCAGCAGGCCGCGACCTTGCGCCTCTTCCAGCAAGTTGCCGAAGGTGCGAAAGCCGTAGTAGGACTCGCTGAAGCCCGGGTTGCGGCGCTTGATGGCTTCCTTGAGCACAGAGGCCCAGATGCGGCCGCCGTCGTCGCGGTCTGTGACCAGCGCTTCGTAGGTCTCGGCGGCCATCTCCACGGCCTTGAGGCGGCGCACGTCCATCTCTTCGCGGCGGCGCTTTTCCTCCTCGGGGCTGCGGCGCGGTTGCGGCGCGGCGTCGCGACCGGCGGGGCCTTGCCCACCGCTGCGACGGGCCGCCTGGCGCTGGCTTTCGCGCACCAGGTCGTCGTAGAAAATGAATTCGTCGCAGTTGGCGATCAGCAGGTCGGAGGTGGATTGCTTCACGCCCACGCCGATGACGTGCTTGGCGTTCTCACGCAGCTTCGAGACCAGGGGCGAGAAATCGGAATCGCCCGAAATGATGACGAAGGTGTTGACGTGGGACTTGGTGTAGCAGAGGTCCAGAGCGTCGACGACCAGGCGGATGTCGGCCGAGTTCTTGCCCGACTGGCGCACGTGCGGGATCTCGATGAGCTCGAAGTTGGCCTCGTGCATGGCGGCCTTGAAGCCCTTGTAGCGCTCCCAGTCGCAGTAGGCTTTCTTGACGACGATGCTGCCCTTGAGCAGCAGTCGCTCCAGCACGCGCTTGATGTCGAACTTGTCGTAGTTGGCATCGCGCACGCCGAGGGCAACGTTCTCGAAGTCGCAAAACAGCGCCATGCTGATGTTGTCTTGGGCCATGGAAAATCCGGTTCTGTGAAGGTCGGCATCATCCCACGGGAACGGACTGCTTCGGGTGTGCGGTGGCGCTATGCTGCACCCGCCAGCCCAGCAGGGCAAGCCCTTGGCACCGGCGACACTGCAACAGCTCGACACCTCCGGGAGCCCACGTGACCAAGAACCGACTCGAAGCCTTCAGCGATGGCGTGCTGGCCATCGCCATCACCATCATGGTGCTGGAGATGAAAGCACCTCACGGTGGTGGCCTGGACGCCTTGCGCGACCTGGCGCCCATTTTCCTGAGCTATGTGCTGAGCTTCATCTACGTGGGCATTTACTGGAACAACCACCACCACATGCTGCACGCCGTGCACCGCGTCAATGGGCCGGTGCTGTGGGCCAACCTGCACCTGCTGTTCTGGCTGTCGCTGTTTCCCTTCGCCACGGCCTGGATGGGCGAGAACCACTTCGAAGCCATGCCGAGCGCGGCCTATGGTGTGGTGCTGTTCATGGCGGCGGTGGCGTATGCCATCTTGCAGCGCACGCTGATCGCACTGGAGGGGCGCGACGGGCCCTTGGCGAGGGCGGTGGGCCGCGACCGCAAGGGCCGTTGGTCGCTGGGGCTGTACGCCCTCGGTGTGGGCCTGGCCTTTGTGCACCCGCTGGCTGCACAGCTTTGCTATGTCGCGGTGGCCTTGATCTGGTTGGTACCGGACCGCCGCATCGAGCAGGTGCTGCAGGCCTGAACTCAGTCTTCGAGGTCGTCGCTGTCGTCTGCAGGAGCGGCGTCCAGGACGCGCGGGCTGCGGTCGCTCTTGCGCTTTTGGTTGCGTGCGGCGCGCTCGGCTTGCAGCTTTTCTTCGCGCACCAGCGCTTCGGCCACCCAGGCCTCGAACTCGGGCGGGGTCTCCAGGGTGATGCGGCCCAGGATGGCGCTGCGGAAGTCGTTGATGACGATCTCGGCGGCCTTTTGCAGGTTGACGCGCCCACCGGCCATCACGGCACCGCGCCGGCGGCCGATCTCTTCCAGCAAGGCGTCGTCGTGCGCGCCAGGGATGTCGGCCAGCGGGAGGGTGAGCTTGTAGCGCGCGACCAGCAACTGTGCGTACGGCCCCTTGAGGCTGTGCAGCAGCTCCAGCGCGACCTCTTCTTCGTCGTAAGCGTTGCGGCCCACGGCGCCGCTGCCGGCCAGGTGGTAGCCGCTCTTGTCGACCAGGATCTTCGGCCACAGCATGCCGGGCGTGTCGAAGAGGTAGAAGTCGCTGGCCAGGTTGATGCGCTGCTCGATGCGCGTCACGCCGGCTTCGTCGCCGGTTTTGGCAGCCTTCTTGCCGACCAGGGTGTTGAGCAGGGTGGACTTGCCCACATTGGGGATGCCGCAGATCAGCACGCGCAGCGGCTTGTCCATGCCGCCGCGGTTCGGCGCCAGTTCGCGGCAGGCCTTGATGAGGCGCTGGGCCGGGGCGGTGTCGCCAGCGTCGAGCGCGATGGCGCCGGTGTCGCTTTGGGCGCGGTACCAGGCCAGCCAGGCCTCGGTGCGTTCGGGGTCAGCCAGGTCCTGCTTGTTGAGCACCTTGAGCTTGCGGCGCGTGCCGGTCATCTCGGCCAGCATGGGGTTGGCGCTGGAGCCGGGCAGACGGGCGTCGAGCAGCTCGATGACCACGTCGATGTCCTTGATGCGCTCAAGGATGGCTTTCTTGGTCACGTTCATGTGACCGGGGAACCACTGGATCGCCATCGGGCAAGGTCTTTCGTGGGCAGGAGGGGAGGGCGTCAGCAGGCAGCGACGGCCGCATTGTCGCCGCAAGTGCCCGTCGCTGCCCGATCGGCTGGGGTGTGGTTTGGCGGCGCAGCCACGTGCTCGCGCAACCAGGCGTCGATCTGGCGCGGGTCATTGAGCGTGCGCACCGCCTGGTAAGCGAGTTCGGCCTCCGGGTGGCGACGGCGCAGGAAATTCAGCCATTGCTTGAGGCGGCCCGGGCGGTGGCGCGGCACCACGCGCGGTGCGATCAGCGCCCAATACACGTGCAGCAGCGGCGCCAGTGTGACCCACGGCACGCCGGATGCGCCCGCGCCATCCCAGGCCAGCTCGGTGCGCACGGCCAGCGCCAGGCCCGGGTCGGCCACCATGCCGCGCCCCAGCATCAGGGCGTCACAGCCGCTTTCGGCGACGCAACGGCGCGCGTCGGCCACGTTCCAGACCTCGCCATTGGCCACCACCGGGATGCCCACGGCCTGGCGCACGTCGGCGATGCGGTCCCAGTAGGCGGGTGGGCGGTAGCCGTGGGCCTTGGTGCGGCCATGCACCACGAGTTCGCTGGCGCCACCGGCCTCCAGGGCCTGAGCGCAGGTTTCGGCGTCGGCATCGTCGTGGAAGCCCAGGCGCATCTTGGCCGTCACCGGCAGGTGTGCGGGCACGGCCTGGCGCACGGTGCTGACGATGCGATGCAGCAGGTCTGGGTCCTGCAGCAGGGCCGCGCCGCCGCCGTGGCGGTTGACCACCCGCGCCGGGCAGCCGAAGTTCAGGTCCACCCCGGGCGAGCCCAACTCGGCCAGGCGCGCGGCGTTGTCGGCCAGACAGACCGGGTCCGAGCCCAGCAGCTGCCCGCGCACCGGCACGCCGGCCCAGGTGCGCCCGCCGTTGTCCAGCTCGGGCATGACGCGGCGGAAGGCGCGTTCGGGCAGCAAAGTGCCCGTGACGCGGATGAATTCCGACACGCAGCGGTCGATGCCGCCTGTACGGGTCAGCACATCGCGCAAGGGGGCGTCGAGCAGCCCTTCCATGGGGGCCAGCAGCAGGGTCATCGGGCGGGGGTGGCAGAGCGGTTCATGGGGGCTGACAGTGTACGCATCCAGGGCCCGCCTGAACCCCTCGTGCATGGCTGCATTTCCATGGCGTGAACGCTCAAGTTCTGGCCCCGATGGTCGAAGAAGACGAACCGGAAAGAAAACCAGTCCAGCATCCATGACCACAGCCACCGAGTCTGCCAGCGTTGACGACGTCCTCAGCGAGTTGGACCAGGCCCGCAAACGCGGCCCTTTGCAGCACATCGTCATCCCGCCATGCCCCGAATTGCTCACGCGTTTGCAGCAGGTGATGGCGCAGGCAGAGCCCGACCTCAACGAGGTCGCGCGCATCGCCACCAGTGATGTCGCCATGTCGGCCACACTGCTGCGTGCCGCCAACAGCCCTTTCTACAGCGCTGGGCAACCCGTCCAAACGCTGGGCCAGGCCATGAACCGCCTGGGGTTGGCACAAACAGCCCATGTGATGACATCGTTCCTGGCCAGTGGCACCATGCGCGTCCACTCGCCACAGCTCAAGCGCTTCTGGGAGCGCGCGGCCAAGCGCGCCCAGGCCATGTCCTTCATGGCCGAGCGCCTGCCCGGGGTCTCGACCGACGTGGCCTACACCTACGGCCTGTTTTGCCATGTGGGACTGCCCGTGATGGCGCAAAGCGTGAAGGGCTACCTGGGCACGTTGGTCGAGGCACAAGCCCGCATCGACCGTTCTTTTGTGGCCACCGAAAACGCCAACCACCGCACCGACCACGCCGTCGTGGGCGCCTTGGTGTCCAGGCTGTGGCGCCTGGCGCCAGCCGTGACGGCCGCCGTGCGCCTGCACCATGACCTCGATGCCATCGGTGAGCGCACCGTGGATTCCGACGTGCACACGCTGGTGGCGATGGGGCTGCTGGCCGAGCACCTCATGCGCCGTCACGAGGGCCTGGACCCCGACGTGGACTGGCACGGTCATGGCGAAGCAGCGATGGCCTGGCTGCATGTGTCAGACGCCGACATGGCCACCTGGCACGACGAACTGCGCGAGGCGTTGGACGCGCTCTGAGTTGCCCGGGTGACACGCACGCCGCGTAAGATCGGCGCCAAGGTGATCATCCAAGGGAGAGTTTCAGATGGCGGCATCCAGCTTGTTGGTGCTGATCGACGACATTGCCACTGTGCTGGACGATGTCGCGGCGATGTCCAAAGTTGCAGCGAAGAAGACCGCTGGCGTGCTGGGCGATGACCTGGCGCTCAACGCGCAGCAGGTCTCTGGCATCCGCGCCGAGCGTGAGCTGCCGGTCGTCTGGGCGGTGGCGAAGGGTTCATTCCGCAACAAGGTCATCCTGGTGCCCGCAGCGCTGGCCATCAGCGCGCTGGCGCCTTGGGCCGTGACGCCTTTGCTGATGGTGGGCGGCGCCTACCTCTGCTTCGAAGGCGTTGAAAAGCTGGCGCACCCCTTTCTGCACCACGCCGATGCCGATGAAGCCGAGGCCGCAGCCGAGCACCAGGCCTTGCGCGAGGCCCTGGCCGACACCCATGTGGACATGGTGGCTTTCGAGCACGAGAAGGTGCAGGGTGCCGTGCGCACCGATTTCATCCTGTCCGCAGAAATCGTCGCCATCACCCTGGGCACCGTGGCCGATGCGCCTTTGATGCAGCAAGTGGTGGTGCTCAGCGGGGTGTCACTGGCCATCACCGTGGGCGTCTATGGCCTGGTGGGCGGCATCGTCAAGATGGACGACGCAGGGCTCTACCTCAGTCAGCGCCGAGGCGCCTTGGTCCAGTCGTTCGGCCGAGGCTTGCTGCACGCGGCGCCTGTGCTGATGCGGGTGCTGTCCGTGGCAGGCACTGCCGCGATGTTCCTGGTCGGTGGCGGCATCTTGTTGCACGGCCTGCCGGGTGCCCATGACCTGGTTCACGAGGCTGTGGCCCGTGCCGAGGCGCTGCTGCCAGGCGCCAAGGTGGTCGGTGCGGTCGTGCCCCTGCTGCTCGACGCCTTGACGGGCGTCGTGGGCGGGGTGCTGGCCCTGCTGGCCGTGACCTTGGCGCAGCGTGTACGAAGCCTGTTCAGCCGCTGAGCCGCTGAGTGGCCCCTGTGGCTTAGGCGCCAGCGCCAGACGAAGTCGACACCGGCGTTGACAGCGGCAACCAGCGCGACAGCAAACTGGCCAAGGCTTGGCGGTCGAAGGGCTTGGTGAGGTAGTCGTCCATGCCTTGCGCCAGACAGACCTCGCGATCACCGCTGAGCGCATGCGCCGTCAGCGCGATGATCGGTGTGCGTTCACGTGCGGTGTCGGCGCTTTCCAATGCGCGGATGCGGCGTGCGGCCTCGTAGCCGTCCATCACGGGCATTTCGCAGTCCATCAGGATGATGTCGAACGCCTGCTCCTGGAACATGGCCACAGCGACCTCACCGTTCTTCGCATGGCGGCTGACGATGCCCAGGCTTTCCAGCGTCATGGTGGCGATGAAGGCGTTGACCTCGTTGTCCTCCACGAGCAGCACTTCGCCCTGCAGATTCAAGTCGGCGTGCTCCGGTGGCACGGTATCGGGGAAGCCGTCATCGGTGGTTTGTTGACCCTGCGATGCGGCAGGCATGATGCTGTAGGGCAACTCCAAGACCACCTCGAAGGTGGTGCCGATGCCCAGCACGCTGCGCACCCCGATCAGTCCGCCCATCTCGTCGATGATCTGCTTGCAGATGGCCAGGCCCAAGCCGGTGCCGCCATAGCTGCGGTTGGCGCCAGTCTCCACCTGGAAGAAGGGCTGGAACAGCTGTTCCAGAGATTCGTGCGGGATGCCCACGCCGGTGTCGGAGACGTCGAGCTTGAGCTGCGCCATCTCGGTGCTGTGGCAGTGCACCGACAAGCTGACCACCACCTCGCCCGACTGCGTGAACTTCACGGCATTGCTCACGAGGTTGAGCAGCACCTGGCGCAGCTTGCCCTCGTCGGCGATGAGGCTGCGCACCTGGGGTGGCACCTGCTTGCAATCGTGCCGGATGCGGATGCTCTTTTGCTCGGCCGTTGCCTGGAAAGCCTGGCACACACCGAAGATCAGGTCTCGCGGATCGAACGGGGCTGGCGTCAGCCGGATCTTCTGAGCGTCAAGCTTGGCGAAATCGAGGATCTCGTTGAGGATGTGCAGCAGGTTGCGCGCAGAGTCACGTGCCGAGCGCACGAACAACCGGTCCCGCTCGGTCATGTTCTGGTCGCTGAGCATGCTGAGCGCACCGATGACGCCGTTCATGGGCGTTCTGATTTCGTGGCTCATGTTGGCCAGAAAAGCGGTTTTGGCGCGGTTGGCGGTTTCCGCCATTTCCTTCATGCGGCGCAACTCGGCGATGCGGTTTTTGCGCTTGGACTGCAGGAAGAGCTTGCGCTCGCGCAGCAGCGAGAACCGGTAGAAGCTGTAGCCCAGCAGGTTGGCGGCCGTCAGGTGCACGGCCATGCGCTGGAAAGCGGTGGTGTCCAGGTTGGGCTGTCGCCATGCGCTGTAGATGGCCATGCAACTGACAGTCACCGACAGCAGGGTGGTGGTGCCTGCACGCAGGCGGGCGAAGCCGAACACCACGAAAGTGGCAAACACCGCCGCCGACGTGAGCCCCCACAGCAGGCTGACCGGAGCGTCCTGTGCATGCCGCGAGACGATGGTGAGGTTGCTCATCGCACATGCCGACACCACCATCGTGATGAAACAGGCCGGGTAATGCTGAACGAAGAAGTGGCGGTACTGGCGGTTGATCACCGCGCAGACCAGCAGGCCGGCGATCAGGGCTGCGCGGCTGATTTGGGCCGGATCAGAAACAGGCAGACCCCTGAAGAGCAGATCAGAGGCCCAGAACACCAGGAAATACAGTGCCGAGACGATGGCACAAATGAAGATGAATTTCGCGCCGTGTGAGTTGTAGGCTGTCCGGAACTCGGCTTCCAACGCATGGTTGGCAAAGCCTCGGTTGCCGAAGTTGCGAAAAAATTGATGCATGGCTGCCTTGTCAGACCTCATGTCGCCTCTGTGCTGGATGAGTGCAGCCTGTTCTGCCACTCATGGGCCAAATGCACGCGCCGGTGAGACAGCTGCCCCGAGGCGCGACTTGCAGTTTCTCAGATTTAACCCTCGTTTCAACGTTTGCGAGGGAGAACATCTGCCCGCAAATTATTCACCAGCTGAGCGTCGATGAATTTCCTGACTGGTACCAAAGCCGACCGCTTATCGAGGAATGCTGTCAGCGCATGTCCCTGTTCAAACAGCGCCAAGGCGAAACGTGACTCAGGCTAGCGGCATGTCGGCAACGCGCTCCTGGATGGCAGGCAGCGGGATGTTGAACCGTTCATGCACAAAAGCCGGGTCAATGTCGATATCGGGATGCTGGGTTTCCACCAGGAAGGGGTATATCTGACAGTTGGCTTCCCGCAGGCGGTGCTCAAACCTGAGTGTGTCCATGTAGAACAGCGTGACAGGTACCCCGGGTTGCGCCGAGGTGATCACCCGTTCGCCGAAAATATCCTCGAACTGCATGGCTTTGTACATGCGGTCGATGGGTTGCCGGGCAATGAGCAGCAAGGCATCGATGCCCGATCGGAAGCAAACCTCGTATGCCACCTTGACCAGCGCCGGCACGACCATCCGCCCACCGGGACCATTTTGGGTCACCATGCGGCCAGCCTCCGCCAAAGCCCGCTGGTGAAACCGCTGTGGCAGTTCGAATTCTTTTTCAAAGCGCAGCGGCGTGTTGATGTTGGTGCTCAGGCGCAAGGAGCCCACGATGCTGCCGTCTTCGTGCGATTCGGCCATCACCAGGACCACGTCTTGGCGCAAGTCATCGGCTTCGGGCTCGAACAGGGACAGGCGTTGCACCAAGTCTGGCTGGTGGCGGGAGTAGGCCTCGCCGCGGTGCTGGCAGACTCGTTGGATGTCCTCGGGGCTCTTGGCGATCCGCATCCGGAACGGCAAGGGCTGGGTTTCCAGGGCGGGCCGCGTGTAAGGACGGCCAAGTCTCACAGTCGGTCTGGACATGAACACACCTTTGGTGATCCGTGATGAAAAACGATCAACCACCTGCCCCATGGCAGGCGACCGCACGGAAAAAGCAAATGGGTGGCCGACCGGGGGTCACCAGCACCGATGAAGGTGCTTACTTGCTTGACACATTCTTACAGCATGCCAGGGGTTCGTGACAAATAACCGCAAAGCGTGCGGTTATCCCGAATCAGCTTGTTGTAAAGACGTGAAAGGGGTTGCTTTGTCAGTTTTTCATTCAACGGAGGACGTCATGCAGCGCCACGAACTCTTGGGTCAGTTTGTGGCGGGGGTCCAGGTGAACCATGGGGCGCGCCAATTGGTGAGATTCCTTGATCTTCACGGAACTGCTCAGGTAGGGTTGCAGCACAGGCAAGCCGTCGTCGATCAGTTCCTGCACCAGCTTTTGCGGCAGGGTGGCTCGGGGTTGAAACTGGTTGACGATGATGCCGCTCACCGACAAGTCCTCGTTGTGGTCTGCGCGTATTTCCTGGACGTTGTCCAGCAAGGTATAGAGTGCGCGACGCGAGAAATCATCGCAGTCAAACGGAATCAAGCAGCCTTGTGCCGCGATCAATGCCGAGCGGGTGTAGAAATTCAAGGCCGGCGGGGTGTCGACGTAAATTCTGTCGTACGTTGGGCCGATTTCCAGCAAGGCATCTCGGAGCTTGTAGATTTTGTAGCGCGACTCCAGCTTGGCATGCAATTCGTCCAGGCTGGGGTGGGAGGGCATCAGGTGCAGGTTCTCCCAGGGGGTTTCGACGATGTGATCGGCGATGTCCTGCGGCCGGGCACTGAACCTCAGGGTCTGTTCGAAGAAGGCCGCGGCGTGCTGCTTGGCGTCTTCCGGGGTTTCGCCCAGCAGGTACTGGGTGGAGTTGCCCTGGGGGTCCAGGTCGACCACCAGGGTTCTGAGCCCTTGCGCTGCGCTGATGGCGGCGAGGTTGCACGTGATGGTGGATTTGCCGACCCCACCTTTTTGATTGAAGACGACGTATCGCATGGTGCAGCGGGCTCCCGTGAGGCTGAATGCACGCATTGTGCACCGCAACACGGGAGTCGCTGATGACGGCTCAGCGCGCGCCGGCGCCCGTCTCTGGCAGTTCGATCTTGACTTCCAGCACTTCGAGGTCGCCCTGGCGCTCCATGGACACCTTGATGTCG
>Ga0209617_10001005_pt1 | contig 12971 bp, 15 predicted proteins | sample LakEriepJuly2011_2_FD_187459 | JGI IMG/M metagenome (GOLD analysis project Ga0209617, IMG submission 187459) | Freshwater microbial communities from dead zone in Lake Erie, Canada - CCB epilimnion July 2011 (SPAdes) (version 2) | ecosystem: Environmental > Aquatic > Freshwater > Lentic >... | reverse complement strand
CAACCCAGCACAACACACGAGACCGGCAATGACTTGTTGTCGGCGTCGATTGTTGCGGCACAACGCCAAGTAGTTGGCTGCGCTCTTTTCTCGTATGCGCACAATTGTGGGAGCGAGGGCGTTTAAGAGTTTGCGCAGCGATGCCGGGACGAGTTTGTTGATCATGCATTGTTGTGTGCGCGAGGCACACGACAAATGCGGGGAAATAAAACTGCGTTAGGGCGCTGGTGTGCTGGCTGGTGCTGCAGGAGTTGCGGCAGGTGCTGCTGCTGGAGCAGCAGTTGTGCCCTCGGATGACGCTGGAGTCGAGGAGCTTGTAGATGTCGACGAAGTTGATGCAGTGGTTGTGCTGCTCGAAGTCGATTTGCTGTCGGTCTTGTAAAAGCCACCGCCCTTAAAGGAAACGCCAACTGGGGTGAATACCTTTTTGACTGGCTTTACGACGCCATCTTGGGGGTGGGCCAACTCGGTCAATGGGTCATCGGTGAAAGCCTGATAGACCTCAATCGTCTCGCCAGAATCAATGAATTTGTAGACATACGTTGGCATCAGGTCAACAATTCTAGGATGCAAGGGTGGCAATGCACACCGCTGTTATCCCCGCTGCAGGGTTGGGGACCAGATTTTTGCCTGCGACCAAGGCGGTGCCAAAAGAATTGATGCCCATCTTTGACACGCCTGCCCTTCAACTTGTGATGGATGAAGCAATTGGGGCTGGGTGTGACCACATCGTTGTGGTGTCAAACAAAGCCAAGAGCGGCATCGAGGCGTACTTGGTGCCTTCTCCTGACGTGGTGAAGCGAGTGCGCGACAGTGGTCGCGCCGAATTGGCAGATCGACTTTCACTCATTGGCACCGACGTCAAGATCACCGTCGCGTATCAAGATGTGCCGCGCGGCCTCGGGCATGCAGTTGCGTGTGCGCGCCAAGCAGTTGGTAACGAATCATTTGCTGTGATGTTGCCCGACGAATTAATGGGTGATGCATCGTTGTTGACACAGATGTGGAAGATGCACGATGCGGGCAACAAAAACGTTGTGGGTCTCAAGCAAGTGCCGATGAGTGAAGTGAGCGCATACGGTTGCGTAAAGACCACTGGTGCACCTGACAAAGACGGTGTTGTCACAGTTACTGGCGTTGTAGAAAAACCTGCGATCAACGAAGCGCCAAGCGATCTCATTTTGATTGGTCGTTATGTTTTGAGCGCTGACATGTTTGACATGCTCGACACACTTGCGCCAGCAAAGGGTGGCGAGATCTTGCTCACCGATGCGTTGCTCATGGCAGCAAATGCAGGCAACCTGTTGGGTGTAGTGAGCGGCATAGATCGCCACGACACTGGCACACCGATGGGATGGTTGCAGGCAGTGATTGAGATCGCATTGAAGCGCAAAGATGTTGGGGACGAACTCTCTACATGGTTAGAAGGAAGATTCAAGTGAGCAAATTGCAAGTAACGATTGATCCAAAAGAAGTTGGCATGTCGGCAGAGCGACTTAAGCGCATTGACGAACACTTTCGTGATTATGTAGACGATGGCAGGTTGCCTGGCTACACCGTTGCTGTTGCGCGGTACGGACAAATCGCGCACGTGAGCACCTATGGCATGCGCGACATGGAAAGCAAACTTCCAACCGAACTTGACACCTTGTATCGAATTGCATCAATGACTAAACCGATTACGTCGATTGCTTGCATGATGTTGGTCGAAGAAGGCAAATTGCAACTGACCGATCCGGTGAGTCGTTTTATTCCTAAATTTCGCCATACAAAGGTGTACGAGAGTGGCACCGCAGAAAAGCCAGTACTTGCGCCAATGGAAGGACCAATGCGCGTTTGGCACCTTCTTTCACACACTTCCGGTCTGACGTATGCACATAATTATTCGCATGTCGTAGACGAGATGTATCGCAACGCTGGTTTTGGTTTGGTTTCACACGGCGAAGAGACGCTTGAAGAGATCTGTGATCGCTTGGCAGACATGCCGCTTGTTTTTGAACCAGGTTCATCGTGGATCTATGGCGTGTCAACAGATGTGTTGGGTCGCGTTGTCGAAGTTGCATCGGGAATGTCACTGAATGACTTTTTCCAAACGCGTATTTTGCAACCGTTGAAAATGCAAGACACGAGTTTTTGGGTACCGAAAGAAAAACTGTCACGTTTGGCTGCGGTATACACGCCAGATGAAACTGGTTTGAAGGCAGTGCGCTTACCGTCGATGGAAGAGTCGGTGCTGACCAAGCCGTCAGCCTTTTCGGGTGGCGGCGGGTTGGTCTCAACCGCGTATGACTACTGGCGATTTTTGCAGATGCTTGAAAATGGTGGCGAACTTGATGGTGTTCGATTGATCTCGCCAACAACTCTTGACCTGATGACGAAGAATCATTTGCCAAACAATCAAGATGTCTCGCAGTTTGGTCGCGTTGTAGGCGAAGAGGTGTTTTATGACGGCCTCGGTTTCGGTCTTGGTTTTGCGGTAGTGATTGATCAGGCAAAAACTAAAGTTGCCTGCCCCGATGGCACGTACAGTTGGGGTGGAATTTTTAGTACTGCATTTTGGATTGACCCTGTCGAAGAGATCACCGCAACGTTTTACACGCAGCTGATTCCTTCAACGACATATCCGATTCGTCCATTTTTACGCAGCATGGTATACGGCGCAATTATCGAATAGCGGCAGTTAGTCGGCGCGAGAGAACGCGCCAGGTTCGTCAATCACAAAACCAAACTCGTCAACACTGACTTCAACTTTTTTGTCTTGTAACAGGCTGATGTACTCCCAGCGATGAGTGTCGAGCCGTGTATACATCTGTGGCACCACGGTGACGCCAAGTGTCTCGGTGTCTACGGTGATCACGTTTTGGGTCGATGAATGCCCTACATGCAGCGGCAGTCTGTGAATCAGTATCGAGTTGGTGAATGGTGTGCCGGGTAGGTCGATGTCGATGCAACCATCAAGTTCAGTGCGATGGTCTCCATTCATTTCGCCCCATCTGCCGTGGCCGTCAGTTGCAAGCCACAAGTCGGGCTCTTCCATGTCACGAAACAATAAAAACTGTTGCACGACCCACATTGCCGACATGCGAATTACGAAGTGGGCATTTTCGGAGCCCAGAACTCCGTTGGCTGTCCAACCCTCGTTTTCCCACAGCAAGTCGACGTGACTCGAGTGAGGTTCGACAACGTGTGTCCACGATGCGCGATGACCCGATGCAGGAAGAGCCGAATAATGAGCCGGGGAGCCAGCGTGCGAATTACTCATAGTTACAGCCTGTCATGTGGCGGTACCGTAGCGAGATAATGATCGCGATTGATGAGGCTCAAAAAACCGTGCTTGATGCATGTGGCGTGCTCGTGCCAGTTGCTACACCGTGCGAGCAGATGTCGGGCAGAGTACTGGCACAAGATGTGGTGGCGCCCGAGAATGTGCCACCTTTTGCCAACTCGGCTGTCGATGGCTACGCGGTGCGCACTGCAGATACACAAACAGTGCCTACCGAGCTTTTGGTTGTAGACACAGTTGCTGCAGGCGCTGAACCAAAGATTGCAGTAGGTGTCGGCCAGGCAATACGCATCATGACAGGTGCACCAATGCCACAAGGTGCCGACGCAGTAGTGATGGTTGAAGACACGCAACGAGTTGGTGATGACAAAGTCTCGATTGGCAAAGCAGCAAAGTTGTATGACGCGATTCGCGACGCTGGCAGTGACGTGAACAAAGGTGACACTGTGTTTGTTGCCGGGACTGTGCTCAATGCAGCAGGTGCTGGAGTGTTGGCGAGTGTGAATGCGCGAACAGTGCAGGCATACCCGAGCGCACGTGTTGCGTTGTTGTCAACTGGGGACGAATTGGTAACCGATGGATCGCCGCTCAAGATTGGGCAGATTCGTGAAAGCAATTTGACGATGCTTGATGCGATGATTGCCGCTTCTGGGTGTGAAGTGATCAATCTTGGAATCATTAAAGATGACGAAGCACTTCTTGAGCGAGTGTTGCTCGACGTGATTGAGCGATGCGATGCAATCGTTACAAGTGGTGGCGTGAGTATGGGCGACTTTGACGTTGTGAAAGCCGTGCTATCTCGCATTGCAAAGATGCAGTGGATGCAACTTGCGATTAAGCCCGCAAAACCATTCGCATTCGGACAACTTCAAGCATCCGATGGTCGTGTAGTGCCAATTTTTGGATTGCCCGGCAACCCGGTTTCTTCGATGATCAGTTATGAGTTGCTTGCGAGGCCAGCGCTGCGCAAAATGATGGGGCATACGCGCGACTTGTTGCGCCCAACAGTCAAGGCAGTGTTGGATGCACCAATTAAGCGCAAGCAAGACGGCAAGGTGCACTATGTGCGGGTGTTCGGCAGCTTTGAAAGTGACGGTCGCTTGCATGTGCGCGACACTGGCCCACAGGGGAGCCACCAACTAGCGGCAACTGCCCTTGCCAACGGCCTTGCATACGTGCCAGACAGCATGGGCATAGAGGCTGGCGCCGAAGTCGATGTCTATGTGATTGGTGATTTGCTGGGCTAGCGCTTTGCCACATGCCCGTAGGCTGTTGCAATGGAATTGATCGATCCATTTGGGCGCACCGTGCGCGACTTGCGCATCTCGATTACCGATCGCTGCAACTTTCGCTGTACCTACTGCATGCCTGCAGAAGGCATGAAATGGCTGCCCCGCACTGAAGTGCTGACGTATGAAGAGCTGCATCGCCTTGCATCTATTTGTGTGAACCACTTTGATGTCGATGGCATTCGCCTCACCGGTGGTGAGCCAACAATGCGCGCACACTTGCCCGTGTTGGTGCAAAAACTTGCAGGGTTGATAGTGCCCGCAACAGCCAACTCTCCGCGAGCAGGTAAGCCAATTGATCTTGCAATCACCACCAATGGTGCAACACTTCGACTTATTGCCCAAGAGCTGCGCGAAGCCGGGCTCGAGCGCATCAATATCTCGATCGACACTTTGAAGCGCGAACGCTTCTACGAGATGACTCGACGCGACGAACTCGAGCATGTGCTCGACGGCATTGATGCAGCCATTGCCGCTGGTTTTTCGCCAGTCAAACTCAATGCGGTTGTACAACGCGGCATTAACGATGACGAGATTGTCGACCTGGCAACTTTTGGTCGCAACAAAGGCATTGAAGTTCGTTTTATTGAGTTCATGCCACTTGATGCGCAGGGCACATGGGAAAACAATCAAGTTGTTGGTCAAGACGAGATCGTTGCCGCAATTGCTGCCGTGTATCCACTCGAGTTGATGCCTGCTCGTGGTGCCGCACCTGCCGACCGCTGGCGCTACCTCGATGGCAAGGGCACAGTTGGTGTTATTCCGTCAGTGACCAAACCATTTTGTGGTGACTGCGACAGAGTGCGTCTTACTGCAGACGGCCAATTTAGAACATGCCTGTTTTCAACCAATGAGTTTGATCTGCGTGCAATGTTGCGCGAGGGTGCAAGCGATGATGCCATTGCGGCAGAGATCAAACGCGCAGTTGGCACCAAGTGGGCGGGGCACAACATCGGTAACGTGACGTTTGTGCGTCCGCGACGTTCAATGAGCCAGATAGGTGGTTAGTCATGTCTGATTTACAGTTTTCACATCTCGATCCAGCAGGCAATGCCCGCATGGTCGATGTCACGCCAAAAGAAGCCACGCACCGTCGTGCAGTTGCGCGTTGCAAAGTGTTTATGAAGCCCGAGACAACCGCTGCGATTGCCAATCGTGAAGTGAAAAAGGGCGACGTTATTGCGGTCGCTCGAGTCGCCGGTATTCAGGCCGCAAAGCGCACAAGCGACATGATTCCGCTGTGTCATCCGTTGCTCATCGGTGCAGTGCATATCAACTTTGAAATCGCCGACGACTTCATTGCCATCGAGGCTCAAGTCGACACTGTTGACCGCACGGGAGTCGAGATGGAAGCCCTGCATGCGTGCAGCGTTGCCGCCTTGACCATCTATGACATGTGCAAGAGCGCGGATAGGGCAATGGTGATCGGCGAATTGACGCTGTGGGAGAAGTCGGGTGGCCGCCAAGGCCTCTACCGACGAGAAGATCAGCCAGGCCAATAAACATAAGGGTTTTGGCTGTAGTGCCAGATCAAATTACCCCGTTGTTGTCCCGTTTGTAGCAATTTTGTAGTCATTCTGTAATACACTCAATCCACTCATGAGCAAATTGATTTTGATCATCGTCGGCGCCGCATGGCTCGCAGTTCTCTTGCCTCCAATGGTTCGAGCCAAATTGCACGGCAGCCCATCCAACTCGGTGAGCAATTTCCGTCGTCAGTTGAACTCACTCGAATCTTCGGGTGGCCGCAGCCAGCAGGGTCAGTTGCGCAACATGGCGCGCCCTCTTGCTCCATCGCAGCAATATCGCAGCGCTGCCCAACGTACTTCGCGCCCACAACCATCGCGCCCACAACAAGGTGCATTGAGCAACCTCACGGGCGCATTGATTCGTCCAGAAGGTGTGCGTCATCATCGTGCTCCAGCAATGTTGAACCCGCAGGCCATGGTGCGCCAGCGCCGCCAAAACTTGGTAGTTGGCATGGCGGTCGTTACTGGTATCTCGTTGTTCTTGGCGTTCACCACTGGGTCGAGCGCATTTGTGTATCTCTTTACGGTGAGCCTGCTTGCCTTGTGCGGTTACTGCTACGTGTTGGTGCAGTTGCGCATCAAGCGCGAAAACGAGCGGTACCTGCGTCAGTTTCGACGCGTCGCCTAAAGCCGCTGCCCGCTAGGGTTTGCTAGGAAATAGGGGCTGTAGCTCAGTTGGCAGAGCGGTACGTTCGCAATGTACAGGCCAGGGGTTCAATTCCCCTCAGCTCCACGCCAACGGCGACATAACACGAACAGGGGAACAACAAGTGGCACTCAGTTGGACAGAAGCGAACGCAGCAGTAACTGCACCAGGACAAATTTTTGAACTCATCGATGCTGAAGTGATGGGCGTTAAGACACAAATTTTTAAGAATGCACCACCGCACCTCGGATTAGTTTTTGCTGGCGCACGTGGCCACGGTGACAAAACATTTTTGGTCTACGAAGGCGAAACATGGTCGTTTGCAAAGGCGATGGATCATGTTGACGCACTTGCAGCGCTACTTGTGAATACCTATGGCGTGAAAAAAGGCGACCGCGTGGCAGTTGCGATGCGCAACTATCCAGAATGGGTGATTTCTTTTGCCGGAATTATTTCGGCGGGCGCAGTCAACGTGTCGATGAACTCGTGGTGGACAGAAGACGAAATGAATTTCGCACTCGAAGATTCTGGTGCGACCGTGTACATCTGTGACGAAGAGCGCTACGCAGTTGGTGCCCCAACGTGTGCCAAGCACGGAATCAAAGTGCTTGTAGTGCGCACCGACAAACCAATGCCTGCAGGCGTTGACAAGTGGGACGAAGTCCTGCCACTTGGTGCCGCGCATCCAGGCGCAGAGATCAACCCCGACGATGATGCAACGATTTTGTATACATCAGGCACAACCGGCCGACCAAAGGGTGCAGTGTCGACACATCGCGCGATCGTGTCGTCATTGATGGGCTTCTCGTCGCGTAATTCAGTGCTTACGCTCTCAGGTACAAAACTCAAAGAGGTAACAGGGCCCGAGATTCCAACATCGTTTATTTTGATCGTGCCACTGTTTCACGTAACGGGTTGTGTGCCCGTGATGATGAGCTGCTTTATTGCCGGCCTCAAACTTGCAATCATGTACAAGTGGGATGCCGAGAAGGCTCTCGAAATGATTGAGCGCGAACAGATCACCAACTTTGTTGGTGTGCCAACGCAGAGTTGGGACTTGGTCAACTCGCCAGCCTTCGACAAGTACGACACATCAAGCCTTCGTGCTGTGGGCGGCGGCGGTGCACCATCGCCAACAAGCCTCGTGGGCAAGGTCAATGACAAAGTGAAAAACGGAAGTCCACAATTGGGTTACGGCATGACCGAGACCAATGCATTTGGTCCTGGCATCACCGGTTCTGATTACTTGGCTCACCCAACTTCGACTGGTCGTGCAGTGTTGCCAATGCGCGTAGAAATTCGTGACGAGAATCTCAAGCCAGTGCCAGTTGGCAAGTCTGGTGAGATCTGGTTCTTTGGACCGATGTTGATTCGCGGCTACTGGAACCGTCCAGATGCAACAAAGGAAACAATTGTTGACGGCTGGTTGCGCTCGGGAGACTTGGGTCGACTTGATGAGGATGGATTTGTCTATGTGGAAGATCGCGTCAAAGACATGATCTTGCGCGCAGGCGAAAACATTTATGGCGCAGAGGTTGAAAGCGCAATTTATGAGCATCCGGCCATTCACGAAGCCGCAGTATTTGGTGTGCCACACGAACGACTTGGTGAAGAAGTTGCTGTTGCGATTTATCCAAACGACAACATGACAATTACTGCTGAAGAACTGTGGGCATTTCTTGATAACAAGATTGCCAAGTTCAAGATTCCTACGCAGGTTGTGATCATCAATGAGCCTTTGCCGCGCAACGCTGCAGGCAAGTTTTTGAAGCGCGACTTGCAGCAACAGATCGTTAAAGGAACCCTCGTTCCTACAAAACGATAGTTATTGCTCAATAGGCAGTTGCACAGGCAAATACCGGCTTCTCTCCGGTCGCCCATAGCAACTAGTGTCTTGTCACGTGCCACCAATTGATCTGACCCGTGACGGCGGGGTGCGATACGACGTAGTTGCAATCGGAAACGCATTGGTCGACGTGATCGCTGCAGTTGAAGACCAGTTTTTGGATGTCGAGCAGGTCGTAAAGGGATCGATGACGTTGGTGGATGCCGAGCGCTCGGCGCACCTGTATTCGCGTATCACCAAACCAACACAAACGAGTGGTGGTTCGGCAGCCAACACTGCGTACGGACTTGCGAGTCTCGGTGGGCGAGCGGGATTCATTGGCAAGATTGCCGAAGACGATTTGGGTCGCGTATTTGGCAACGACATGAAGACGGTCGGTGTTGGGTTTCACCCTGGAGCGACGTCGACAACTGAACCAACAGGTCGTTGCATCATTGCAGTCACCCCTGACGGTCAGCGTTCAATGAGCACATTCTTGGGTGCTGCAAGTTTGCTTGATCCTGCAGATATTTCACGTGAAGCAGTTGCATCTGGCGCCGTGTTGTTTCTTGAGGGTTACTTGTTTGATCGTGATCTGGCAAAAGAAGCATTTCGCACCGCATCAAAATACGCGCATGAGGCTGGACGCAAAGTTTCACTGACTCTTTCTGACTCGTTTTGTGTTGACCGCCACCGCAGTGACTTCATGGCGCTCATCAAGAACGACATTGATATTTTGTTTTGCAATGAATTTGAGTTGCAGTCGCTCTACCAAACAAGTTCGTATGAAGAAGCGCTCGAAAAGCTGCGCCACGATTGCGAGTTTGGCGCCGTTACTCGCGACAAGCGCGGCTCGGTTGTAATCAACGGTGACGATGTTGTGCACATTGAGCCAGAACCTGTAGATCAAGTAGTGGACGCAACTGGTGCGGGCGACATGTATGCGGCGGGCTTTTTATATGGCTTTACGCGCGGCATGAAGATTGAAGACTGCGGAAGACTTGGATCGCTTTCGGCATCAGAAGTGATTACACATGTTGGTCCACGCCCATTGGTGCAGCTGAGCAGTCTGATTCCAAACCACCTACGCTGATACGTATGGCAACTGATTCGCACGACAATCTGACAGTTCTTGGCTCGACAATTCGTCACGCCATCGACCACGTAGAAGTTTTTCCGGCTCCAGCCCACGTGACGTTGGTGCGATTTACGACTGATGAAGTGACATCGATTTGCCCGGTAACTTCGCAACCCGACTTGTCACACGTAACAATCGAATTTAAACCCGATCAACTGTGCATCGAGTCGAAGTCGCTCAAGTTGTACCTGTGGCGCTTTCGCGACATGGCCGTGTTTGCCGAAGCACTTGCTGCCGAGATTGCAAACGAAGTGATGACCACTGTGAAACCAATGTGGGTCAAAGTTGAACTCACACAGCGACCACGTGGTGGCATTGAAGTTCATGCTGTTGCCGAGCGCAACCGCTAGCTAACTACGCCTCTTCGTCGGCTGGTACAAACTCCAATTTGAGGTCGCCAAGATTGATCAGCGTTGATGCAACCCAATGTCCAAGTGCACCAAAGTGTTCGTCGAGCACAGCGCTCGTGCCATCTTGCAGGGTTTCTTCTGCCAATTCGTATTCGCCTTCATAAGTAATTTCGAGCGCAAAGTCGGTGTCGTCGCTAGAAGTTGGATGACCAATTTCGATCGTGATGTTGTCGCGCTCGAGTTTGCCATTGCCAACGACTGGGCTATACATGACCGCCACATCGTCGACAACTGAAGGGTCTGGTTGCTGTGCGAGTCGCTGAATGCGAAACACAACTTCAATCTCGATGGATGGATTGTGGTCGAGCACTTCTTCCACATACCAACTGCGATAAGCGGCTTGACTACGACTAGGCCAATTGAACGTGATGTGTGCAACTACCCGCGGTGGTTGACCTTCGCCGGGCAAGCCATAACTCGTTTCCCACACCAAGTCACCGAGCAAGATGTCGGATTGCAGATGTTCTTCAAACGCTTGACGCTCAAGAAATGCATTGCCAAAAGCGTCGCGAAGAGCACTGATTGCATCGGTGAAGACATGGTCGAGCATGCGTATTTAGAGTAGTCGCTAACCTTGAGTCATGGCATTGGTCTTACTTGAAATTGCGGATGGTGTAGCAACACTCACACTCAATAACCCAGACGAGCGCAACACGATGACTGCGCCGATGGTTGCCGAGATCGTTGCGGCAATGGATCGGATTGAGAGCGACAGTGCGGTTGGCGCACTCGTGGTGACGGGTACCGCCCCCGCATTTTGTGCCGGCGCCAATCTGGGAAACCTGGCAGAAGCCGATGGCAATTCGCTTGGCGTGATCTATGAAGGTTTCTTACGCATAGCGCGCAGCCCGTTGCCAACGATCGCTGCGGTCAATGGTGCCGCGGTGGGAGCAGGAATGAATTTGGCACTTGGTTGTGATGTGCGCATTGCCGCAAAACGAGCCAAGTTTGATACGAGATTTTTGCAACTCGGCATTCACCCTGGCGGCGGACACACTTGGATGCTGCGTCGCATTGTTGGACCACAAGTGGCTGCAGCAGCGGTGCTGTTTGGTGAAGTGCTGGACGGCACCGAAGCGCAACGAGTTGGGCTCGCGTATCGCTGCGTTGAGGATGCAGATTTGCTTGCCGTCGCGCACGAGATGGCGGCCCGTGCCGCAAGTGCACCACGCGAACTTGTGATTGAAACCAAAAAAACTCTTGCGGCAATGGCCGATGTGCAAACTCACCCGGACGCCGTGGCGCGTGAACTTACTCCGCAATTGTGGAGCACCCGCCAACCTTGGTTTGCCGAGCGTTTGGCTGCACTACAAGCAAAAATCACCAAAAAGTAAGTACAGGTAGTTGATAGCGCCAAAGTCGCGCGGGTGCCGGCCGTAGGTGTACGGTGAAACATAGGTAGCTAGCAGTGTCGAATTCGTCAGTATCGAGAGATATGAAAGGCGGGGGAAGCAATGAGCAAGCGTCACAAACACCGACAAGTGGTGTTGCCACCAACAATTGAGACTCGAGCACACGCCCACAATGAGCGTCACCGAGTGAACTCAGAGTTGCATCTGGTGACCAACTTGGTGAGCCACGGGGTAGAGCCCGATGATGTCATCGAGCCTGGTCCGGCTTGGAAACCGCTGCATCATCACGATGCGGAAATTGGTATCGAGCAATCGCGCAAACAAGTCATCAAGCATTGGAAGACAAAAGCTTGGAAGCGGCGCAAGGTTGTGCGCAAGCAACGAGTACTCGAGATAGAACATCTGCGCGACATCGCATAAATATTTCTAGATCTTGATTTTTATTGCAGCCACTCAGCGCTGAGCTCGTCGCGGCGTTGTTTCCATTCTTCAATGGTGAATCCGTAGCGCACGTGGTCTTCCCACACGCCGTTGATTTCTAGAAAACGTTCGGCCAAACCCTCTTCGCGAATGCCAAGTTTTTCCATCACACGACGACTGTTGTAATTGCGAGGAATAATGCAGATCTCCATGCGATGCAAGCCGAGATCTTCAAACGCATATTTTGAAACCACGAGCACTGCTTCTGACATGAAGGCACTACCGGCGCGAGCCTCATCGATCCAGTAGCCAATGGTGCCGCACTGCATAGCGCTGCGCACAACATTATTGATATTGACTTCGCCCGCAAATGAGCCTTCAATAAAAATTCCGAATGCGTATGAGCCGCCAGATTGGCGCTCGCGATCGCGAGCAATACAGCGATTGTTGAACGCCTCGCGATTGGTTGATGGGTCTGGAAGATACGCAGACTTGATGGGTTCCCACTTGCTCAGCCATTCGCCGTTACGGTGGCGAACTTCGCTCCAGGCTTCAAAATCTGTTGCTACGAGTGGCCGCACAATAATGCGTTTGCCATACAGGCGCAGTGGTGCGCCTGCTGACGTGACGACACTTGCTGGGTGCAACTGGTGACTAGATGGCGAACTCATTGTGGATCCAGTATGTGTTGCACGACGCCGTCAAGCAAATTGTGCACAGACACCGTGATAGAGGGCAGGCGAAGTCGGCGCATGATGCCAACGAGTGCGCAACAGCCACCCACGATGACATCGGCACGTTCGCCCGGAAGCCCAGGGTTTGATTTACGGTCGGTCAAAGACTCGGTGGCGAGAGTGCGAAAAACATCTTCTGCGGCTTCTCGTGTGAGCGTCATGCCATGCAGCGCAACAGGGTCGAAACGTGCAATGCCCATCTCGACAGCAGCGATTGTGACAATGGTGCCCGCAACGCCCACAACTCTGGTTGCGTCAAGCACGTGAGGTTGCTCGCGTACAAGATCATCCATGAAATCGGTAACAAGGCCAATTGCATTAGTGAGTTCTTCTGGACGTGGCGGG
>Ga0209617_10001003_pt1 | contig 12991 bp, 10 predicted proteins | sample LakEriepJuly2011_2_FD_187459 | JGI IMG/M metagenome (GOLD analysis project Ga0209617, IMG submission 187459) | Freshwater microbial communities from dead zone in Lake Erie, Canada - CCB epilimnion July 2011 (SPAdes) (version 2) | ecosystem: Environmental > Aquatic > Freshwater > Lentic >... | reverse complement strand
CTGCGAAAAGAATTTTACGCCTGAGGCCTAAGGCAAAAATTCAAAATTACTTCAGTCTGCGTGAGGAACATCCAAGAAAGCTTCCGAACCCCCGATTTGTTGAAGATATGAAAAAGGACTTCAAGAAAAACCTGGCTGAATGGCGTTGGCTAAAAAATATAATCAAAGAACTGAAGTCTAAAAAAACTCTCGCCGATGTGTGTAAGTTTCGCCTGACCGGGAACCCCGATGTCCTCTCTCAATACAAGGTGCAGTTGCGCGAGCAGTATTTCGATCCAGGTTTGCCGCTTTCCAATGGAGAGGCCTTTGTTGATTGTGGCGGTTTCGATGGGGACACCACGGAGGAGTTTATTCGGCGCTGCCCTGGCTATGAGCGAGTTTGGCTATTTGAGCCTTCGAAAAAAAACCTGGGAAAAGCCAAGAAGCGTTTAAAGGGTTCGCGAGACATCCAATTTATCTCGAAGGGAGTTTCAGATCGAGATGGAGTTCTGAGTTTTAATTCAGACAAGGGCTCGGCGAGTGCCTTGTCGAATACAGGAAACACTTCGATCACTGTGACGACGATCGACAAAGAAATACAAGAGCCTGTATCCTTTATCAAAATGGATCTTGAAGGGTGGGAGATGAAAGGCCTAAGTGGGGCACGTAAGCACATCATTTCCGATCATCCAAAGCTTGCGATTGCTGTTTATCATCGAGCTGAAGACTTTTGGAAAATCCCCCGATTCATATTGGGCCTAAGAAGTGATTATCAGGTGCTCCTAAGGCATTATACGGAGGGGTGGAGTGAAACTGTAATGTATTTTATTCCCATAAAACAATGAAATCGAACCAATCGGGAGCTCTGCACGTAGGACGCCCCAATATGGGGAATCGGAAGGACTTTCTTAGGCGGGTTGACGAAATTCTTGATCGACGCTGGCTTTCAAATAATGGCCCTGTGGTGCAGGAGTTTGAAAAACGGATCGCGGAGATTCTGGGAGTCAAACATGTAGTGGCTATGTGCAACGCCACTGCTGGAATTGAGATCGCCTGCCACGCTTTAGGTCTAAAGGGGGAAGTGATTGTTCCCAGCTACACGTTCATTGCCACTGCACATGCATTACAGTGGCAGGGAATTACCCCCGTTTTCGCTGATATGGATCCTGGGACACACAATTTAAATCCTGAAAAGATCGAGAAGCTTATCACGCCTAAAACAACCGGCATTATCGGCGTTCATGTTTGGGGCAGGGGTTGCGACACGGAGGCGATTGAAAAGGTTGCGGCTAAGAACAGGCTTAAAGTCATGTATGATGCCTCGCACGCTTTTGGCTGCTCCTACAAGGGGCACATGATTGGGACATTTGGGGAGTGTGAGGTTTTCAGTTTTCATGCGACGAAGTTTATCAACTGCCTGGAGGGTGGAGTGGTGACTACGAATCATGACCAACTGGCCCAGCAGATGCGAATGATGACGAATTTTGGATTCACGGGGTATGACCGGGTCGAATACCTTGGCATCAACGGAAAAATGAATGAAATCTCTGCCGCAATGGGGCTAACTAATCTTGAAGCGATGGAAGCGATCATTGAGACTAACCGGAAGAACTACGACCAATATCGCGACCAGCTTCGGGATATTCCTGGGGTAAAGCTGGTGGAATATAATCCAGCAGAAAGAAACAACTACCAGTATGTGGTCATTGAGGTTGATCCATCCGTATGCCGGAGAGGTCGCGATGACCTCGTAGAAGCCCTTCACGCTGAAAACATTATTGCGCGAAAATATTTCTGGCCGGGTTGTCACCGGATGGAACCGTACAAATCTCTTTTTCCGGGTGCCTATTTAGCGCTTTCCGAGACAGAGAGGGTCTCAGCCAATGTTATCGTCCTGCCAACCGGTCAGCAGATTCAGGATTCGGATCTGAAGAGAATCTGCAGCATCATTCGCTCAGCTTGCGAAGCCTAGGCGAGAACATTCGGCTTTCCTATCCGGAGCAAAGATTGATGGGCACCACTACTCGAGAGCGCTTTTCTGCCGGAGAGTTGGCTCCTGTGATCATTCCCACCTGTAACCGGTGGCAACATTTTCAAAACCTCGTGCGCTCTCTTCAAGCCTGTCCGGGAGCAGAAAAGACGCATTTGTACATCGCCCTTGATGCGCCTTTTTCTGAAAGCGTCGTGGAGGAGAATCGTCGAATTCTACAAATCTCCGAAGAACTAACGGGGTTTGCCCGGGTCACGATCTGGCAAAGGGAGAGCAACCTGGGCGCAGTACAGAACATTACCGACGCGGTGGATCAAGTTTTTCAGAACCATGACAGACTGATCCTTCTGGAGGATGACAATATCGTGGCAAAAAACTTTTTTCTTTTTATGAATCAAGCACTGAATCAATTTGCTGGTGACCCCCAATGTTTTTCGATCAGCGGCTATCACTATCAGAAAAGTCAAGCCTCTGATCCTGCTGTTGACTTTTATCGGGCTTCGTACTTTGCGGGCTGGGGGGTCGGCATCTATCGAGATCGTTTTTTTCATCCAACCACTAAATGTGGCGACCGGCCTTCAGAATTTTTTCTAAATCCGATAAATCTATGGAAGGCGTATTGCCTTACTCCGCACCTTTTTCGAATGTATATGGAGGGCAGGTTGCTAGGAAAAGTTTATGGTGATGTCCTTTTTTCTCTCATTTGCATGCAAGAAGGACGATATAGCGTATTCCCTGCTTTAACGAAAGTAATCAACCGAGGAGCAGATGGCAGCGGTCAACACTGCGAGGCTTCCATAGAAATATTCCATGAAGATTTTGAAAAAGAAAATCAGGAGAGCTTTGACTTTTCCCCATGCTTGGCAGCAGATATTCATTTTTGCAAGGAAAACCGAAAATGGTTTGCTGCTCACCAGTCTGCACCCATGCGGCATACGATTTCCCTTTTTTGGCGTTACTTCACTAGGGTTGTCGGGCTTCGCCCTACCCCGCCATTAGCTAGTTACCGGCCGACGCAAAAAGCAGAGGAGAATTAGCATGGCTTGAACAAGATGTATGCCCGAACTCATATAATTCGGATTCGGGTGCCCTTAGCGCAGCGCCTCTTTACGCGATAGATAGCGTTCTTACTTCATTGAGGACTGGATGTGCTGTTTAGGCGAGAAATATGGTCAAAACTCTATACTTCGATATAAAATATATAAGTCAGAAAGATTACTTTTGAGTCTTAATACAAAGATAAATCAAGATTTAGCAATCTCGAAGGATGAAAAGCGAGAAGTGGCCTGCCCGATTTGTTCGAGCCTGGCTTCCTGGAGCTTTTCTCGGACAATCCTTAATATACATTTTGCCAACCTATATATTTGTCCTAGCTGCGACTATCTGTTTGCCGAAAATCCTCATTGGCTGAAGGACGCTTACCATCGTGTCATTAACACTATGGACACAGGTTGCATGGCGAGACTCATTCATTTGAGGGACGAGACTGCATTGCCTATTTATCTAATGCCGGGGGACAGAGGTTCATGGATTGATTATGGTGGAGGGCACGGTGGTTACTGCAGGTTGATGCGAGATGTGGGTTTTGACTTTTATTGGAATGATCCCATGGCCGAAAATCTGTTTGCGGCCGGATTTGAGGAGCCTTCTGGTATAAAGTTTGCGGGCGTGACATGTTTTGAGTGCTTCGAACATTTCACTGATCCTCGGGAAGAAATGAAAAAAATGCTGGCACGGGGACCCCGTATCATATTCAGCACGGAATTGAGGCCTCGGCGTGTTCCGGATCAGGACAATTGGCCTTACTACGGATGGGAGCATGGTCAACACGTGGGTTTTCACACCCAAAAATCACTTCGAGCGTTGGGAGAGATTTTTGGGCTTCAACTTGTCTCTGACGGATCCTTTCTACATGCATTCATTCCCGAGACCGAAGCGGACACGGTTGCTGCAAGGCTGATTCATCACAGGAGACTGCCACTGACCGCCTGGATTCATTCCAGAATGAGAAAACTATTTAGGACAAACATCTTTTGGGAGTCTTTATGCAAGGGGAAGATTGTCTCAAAAGACTTTGTGACTTCTTTGGAAAAAGTTTTAGGATCGAAAACTTGGACGGACCACTTGCGGATGAAAGAAGCCGCAAAGAAACGGCTCATGTGATCGATTTTCTTGCCCATCCTCACCACAGGCACACCCGTTCGTTCGATCCCTTGCGGAAGGCGATTGGACAACCATTGCGCACCCTGTACGGCGACCCGGAGACCCTGCGGGAGTACCTTCCCTCGCTGCAGAAGCAGCCGCCACGGCTGTTGATCCTTTGGCAGTTGGAACATCTGGCCGCCTGGGCATCCCACTTTTGTCCGGTTCTGGTATTTCCTATGCACGATCTCACTCGCATGACTCCGGACGCCTACCTTGCCTCTTTGAGGGAGGTGGAGTGGATCAGCTTTTCCCGCATACTACACCAAAGACTATCGGGATTGGGGCTATCCAGTCGGTATTTGCAGTATGCACCCGATCCGGACGGCTTTCCGGAGGTGTCGTGGCAACAGGGGCCTCGGGCCTACTTTTGGGAGCGGATGCCGGTGGAGTTGGACGGGCGGGCCGTGCGGCAGATCTTGGCGGCGATGGGAGTAAAGGATCTGGAGGTTCGGCGGATGGGGGATGCCCTTTTTTCATCCGCCGAGAAAACCGAACGTGAGGAGGCGAAGCGGACTTGGCAGGGTCGAGAGGATTATTTGCGGTCATTGGCCGGGCGGAATGTCTTTGTGGCGCCCCGGCGGTATGAGGGAATTGGGATGGCATTTTTGGAGGCGATGGCGATGGGGATGTGCGTAGTAGCGGAAAACCAGTCGACGGCGAACGAGTATATTCTTTCTGGTGAAAATGGGATTCTTTACGGAGGGGGCCGAGCCCATCTTTTCGCTCCCGCCCCTGCGTCCCTGAGCGAGCTGGAACGGATGGGAAAAGCGGCACGCGAATCCATCGGGCAGATTCACCGGAATTGGCTAGAGACCCAAGGTGAAGTCAGCGAGAGGGTCAGATCACTTTTGGAAAAACCAGTGAAAAGAAGGTTGGCCGCGACAGGGCTACTGGAAGCGACTCTTGAATTTTCTCGAAAACCCGAAAAGTTCTGGGCTCTCGCCGCTTCGATTTCTCCAAGCGAAAAAATCTGGCGTTCGGAAAAAATAGAAAAGCGGGCTCGCTCCCGTCGGGGGTTGCTTGGGGGTTTGCGGCACTTTTTAAGGAACCCAAGAAAATCGTTGGTTGATTGGCTGGCCCAATAGAACACGGGGGCGGGTTAAAATCAGGGGTTAGGCTTCAGGAGCCTAGAAGAAAGGATAGTGGCAGCGGAAATGGACTCCCCTGCTGTTATTTAAAAATTCGCTTCGAGATAGATCGCCTCCAGCGGCTGAGGGTTCGCCGGATATGGTAAAGGGCCCCTTGTTTAGCCATTTCAACTGCTCCAAGGTTGCTGGCCAGAAGATTAGCAGCCTCACGAATCTTTTCCGACGGGGCATAGATAAGTGTTTCTCTCGCGCGGAATAGAACGTGAAACTTGGTGGCTGAAGGCACTTGATCGTCCAAAGCATGTCTTTGCATGAGGAGGCGGTGCTCTTCGAGAGCGAGGCCGGATAACTGGTTCTGTTGGCTGGCTTGGTTAAAGTGCCGGCGAAATTCAACTAAAGGCTCAGAATCGTACGCCAAGCCGCCTCTCTGAAGAAGGTGAAGCCACATTTCGATGTCAGTATTTTGCTTGATGCTGTCGGAGAATCCACGAGCTGCATCGGATCGACGAAAAAGGCAGCAAACCGGCTCCCCGATCAGATTGTCCTGATGTTCGAGAATTTTTGGGATAATTTTATCCTGCGAAAAAACGCCAGAAGGCAAGTTAACCAAGGTTTCGATCTTAACGGACGATACGTTGATGATCCTTCGGGCACAGGCCGCTAAAGCCACCCCAGGAATTTGCAAACTTTGCCACTGTCGGGAAAGGCAATCGGCTCGATCCAGCCGATCGTCTCCCCCCATCAGCTTCACTGCTTCCCCCCGCGCTTGGCGCAGGGAGAAGTTCCAATTTTCAACCATGCCCAAGTTGCTGGGCTGATGAAAAATCCGGATTCTGCTGTCGCGTCGAGAGTAATCTTGTAGAACCGAAAAAGTATTATCTGGGGAGGCGTCATCTGAAGCAATCACTTCCAAGTCTTGAAAATCTTGGCGCAGGACAGAATCCAGTGCTTCGGGCAGGAATTGTGCCTGATGGTAGCATGGAATTAAGACACTGATCTTCGGAGGCTTGGGGTGGGTAGATACTTTCTCCATGGATTTATCTAGGCCCATAATGCCTCATCCAAAGAGTGAAGAGAAATAGTTTAACTTGAGAAGATCAACTAGGATTGAACGATCGACTTTCCCGTTATTTGGAGAGATTATCCAAATATGATATTTCTTTTGGGAGCGTCGGGCTACATTGGACAGGCCTTTGGCAAAGAAATGACCCAAAGAGGAATTCCTTTTCGACCTGTCTCTCGTAAGGAAATAAACTACTCCGACTACCGAGTTTTGCGGGCTACTCTTCAAAAAGAGAAACCGGCGTTTGTTATTAATGCGGGGGGATTTACCGGGAAACCCAATGTGGATGCCTGTGAAAACCAGCGAGGAGAAACGATTGCTGGGAATGTCACCTTAGCCCAAACGGTGGCTCAAGCTTGTGAAGCGGCCGGAGTGCGCTTGGGCTATGTCTCCTCCGGATGTATTTATACCGGAGCCAAAGTGCGGCGGGAGTGCGGGACCTGGGCGGTGGAGGATCGGCTGACCGAGCCCTTGGTTTCTGAGTTGTTGTCCAATAGGTCGGACCGTATCGCCGGCTTCAGCGAGACGGACGAACCCAACTTCTGTTTTACTCATAACAACTGTAGTTTTTACAGCGGAACGAAGGCCTTGGCAGAGGAGGTGATGGCCGGATTCCCAGATTTTTACGTCTGGCGCCTCCGAATTCCTTTTGATGAGTTTGACGGGCCGCGCAACTACCTTTCCAAGGTCCAGCGCTACGCCAAAGTTTACCAAAACTGGAATTCGATCAGTCATCGTAGGGATTTCGTCGCCGCTTGCCTGGATAGCTGGCTTCAGAAAATTCCTGGTGGGATTTATAATGTAGTCAATCCAGGCTACATTTCGACACGGGAAGTTGTGGAAAAGATTCAGCAACGGCTAAAGCCTGCTTGGATACCAGAGTTTTGGGCGAGTGACGACGAGTTTTATCGTTTTGGCGCTGTCACGGCACGCTCCAACTGTATTTTGGATGCCAGAAAGATTCTTAAGGCAGGAATCCGCATCCGGCCGGTGAGTGAGGCCCTACAGGACTCGCTGGCAAGCTGGAGAGTATAAACGTCGTTAGGATAGGAAAAGACTGCGGAGGCAACAAAAGTAACTAGACAATCGTTAAATCTCCTGCGACCAGCTTAAACCCAAAAAGCAAGAACGTGTTTTCCCTAGTCGATGCTGATCTAAATCTCGGAAACTCGGTGGGCCATTGGGCTCGATCCTTCTTTTCTCACAAAAAGTCTGAGTAAGCCGCAAAGTCCGCACGATAAAGACGCTCGATTTTCCGGCATGTTGATGCGTTGAGGAAATTACGATATTCAGGCCAATCTTGGGAGATGAACGGCATCTTAAAGGGGGTCTTGGAAACATCGCCGTCATGAAGCGTGCGATGAGCATGGTGGGAGGAGCTGATGCGAGAAATCTCGGCGTTGAGGTGCAGGCGCACGTCTTGTGTAGGGGTGGCGAAGTCGAGTAGCGCATCCAGAAGTGGTTCCCGATCGGCGTTTATGGTCCGAGTCGGACGGATCGAGCGTTCCAGCGGGTGGTGCTGTTTGCGAAGGTGGATGTCACAGGCGGTGATGTCTCCAGCTTCCAGCTTGCTGAGAAATGAATCAAACGAAAGGCTATCTTGGCTCAAATCGAGCCCCAAATCCTGGCGGAAGGAGTTGTTGTTGTGGGGGTAGCGAAGAACGTGACGGAAGATACTGACCGCCCGCTTATATGGATCACGGATAACGCGGACCCAGGCGAGTTTGCGGGGATCGGTGTTTACTAACCATGTTCGGTAGTAGTCAAGCGTGGGCAACACTTGCTCTCGATACTTATGGGGCCAGGGGTCGTACGCAAGTGCCTCTTTAAGAAGACCGGCGACGGCAAAGTACCAGAGAACGGAAGTCGTACAGGCGGATTTTGCTGACCAGATTAGGCCAAGGCCTCTTGGTGGAAACAGCAACGGGCAGGGACGATGGTTGAGGTGTGTGCGCGCTGCGTACAAGGTCCTTGGGAACAGGTGAGCACATTTTCCGCGGAGTAGCCCTAGCTTAGTTGTAAGGCTCAAGGTCTTTGCGCCCAAACTGCTGCGGGGGGGCGGAGCGTACTCCCTCCCCACTTGGTTTCCCAAATTGTGCGATTGCGGAACATTGTGCCAAATAAGAAAAGGACAAGGACGTACGAGCCGCCCCGATCACGACATCTCGGGCCAAGGGCAGGGGGAGGCTTCAAAAGCCGCGGGCACTCACACAAATATCCTTGAATTAAAGAATTAATATTCATAGAGGTCATCAAAGTTTCACTAATTCTCATTGGGAGGCGAGAAAATTTATGATCATGTTTAAACACTCGTGATGTATTTCACTGATTACCTTAACGATATAAAGCACAAAAATAATCTTATGGCGTGCCAGGGGAAGATTCTTATTCTATAAAATTATAAGCAGGAAAAAATAATGCCCCTAAATAATCTTAAGGCGGGCGCATGCACCACATGCGGTGGGAAGGAGTTTAGTATTCAACCTGTTTTGTGGCCTGGCCTGATCCAAGAGTGGGAACTAGGCGAGCATGAGGTCGATTATATTAATAGACAGCAGGGACATGCTTGTCGGGGGTGTGGAAGCAGCATGCGGGTGCGTGTGCTTGCCCTTGCGATCTTATCGGTTTATGTCGAGGGTGGCACCTTTGCCGAATTCATCCATAGCAGTGCTGGCCAACAACTGAAAATATTGGAAATCAATAAAGCTGGGAATCTTCATGTGGAAAAGATGGGCAGGGAATACGCTTGGCTGGACACGGGGACTCGCGGCTCGCTTCTGGAGGCAGGGCTGTTTGTTTCCACCATGGAGCATCGCGAGGGGCTAAAGATGGCATGTCCGGAGGAGATTGCTTGGCGGAACAGCTGGATCGATGACGGACAACTTCGGTCCTTGGCGACGCCCTTGGCCAAGAGCGAATACGGAATTTATCTCCCGACCCTTCTGGATGAGGGAAGAAATGAAAAGTAGCGGAATGCGGGGTGGTGGTGAATTTCACTATGGAGCCAAGTAGAAATAAAAAAAGATACTTCGTCTATTTATAGTAAATATTTACAGGCCAACAAAAGTTGTAATGCAGATGAAATCTTTTATTTAATTGGAAAAAACAAAAAGATGACTGATAAAACAATAATTTCCGTACACATTCCTAAAACGGCAGGTTCGTCTTTCAAAAAAATTCTTGAAGCATATTTTGAAGACAAAATTCTTTTTGATTATGAAGATGCTCCTATCAATACGCCGCCTTTTTTTCGGAAATACAAGGCACTCAAAGACTCGTTTTTGATCCCCAAAAAACTTCACGGTAATACCCGGTGCATACATGGGCATTTTTTGCCTTATAAATACTCAAGACTGGATCGGAATAAAACGCTGTTTGTGACTTGGCTTCGGAATCCACTGGAAAGAATGATCTCCCACTATAAGTATTGGACTCGGACTTACACCCCGCAATCGCCTCGCCTCCATCGAAAAATCGTTGAAGAAAAATGGTCTTTAGAAGACTTTTGTTTTTCACCCGCAATGCGTAACTTCTATGCACAGTTCTTGTGGTCTTACCCCCTTGAGCTTTTCGACTTTATCGGAATTACAGAGAGCTTTGATGAAGATCTGCAGGTATTCGGGCAAAAATTTCTAAGCAAAGAGGCTTTAAAAAGTGAATCAGAAAATGTTGCACCTCCAGAAGCTGCGAGGCTTTCACCATCTGAGAGCTTTCGCGTTCGGTTCGAGGATTTTCATGCTGAAGACTATCGCATGTATCGAAAAACATTTATTCAAAGGCAAAGGCCTGCTCCACCTGTGCCTCATTAAAACAAAGCCCAATGATCAATCATACGGAATTGTTACAAAAATAGATTTTCCATGTATTTCAGAGCACATGAAATCACATCAAGCGGGGGGGGCGCTATGCGATTGAGGCAACGAAAAGAGAGCGGGAATCAGGTTGGCGTCCACAGGAAACGATTGGGACGGGATTACGGAGAACTATTGAGTGGTATCTAAAAAACGGTGATTGGATACGGTCCGTTCCGGATGACGGGTACAAGGAGTGGATGCGGGCAAACCACCAAGCGCGCTCAGAGAAGACTGGTGTTTAATTATCACTTCTGAAAGTGAGTTCGGAGTTCGGCAAATAAGGGAGAGAGAGGGGTAGTTTACTATCAGACCAGGTAGAAATAAAATACAAAGGTTCATTTATTTAGACAAAAAGAAAAAACTCTATAGAAATACACGATGGAATTCACTGTATGCTTTGTGGTTCACGCTGGCGAAATTGAAATAAAATCTTCCTTATTAGCGGGATCCTTAAGAACTTATTGGCCACAAAATATTAAGATCATTGCATGCGTACCCCAAAATGGACAAATGAAGCCCTCGGCTTTTTGTGAAAAGTTTTTAAGCGAACTAGATGTAAGGATGCATGCGGTTATAAATCCCATTGGGCATAAGTATCCTCTTGGAAATAAAATTAAATGCCTCGACATTCCTTGCGAAACCAATCGAATCATATTCTTAGACAGTGATATTCTGCTTACAGCACCAGCAATTCATTCAGATTTAATCACAAATCTAGGTTTTGGTTTCAATGCAAAACCAGCAGATTGCAATACCTCGCGGCTTGATACGACAGGTTGGCTCACTTTGTATAAACACTTTGGCATACCCCTGCCTACACACACACAAATCCAAACAACAGTTAGCAATGAAACGATGATGCCATATTTTAATTCAGGTGTTCTCGCAGTAAACTCAAATTATGGAATAGGAGAGACATGGGCACACATTGCCATGGAATTAGCAAAACTTCGCCCTGATTTGTTAGATATTCATATATATGATCAGATCCCATTATCCCTGGCTGTATATAAAAATAATTATGAAATTAATCTTCTTTCAGATGAGTGGAACTATCCTTGTCATTTGAAAAAAGTGAAAGATATTCCTAAACTTGCTCATTATCATTGGCCCAAAGTTATACGAAAAGAAGATTGCTTGCTAAATTCACTAAAAAAAGTACTTGAGCGGTTTCCGATGTTAAAGACAATTTTGGAAAAGCACGAAAACTGGCAAGACCTTTCTGTTTGAAAGTCATCAGAAAACAGATTATCCAGCATTAAGGTTTTCAACAAATAAACTTCATAAAACAATAGGCATAGCAAAATGTCGCGGTGAAGCTTTTGATGCCCGTTGTAGGTCAGTCGATGGCTAAAACCGCCTGTTGGGCATTAAGACTTCCCATCTTTGAATGACACGATTATTTTGACAACCTGAACATTATAAAGTAATAAAAGTAAATGCGCTTACTAGTCATTATCATGGTTTTATTTGGTTTGGAGTTTCCGAGCAAGGCGCAGATAAATACAAATCTAGGAGTCAATTCCTCGATCGCCGCAGGGTTCAATAACATTATTCAAGTGGGGGTGCAGCGATCTTTCATAGGTGCCGGAGATGGTAATACCAATGCTGCCAACAATTCAATTGTGGGGGCTGGATATAATAATGGCGTATTTTCAGCTCCACGGTCGGGGATTGTTGCTGGCAGCACAAACAAAATCCTGACGGGGGCGGTTAATTCTTTCATTGGAAGTGGGTCTTTGAACACGATCCAATCCGAAGCCAGCAACTCGTTGATTGGCGGGGGGTCATCCAATACCATAAACACAAATTCCTGTGGTTCTGTGATAGGAGGTGGGGATTCCAATTTTGTCTATATAGTCGGATCCAATTCTGTAATTGGTGGCGGATCTGCGAACGCAGCCCTAAATGGATGGAGCGTAATCGGCGGGGGGCGGTCTAACGCCTCAATCGGTTACTACTCCTTTTTGGGGGGTGGAAGAAGTAACACAGTTGTCGGAACCGGAGCCGTTGGCTGCGGCGGGGGTGAAAATGATGTGGCTGGCGTTTACGCGTTTCTTGGTGGGGGCCAGTCAAACGTCATCAGCACAATCGGTCCCTACCCAGAATTTGCCGTTTTGAGCGGAGGTTATAAAAATAGCACGGACGGTAGCCTTTCCGTGATATCTGGAGGATTCTCCAACCTGATCACCTCCAATGGTTCTTCCGCCGTGATTTCCGGGGGTGCCGAAAACCAGGCATTGGGGCAATATGCCACTGTGGCCGGAGGCCTTGGGTCCTGGGCCGGAACCCGTTCTTTTGCGGCAGGTGTCCGCGTGAGGGCCACCAACGCCGGATCTTTTGTCTGGAGCGGACAAGATGGCCCCTCGACCGTGTCCACAAACGACAACTCTTTCACGGTGCGTTGCCAAGGGGGCGCACGGTTTCTCACCACCTCCGCACAAACCCCCGCCGCGCTGGTGGGGGTTCGGTTGGCAGGGGGAGCCACGGCCTGGGCCGTGCTCAGCGACAGCAACGCCAAGACGGATTTTCAGCCCATCCGGCAGCGCGAGGTGTTGTCCAAGGTGGCATCCCTCCCCGTCCGTGCCTGGGAGTACAAACATGATCCGGGCCGGCGCTACCTCGGCCCCACTTCCCAGGATTTCCGGGCTAGCTTCGGCCTGGGGGACGATACCTCAATCAACACGTTGGATGCGGATGGGGTGCTTTTCGCCTCCGTGCAGGGTCTGGTGCAGGAGTTGGAGGAGCGGGACCGGGCAGCGGCTTGGCGGGAACTGCAACACGCCTCCGCCCTGGCGGAGCGGGACGGGGA
>Ga0209617_10001002_pt1 | contig 13003 bp, 10 predicted proteins | sample LakEriepJuly2011_2_FD_187459 | JGI IMG/M metagenome (GOLD analysis project Ga0209617, IMG submission 187459) | Freshwater microbial communities from dead zone in Lake Erie, Canada - CCB epilimnion July 2011 (SPAdes) (version 2) | ecosystem: Environmental > Aquatic > Freshwater > Lentic >... | reverse complement strand
AAAACAAAAAACTCTTAGCACGATTGAACGTCAGCGCGAACAAACCCAGCGCTACATCGAGCGCTATGATAGTGACCCAGAATTTGTCCGTGACCAAGCCCGAGAACGTCTCGGTGTGGCCACGGAAGGTGAGATTGTGATACGTTTAGACCCGAATAGCGCTCTGGCTAAGCCTGCTCAGCCCAATTCACCAAGTAAGTCGTCACCTAAGTAAGTGTCCTTGCTTGATTTGCGGATAGGGTAAGACATTGATAGTACATCATGTCCGTAAGGAAAAAAAAGCAAGTGACCTGGGGAGGGCGGTTTAGCTCTGCCCCCGCCGAACTTATGTTAAGCTTCGGTGAGTCGGTATCTTTTGACCATCGGTTGTGGGCGCAAGACATCCGGGGCTCGAAGGCTCATGCGACGATGCTTTCGAAAGTCGGCATTTTAAAATCCTCTGAATGCAGCGCGATTATCAAGGGTCTCGATTCTATCGCGAAGGAAATTCAGTCCGGAAAATTTAAATGGAGTCGGGATTTAGAAGACGTGCACATGAATATCGAAAGTGCCTTAACGAAAAAAGTTCCAGCCGCTGCGAAACTGCACACCGCGCGGTCCAGAAACGACCAAGTGGCCACCGATGTAAGACTTTGGATTAAAGATCAATGCACCGTCCTCGATTTAGCTTTTGTTAAACTGCTCAAAACTTTAGTGAAGTTGGCTGAGAGTAACTCCGATATCATCATTCCTGGTTACACTCACTTACAAAGAGCTCAGCCGGTTTCTGTTGCCCATCATCTTCTCGCTTACGTTGAGATGTTTAATCGGGACAGAGCACGGTTTCATCAGGTAGCTGACTCCGCTAATTGGTGTCCGCTCGGTTCCGGTGCTATCGCTGGTACCACTCTTCCAATTAAAAGAGAAATCACTGCGAAGCTCTTAGGCTTTGTGGACTCAAAAGGAACAGCACGGGTCACCAGAAATTCTATGGATGCAGTAGCGGACCGGGATGTAGCTTCTGAATTCTGTTTCGCAGCTGCACTTTGCGGCGTTCACCTATCCAGGCTCGCTGAAGACGCGATTCTTTGGTCGAGCGCAGAATTCGGATTCGCAAGATTGCCCGATGCTTTCTCAACGGGCTCATCGCTCATGCCACAAAAGCGGAATCCTGACTCCATGGAATTACTCAGAGGTAAATCCGCGCGGTTCCAGGCGTCACTCGTTCACTTACTGACTCTCACGAAAGGTCTGCCGCTCACTTATAACAGAGACCTCCAAGACGATAAGCCGCCTTTATTCGATACCGCAGATCAGCTGACATTATCCTTAGCGGTTGCTGAAGCTTCTTTAGCTGGCACCACATTTAACAAAGCCAAATGCTTAGCGGCTGCATCGGATCCTGCACTGCTCGCGACCGATTTAGCTGATTGGTTAGTTAAGAAGGGAATGCCTTTTAGACACGCCCACCACGCGGTCGGTAGACTCGTCGCCCTCGCTGAAAAACTAAAGACTCCTTTGGATAAACTCAGCGACAAGGATGCGCAGACTGCGGATAAAGCTTTCACCAAGGGATGGAACGAAGTCTTTAATTTAAAGAGAGCCTTTGCGGCACGGGAAAACACCGGCATGCCCGGCCCCAAAGCCATCGCTCAACAAATTAAGAATTGGAAGAAGTCTATCCGTTAAGGCTCAAACTGCGGACTGCCTAACTCGCTGTCAGGTCTTAGTATTTAATTACTTTCAAGAGTCAGGACGGCGGCGCTGCAGGCAGGGAGGGTGACTTCAAATTGTCCAGCGGCTCCTTTGATGTCTTCACGTTTCTCAAGTTTCCACGTACCATCTTTATTAACGGTGCCTTCGCCGTAGCTGACCGCCATTTGTTCAGTAGGTGAACTTCCACTGAGACGGGTAACTGTTCCGTGAGTTCTCTTAGAGTTGGCTAAGACAACCGCGTTGGTGGCTTTGTCTAATTCTTTGTTAATGACGATCACGCGGAGTTTTCCGTCGGTGCCCAGGGTAGCGTGACTGACCACGTTGCCGGAAGATTTGGTATCAGCTTCGATTAATTTTCCGTTTCCAGCATCTTTAAATAAGAGCAGCGAATAATAGAGAGGGCGGACGGCGTAGATTTTTTTCTCCTTGTCGTAACTAATCGCGGTATAGCCATTGAGTCCAAAAATGGTATGAAGATTAACTCCGGTGGCCCCGCTTTTTGCGATATCGAATAAGAAGTCGGAACCCCAGACTGCTGCGGCAAAGACATCACTCACGCCATTGGTTCCGCCCATCGACGCCGAATTGCACTCGGCGAGGCGCCAGGGAACTCCCGCTTTTTTGGCCACCGCTAGATGTTTATCGGCCATCGCAATCGTCTTCTTTTTCGAGGCCACACTGAGGAGGCTTTCGCAGGTCGGGGGAGGATTGCTGATTGCAGATGTGGGATAGAAGTGCGATGTGGCTAAGAATAATTTGTCTTTAAAATCATTCACACAGGGTTCGTAAAACCTGAAACCGCCACTGGTCGTCGCGGGTCCAATGATATTAATACCAGGATTCTGTTTTAAAATAACGGAAAGTGCTTTTTCTAGTTCAATCTTATATTGAGCGTAGGGATACCCTTTTTCACGAAATTTTTTAGTATCTTTATCGTAGTGATCCGGTTCATTCCCGATTTCAAAACCCATGATAGACTTGTTCGCGATTTTAACTGCATAGCTAATTTCATCAGAGAATAGTTCGGGTGTATTGCTCGCTAGATTGACGGCATGAATCACTCTCCAATCTACACTCTTTATAAAAGCATAAAAATTATCCATGTGGCTGGTGGTCGCCATAAAAATTCCTTTAGCGGGTTTTTCTTTCGGCGTTTCGCGCGACCACTGGGTAAGTTCAACCTTGTTGCCCCCAAATCGTAAGACGCCTGAACCAAGATTTTTGTGTAGATTAACTAAAACGAGATTATCCGGACGAAAGTGATTTTCTGTGACGGCCGACTTCTCATAACTCAGCCCAATAAATCTGGGTGGGATAACGCCCAGAGATTTCTCACTTAATACGGAAACGGTTGTGCTCGTAGAATCAGCTGCCCAGGCGGATATGCCTGAGAGGGTGAGAGCGAGAAGGGCTGAATAGAGTTTCATCTTAGATTAATACCTCAAACTAGGCTATAAGTTGCAGAGGGACAGGAAATAATTGGAGATTAAATTGCTAATGAGGTGCAAAATGTGAGATTAGAATACATTCACGATGATTAGATTTTTACTAAGCCTGTGCTGGGTAAGTGTCACTTGGGCCGCAGCCGAGCCACCCAACGCTAAGGATTTCGATTCCTGGCAGAAAAATCGTATGGAACTCCAATCAAAGTTTTCCGTCCTGCAGGCTAAGCTTTCCAAAGATACGACTAAAATCGTCGATGAAAATCAGCGTGAGGCTCTCGCTTTTTTTGCCTCACTCTCCCAATTCAAAAAAGATTTTTCTGCTTTGGAAGAGAAACGATTCAAGTATTGGAATAATGAAGCGCTCTGGTCGCCTAAAAACTGGACCAAGGGTGAATGTATTAAGCAAACGGTTGATAAACTGCGAACGATTCTAGATGAAATCAACGCGACCAAACTTTCAGCGGCTCCGCCTTTTTCGAAACCCGATATTAATTCAGCTCAGAAACTTCTTAATGCGGTCCGCAATGCGATCGACTTAGATAAAGAATTGCAAACCAAGGCCAAGGTCCTGGTAAAATAATTTATTCAGGCTCCGATGTTTGCACTAAGAGCTTCAGTAGGCTCGTCGGCGTTGGATTGGCTTGCGCCGCAGCCTGTAGTCCGACGGGTATTAAAGAGATAGCCTTCTGTTTTAATTCGTCCAAGCGATCCTGAACCCGGGTTAAAACACTTTCGGTATCATCCTGATCCACCCACACATCGTAGAGCTTAACCTTCTTATTATCTTCAGTGATGTCTTCTTCGCCGATTTCATAGCCACAGTCTTCGAGTTCATCCCACAAAATCGCATCAGTATCAAAAGAGTCTTCCAGATCATACGTACGAATCCCCGTGAGCCACTCATCTAAAGATTTAAACGCAGTCTGATGAGAGTTGATGATTTCTGTGAAAGTGAAATCAATCCCCACGGCGACCAGACTTTGTCCGTCAACGACATCGCCTAATTTAATTCCGTCGGCTGGAGAATCATCGCTCATCCCTTTAAACTGATACGGAATTTGCGATTAAGCGATACCGATTAAGGGCGTTCGGCTGCGGCCTGACCCGCCAGCCAGCCCGTCGTCCAAGCGTTCTGAAAGTTAAACCCCCCCGTGACGCCATCGATATCCAAAACTTCCCCTGCGAAGAAGAGTCCGGGCTGCTTACGACTTTCCATGGTTTTGAAATTAATCTCCGAAAGCTTCACCCCACCGCAGGTCACAAACTCCTCCTTAAACATGCTCTTACCGGTGACGGTGAACTCGGCCTGGGTCAGCTGTTTGTATAATTTATCTAACTGCTGATTATTAATATGAGCCCACGGCGTGGTCGGATTAATCTCTGCGGCGAGTAAGAGCCTCTCCCAGAGCCGTTGGGGAATGGGTAATGGACTAAAGGTCGCGATTTGTTTTCGCGCTTCTGCGACACGTATATCATTAAACGTTTTACTAAGGGCAGCTTGGGTAAATTCGGGAACCCAGTTAATTTCGATGGTGAAGTTGTAATTAGATTCTGCAAATTCTCGTGCCCCCCAGGCGGATAGTTTTAAAATTGCGGGTCCACTCATCCCCCAATGGGTAAGTAGTAGGGGTCCTTCAGTAGTTAGTTTCGTCCCGCCGGCCTTAACTTTAACTTTTTCTACCGAAAGCCCAGCGAGATCCGTCAACCGATTATCCTGAATATGAAAAGTGAACAGTGAGGGGACGGGCGGGATAATGGTGTGACCGAAACTTTCGGCGATGGCTAAACCGCTCGATGATTTATTTCCGCCCGTGGCGATAATGACTTTATCGAATAACTCCATCTCGCCCGAATTTAATTCTACCTCAAATTTCTCATTAGCATACTGAATAGTTTTAACGCCGCGTTGGATTAAAATTTTAACCTGATTTTTCTGAGCCGCCTCATTCAGTGCATTAACAATCGATTCAGAGTTATCCGACGTCGGAAACATCCGTCCGTCCTCCTCGGTCTTAGTTTCTACCCCGCGTGTATTAAACCAGGCTAAGGTGTCGCGTGGTTGAAAGCGGTGAAAGGCGCCGAGCAGTTCGCGCCCACCTCGCGGATAATTTTTAACTAATTGCTCGGGCTCAAAACACGCATGGGTGACGTTACAACGTCCACCACCCGAAATTTTTACTTTCGATAATAGATGTGGCGTGGCTTCGTACAGAAATACCTGGGTGTCTGCTTTTTCGGCACTGGTAATGGCCGCAAAGAATCCCGCCGCGCCACCCCCAATCACTAAAATGCGTTGAGGGGTAGACATTACTGATCACTAAATCCGTATTGAGCTAGCATACGTTCAGTCGCTTCACCGAGTTTTGGGCGCATGATGGTTGGCGTATTCTTGAAGGCATCAACGGTGCAACTCAGATACCCCAGCTTTCGTTCAATCGGGTAATCTTGTTTTTTTGATTCGAGCCAAAGCTGTAATACGGCCATCGCCTTAAACCACTCAGACCATTCATGTTCACCTTGGTCGATGGTGGTGACGGCATTCTGCAGATTTGTATTTTTACCAAAAAAACGTTGCACGGCTTGAGCATGAGTTGCGTCCAAGCTCTCCAAAATATTCTGCAACTCGGATTCGTTCATTAAGTTTTATATCCTAAAACTGGGGCTAACCATTTTTCGGCTTCGGCGACAGACCAGCCTTTTCTCTTCGCGTAATCTTCCACTTGGTCGCGACCGAGTGAATCGACGTCGAAGTAAATGGCCTGTGGATTGCCAAAATAAATACCAGAAACTGAGGCCGCCGGATTCATGGCAAAGGATTCTGTTAAGGTGCAATCAATGCGGTCGGCTTGGAGTAGTCTCCAGATTTCAGCTTTTTCGGTGTGCTCAGGAGAGGCCGGATAGCCTGCAGCAGGTCGACGCCCCGCATACTTCTCGTCTACTAATTCTTCCACCGTTAAACTTTCATGGGGAGCATAGCCCCAGAGATTCTTACGCACTTCGCAGTGCAACCATTCGGCGCAACCTTCCGCCAGTCGATCTGCAATGGCTTGAATTAAAATATGACGATAAGGATCTTTTTCCTTAAATGATGCAGCGTAGGTTTCGATTTCTTGTCCCGCAGATACCGCGAAGGCGCCAATGTGATCTCCTAGTTCAGCCGATACGAAATCAGCTAGCGAGCGACAGGTTTTTACCTGTGGGCGCTTCTTTTGGTCTCTGAGAAAATGGAATTTCCCAATTTCTTTTTTCTGTGATTCGTTTTCATACACAGCGACGTCATCACCCACTCTGCGGGCTGACCAGATTCCAGCGACGCCTCTAAGATGAAAACGATTCTCTTTAATTAATAAATCAAGCTCTCGTCGGGCATCATCAAATAACTTACGCGCTTCGGTTCCGTATTTTTCCGAATTAAATATTTTTGGGAAGGTGCCTTTTAAGCTCCAAGTCACAAAGAAAGGGGTCCAATCAATCATGGCTGCGACGGACGCGCCATCGATTCGCTCGAACAGGGTTACTCCCGACTTTTTCGGTACTGGTTGGAGCGGTGCATTAAGTTGGAGGCTTTTTTGTCGAGCTTCAGCTAAGGGAATAACTTCTGCAGGTTGATTTTTCTCATAGGCCTCACGCTTACTCAGCTGACTCTCCTTGAGTGATTCAACATACGCCTTTTTTTTCTGTGGATTGAGTAGGTCGCTACAGACTCCGGTGACTAATGAAGCATCACTCACGTGTACCACGGGTCCATCATAATGCTGGGCGAGTTTGATGGCCGTGTGATCTTCCGAGGTGGTGGCGCCCCCGATTAATAAAGGGGTCGTGAATCCAGAACGCTTTAATTCTTTAGCGACGGCCGCCATTTCATCGAGCGATGGGGTGATAAGACCCGAGAGACCAATAAAATCAGGGTTAAGTCTACGAGCTTCCTCAATGATTTTTTCACAGGAAGTCATCACTCCTAAATCGGTTACCGCGTAGTTATTACACGCTAATACCACACCTACGATATTTTTACCGATGTCGTGGACGTCGCCTCGTACGGTTGCGATGAGGAATTTGCCCTGTTGCGAGCCATCAGACTTTTCGTCCGCCATGAACGGCTCCAGGTGTCGCACCGCCGTCTTCATGACGCGTGCTGATTTCACTACCTGCGGTAAAAACATTTTACCTTCGCCGAAAAGTTTTCCCACCACCCGCATGCCGTCCATGAGTGGTCCTTCGATCACTAATAGAGGACGCCCAAGTTTTTGGCGGGCCTCTTCGGTGTCCGCGACAATGAAATCTTCCACGCCCTTAACGAGGGCATGTTCAATGCGCTTTTCCGTAGGGAGATTCCGCCACTCATTCTTTTTGGAATGATCGACTTCGGTTTTTGATCCGGAAAAAGAGGGTGCCGCCTCGGTGAGTCGTTCGGTCGCTTGTGCATTCCGATTTAAAATAACATCTTCGACGAGCTCTTTAAGCTTCGGATCAATATCCGTATAAACTTCCAGCATGCCCGCATTCACAATCGCCATGTCTAAACCTGCGGCGATCGCGTGATAGAGGAAGGCCGAGTGCATCGCTTCGCGTACAGGATTATTCCCGCGGTAGGAGAACGACACGTTGGAGAGGCCACCCGAAGTTCTTGCGCCTGGACAAACTTTCTTAATCTCACGCACCGCATTGATGAAATCGAGGGCATAACTGTCGTGCTCTTTCATGCCTGTAGCAACAGTCAGAATATTCGCATCGAAGATAATGTCCTGCGGATCGACGCCTGCTTTTTCGGTGAGAATTTTATAGGCTCGCTGACAAATTCTTACCTTGTCTTCAAACGTGGCGGCCTGACCTTTCTCATCAAACGCCATCACGACCATGGCTGCACCGTAACGTTTGCAGAGTTTCGCTTGGTATATGAAAATTTCTTCCCCTTCTTTTAACGAAAGAGAATTAACGATGGGTTTACCCTGCACACATTGCAGGCCCGCTTCGAGAATTTCCCATTTCGATGAATCAATCATCACGGGCACGCGGGCAATGTCAGGCTCCGTCGCAATTAAGTTAAGAAACTTAACCATGGCCGCTTTGCCGTCGAGCAGACCGGCATCAAAATTGACATCAATGATACCCGCTCCCGCTTCGACTTGTTGTTTCGCCACTGTGATGGCCATGCGATAATCATTCTCTTCAATGAGCTTTTTAAATTTAGGCGATCCGGCTACGTTCGTCCGTTCGCCGATATTCACGAAAGATTGAGCGCCCCCGACGACATTCATTGCTTCTAATCCAGATAGTCGTAACGCGGGCGAGCTAACGGGTGCTACGCGTGGAGAATATTTTTCGACGCGTCGTTTAATCGCGGCGATGTGCGCAGGCGTGGTACCGCAACATCCGCCGACAACGTTAACGAGACCATCGCGGGCAAAAGTTTCGAGAATAATTGCAGTATCCTCTGGGCCTTCAGGAAATCCGGTCGGAGAAAGTGGATTCGGTAATCCCGCATTAGGATAACAAGAGACGTAAATTTCTGACTTACGCGAAAGCTCGTCGATGTGTGGGCGCATCTGCTCTCCACCGAGCGCACAGTTCATACCGATGCTGATGGGATGAGCGTAGCGTACGGAATTCCAGAATGCTTCGGTGGTCTGACCCGTCAGTGTGCGTCCTGATGCATCAGTAATCGTACCCGAGATCATCAACGGTAAACGATACCCCCGTGCTTCGAAAGCTTCATCAATGGCGAAGAGTGCCGCTTTTAAAACCAGCGTATCAAAAACCGTTTCACAAAGTAAGAGGTCGGCGCCCGCATCGATTAACGCATCCACCTGTTCGCGATAAGAGTCTTTTAATTCAACAAAAGTGATATCGCGTTTACCTGGGTCGTTTACATCGCGCGACATCGACAATGTTTTATTCGTCGGACCGAGCGCGCCTGCGACGAAGCACAGCCGACCGGGCGTTTTCGCCTTAATTTCATCGCACGCTTGTTTAGCGATTTTTACCGCCGCCGTATTTAAATCACGAACCAAGTGACCCATCTTGTAGTCTTCCATCGCAATGGAAGTACCATTGAAAGTATTCGTTTCTAAAATATCGGCTCCTGCTTCGAGGTAGTCGCGGTGGATCTGTAAAATGGCTTCAGGTTTGGTTAAAACGAGTAAGTCGTTATTCCCTTTTAGTTCACCGGGGTGATTGGCAAAAAGTGTTCCACGATAATCCTCTTCCGTGAGTTTTAATTGTTGAATCATTGTCCCCATTGCGCCGTCCAAAAAGACAATACGTTGACGCAACAGCCCTACCAGGCTTTCGCCGGTTTTGGTATAGGGTAGCAGCTTAAATGACATTGGTTTTACCGTGAGATTATCTAGGCGAGGGTCAAGGCACAGACGGTAACTCTTGTGTCATGCTGGCAAATCGGGCTTTTTGCACTTCGGCAAATCTTGCGAGCGGTATAAAACGATACGTTTTCCCTCAAATTTCTCATCATTCCAAAGTAAGGGACGGAGTTCGAAACTGAAGAAGGGGCTGATACCTGAGTCGGCTTTTTCCACCGCGGGGTCGCCACCTTGCCAATAGAGAATGCCATTGGGCAAAGAATGTTTCACCCCGTGAATAATGAGTTGTTTGGTTTGATGAACGAAAGTGCGAAGATCTGCCACGGCCCGACCCATAATAAAGTCGTGATCATGACTGAGTGTTTCGGCACGAGCGACTACCGGCTGAACATTTTTGAGAGCCAGACGTTTAACAATATCCTCCACTACCAGTATTTTTTTACCCACGGAATCGACCAAGGTAAATTCAGCGTGGGGATAAAGTACGGCTAAGACTAATCCCGGGAAACCTCCGCCGGTGCCGACGTCAATAATCTTTGCGCCGGGTTGAAGTTTTAAGAATTTAATCGCGGCGATAGAGGGGGCATAGTGATGCCGCTCAAGGTTTTCGATATCTTTACGCGACACTAAATTAATCTTTTCATTCCATTCGCGATGGAGTGCCGCCATTTCAGTCAGCTTTGCCCATTGCGCCTCATTAAGCTCTGGAAAAATAGAGTATAGGTTTTGCATTTAATCTGCCGTGACAATGAGCCACACCTCCGACTTGGCAAGGAAAGGCATTTCAGGCTTCACATGCGCACATTATTAAACCAATTTTGACGCATGTTTCACCACCTCGTCTTTTTCTATCTCCGCAAAGATCTCACACCTGCTGAGCGATCACAGTTCGAAACTAAATTGAGAGGCTTGGATAAAATTAAATCTATCTCGTCCTGTTATATCGGTCGCCCCACACCGTCCGAGCGCGCCATCGTCGACAGCTCGTATGACTTCGCAGAAATGTTTATTTTCAAAAGTCAGGCCGAACACGACGCCTACCAGGTCGACCCCATTCACGTGGATTTCGTCCAGTCCTGTAAGACATTTTGGAGCTCAGTTAAGATTTACGACTTCGAATAAATTCATAAGTTATTTATAAACAGCACTTTATAAATAGTATTCATTGTTAACCCGCGGAGACTTAAGGCTTAACAATAGGCGATTTTAGGCTTAGTTATTAGGGGTGTCCTCTGCCTCACCAGCACCCAGTCGTTTGACCGATGCTATTGATTTAGCGGACAGTAAACACGCCTGGCATCCTTTCACTCAGATGAAGGAGTATCAGGCTAATCCGCGTCTGCATTTGGTGCGCGGCGAAGGTTCATGGTTAATCGACAGTGAAGGTCGCCGCTACTTAGACGGCAATGCATCGGTGTGGACCAATGTTCACGGACACAACGATCCCGATTTAAATGCCGCCCTCGAGAAACAGTTACACCAATTAGCGCACGTTACTTTATTAGGATTGAATCATCCGGTGGCGACTGAGCTGGCTGAAGAACTAGCCGGACTGACCAACGGATTGCTTCCCCGATGTTTTTTTACCGACAATGGAAGTAACGCGGTCGAGGTCGCACTTAAACTTTCATTTCAGTTTTGGCAATTAACCGGCCGCCCCGAAAAACGCGGAGTGATTTCGATGTCCGGTGCTTATCACGGCGACACCTTCGGAACGATGTCCGTGGGCGATAATCGCACCTTTCATAAACGTTTCTCGCCCTGGCTTTTTCCTTCTCAAATGTTTGAGGCACCGCGCCATGAAGAATGTGCAGGTAAGATTAAATTCTCAGACGCAACCCAATCGCTTCAAGCATTAGAAAATATTTTAAAATCTCAAGCCTCACAAACTGCTTCGCTTATTCTTGAACCTCGTGTGCAAGGCGCCGCGGGAATGCACCAGCAGCCAGCTGGATTTATCAAAGCTGTAGCGCAACTTTGTCAGCAATACGATGTGCATTTAATTCTCGACGAAGTTTTCACGGGCTTTGGAAGATTGGGTTCATTGACCGCATGTACAGAGGAGGGTGTAGCTCCTGATTTTCTTTGCTTAGCTAAAGGATTAGCCGCCGGATATTTACCTTTGGCTGCTACATTAACTTCGGAGAAAATTTATGAAGCATTTCAGGGCGAATTTTCTGAAGGCCGTACCTTTTTCCACGGACATACCTTTTCGGGCAATCCCTTGGGCTGTGCCGTTGCTCTGGCCTCATTAAAAAAACTCCGCCCCATGATTTCTTCAGGGCAAATCGCAGAACGTGCGCAACAACTGGGAGACGAAATCCAAAAGAATTTTTCTGATCATCCCAATATTTCAAATTATCGTCAGTACGGATTAACCGGTGCCGTTGATTTTAAACCTGCTGATACATCTGCAAAAAGTTGGACAGTTGATATGCGCGTGGGGTATCAAATCGCTTTAGCCGCACGTCGACACGGACTCGTGATTCGACCACTCGGTGATTCCATTTTATTTGTTCCGCCGATTTCTATTCAATCCTCTGAAGTCACCCACCTCGTGCAAGCGGTACGACGGGCGATGGATGATGTAATTCCCAATCTTTAATATTATTATGACTAACCACACTCAAGCCCGTGCCCTCTACGATTTGTCTCTCAACACCTTGATTTTCAAGGCTCAGGAGGCACACCAAGCCAACCAAGATCCTGCGGGCGTGCAGCTCTGCACGCTCAAGTCAATTAAGACCGGGGCTTGTCCAGAAGACTGCGCCTACTGCCCGCAGTCGGTTCACCACAATACCTTCGTCGAAGCCGAATCATTGATGGAAACGGAAACCATCCTCGTGGATGCACGTCGTGCGAAGTTGGGTGGAGCTTCACGTTTCTGTATGGGTGCGGCTTGGCGCAGGGTGTCGGACGGAAAACAATTTGATAGCGTACTGAAAACTGTTTCGGGCGTAAAAGAATTGGGTCTCGAAGTTTGTTGTACACTCGGAATGTTGTCCGAACCTCAGGCGGTGCGCCTAAAGGAAGCTGGTTGCGATGTTTATAATCACAACCTCGATACCTCGCGTGAGCATTACGCAAAAATCATTACCACGAGAACTTATGATGACCGTCTCCAGACTTTATCTAACGTCCGCAAAGCAGGTTTAGAAGTTTGTTCAGGTGGAATTATTGGCATGGGCGAAACCGTGGATGACCGTCTTAAGATGCTCGTTGAATTAGCGAATATGGATCCGCAGCCTGACTCCGTTCCGATCAACGCACTCGTTGCTGTCGAAGGCACGCCCTTGGCTGGAAGAAAATTTGTCGATTCGATTGAATTCGTACGTACCATTGCGGTCGCCCGAATTTTAATGCCTAAGGCAATGGTTCGACTCTCCGCCGGTCGCGCGAATATGAATCCAGAAACCCAAGCGCTGTGTTATTTAGCAGGAGCGAATTCTATTTTCTTAGGGGAAAAACTTTTGACTACGGGCAATCCCGACATCGAAGAGGATATGAACCTGATGAAGCGTTTAGGTTTACACCCCTTACATCCCG
>Ga0209617_10001001_pt1 | contig 13006 bp, 9 predicted proteins | sample LakEriepJuly2011_2_FD_187459 | JGI IMG/M metagenome (GOLD analysis project Ga0209617, IMG submission 187459) | Freshwater microbial communities from dead zone in Lake Erie, Canada - CCB epilimnion July 2011 (SPAdes) (version 2) | ecosystem: Environmental > Aquatic > Freshwater > Lentic >... | reverse complement strand
TCCGATCTATCTGGCTGACGCCGAAAGCTATTTTCGCAGGAGCGAGCGACAAGTAGAAAAATTGAGTTCCATTTCAATAGCACAACCCGAAAAATGAGCACTTACAAGAATTCAACAGCAGCAAAAACAACAATCACCCGCAATACGAGCGAGTTGTACGACAAGGTCGAGGGCAATTTGTTTGAAACCATCGTTTTGTTGACCAAGCGTGCCAATCAAATCAGTCGTGAAATGAAAGAAGAGCTTTCTCAGAAGCTTGAGGAATTCGGAAGCAACAGCGACAACTTGGAAGAGGTATTCGAAAACCGTGAGCAAATTGAAATCAGCCGTCACTACGAGCGTCTGCCAAAGGCGCACAGCATTGCAGTGCAGGAATTGATTGACGGTGCTGTTCACTTCCGTTATCCGGAAGAGTTAAACGATAATCTCTAAGCAGTATAAAAGCATAATTGGAAAGATGGTCTTTAGGCCATCTTTCTTATTTTAGACCCACGCCATGTTAGACGGGAAGAAAATCATAGTCGGTGTTACGGGAAGTATTGCGGCCTACAAGGCGGCTTATCTGGTGCGTCTGCTGGTGCAGTCGGGTGCCGAGGTGAAAGTTGTACTTACCCGTGGCGCATTGGAATTCATAACGCCGTTGACATTCTCTACCTTAAGCAAGCATCCCGTCCATTCTGATTTCACAGAGGATAAAGACAAAGGAGAATGGGTGAATCACGTGGATTTGGCGCTTTGGGCCGATATGATGATCATTGCGCCGCTCTCGGCCAATACACTCAGTAAGATGGCCCACGGTCAATGCGACAGCTTTTTCATGGCGGTCTACATGAGCACCCGTTGTCCGATCATGGTTGCCCCGGCCATGGATCACGATATGTTTTTACACGGAGCCACGCAAGCTAACGTGAAGAAGTTGGAGGAGTTTGGTCATGTCATCGTTGCTCCTGAGGACGGAGAGTTGGCCAGCGGACTTATTGGCAAGGGACGAATGGCGGAGCCTGAAAAAATTATGAACGCCGTCATTGATCACTTCGGTGGATTGCAACCTCTCCGCGGAAAACGCATCATGGTAACGGCAGGTCCAACTTATGAGCGCATTGATCCCGTGCGTTTTGTAGGCAATTTCTCAACGGGTAAAATGGGCTTTGCGCTGGCCGAGGAATTGGCTCAGCAAGGGGCGCAGGTAGTCTTGATAACCGGGCCTGTGCATCTCAACTTGACACATCCTTCGGTTCAACGTATTAACGTGACTTCGGCAGAGGAAATGCTGAATGCATGCGTCAGTGAATATACCAAGTGTGATGCGGCAGTCCTTTCGGCAGCTGTTGCCGATTATAGGCCTGTTCACGTGGCTGAAGAAAAAGTGAAGAAAAGCGAAGACCAGTGGCAATTGGTCATGACCAGGACTGTCGATATCGCAGCAACTCTCGGTGGAATGAAACAGCCGCATCAGCGACTGATTGGCTTTGCGCTGGAAACCGAGTCTGAGCTTGAGCATGCTAAGGGCAAGCTTCAGCGAAAGAACCTGGATATGATTGTGCTGAACTCGTTGCGTGATCCGGGCGCCGGATTTGCAACCGACACCAACAAAATCACCTTAATTTGGCCAAACAATAAAACCCGGGAGTTTGGGTTGAAGCCCAAGTCTGCCGTGGCCATGGATATTGTTGCCGGCATTGTGGATTTATTCTCTGTATGAAAAAATTAGTCATTATCCTATTTCTTGCCTTCGCTTCTTTCCTTGTGAAAGCGCAGGAATTGAATGCGACCGTGAACGTGCTGATTCCGCAGCAGGTGTCGTCGCCACCTGAACTCTTCAATACCATGAAGAGCAACATTACCGAGTTCCTCAACGGACGTAAATGGTCGAAGGACACTTGGCAAAACAGTGAGCGCATTCAGTGTACGTTCCAAATTACCATTGAGCAGCAGGTCGACAACCGTTCGTTCAAAGGGAGTCTGCAAGTGACCAGCAGCAGACCGGTTTATAACTCAGAGTACAAGACATCAGTCTTGAATATTAACGACCGTGATTTTGAGTTTCAGTTCCAGGAAAACACCATGATTCAATGGAGTAATGATCAGCATCGTGATAACCTCAGCAGTGTGCTTGCTTTTTATGCGAATCTGATTTTAGCCATGGATTACGACACCTTCGCCATGGAAGGTGGCACCGATTATTACCTGATGTGTCAGACCATCATCAACAATGCTCAGAATGCTCCGGAGTCCGGTTGGAGAAGCAATGAGAAGGGAAGGCAAAACCGTTTTTGGTATATCGAAAACATCCTCTCCCAGACGTTTAAGCCTATTCGCGAAATGTCTTACAACTATCACCGCAAGGGATTGGATAAATTGTCAATCGATCAGCAGGCCGGTGTCGACAATATGACCACTTCGTTGATGGGATTGAAGGATGTGCATCGCATTAAACCTTCGTCCTATAATATGCAGGTACTCTTTTACGCGAAGGCTGATGAAATCGTCAATATTTACACGCCCCGCAGCATGGAGGAGCGCCAAGCCATTTCGGAGCTCTGCAAGCTTATCGATCCCGGTAACATTACGAAATACGAAAAGATCGTTCAGTAATTGAATGTCTCGTTTTTATGTTGAAATCATTAAGCATAAGCAACTACGCGCTCATTGATAGCCTGGTTTTACATCCTGAGACAGGCTTTACGGCCATCACGGGAGAAACAGGAAGTGGTAAGTCTATTTTGTTGGGTGCATTTGGACTGTTGCTTGGCGAACGCGCAGATCAAAAAGCGATTCGCGATGAATCGAAAAAGTGCATTGTAGAGGCGGTGTTCGATTTACAAGGCATGGTGACGGAAACGTTCTTTGCCGATCACGATTTGGATTTTGAAGCTAGGACAACAGTGCGCAGAGAGATTGCTCCGGGAGGAAAGAGCCGCGCATTCATCAACGATACGCCGGTGCCTTTAAACGTGCTGAAGGCCTTGGGCGCTCAGCTCGTTGATATTCACAGTCAGCATGAGAATTCACTTTTGAGTGAGCGAGCTTTTCGTTTTGCTGTGCTCGATGCATTTGCAGCCAACAATCAGTTGCTTTCCAACTACAGGGAGGTGTATGATTCCTGGAAGGAGGCTACTGCGGCGCTTGATCAATTGTTGCGCAGTCAGGGACAATGGCAGCAGGAAATGGATTATATCCAGTTTCAATTGCAGGAGTTGCGCAAGGCAGATCTGCATGATCTGCGGCAAGAGGCACTCGAGCAGGAATTGCATATGCTCAACAACGCAGAGCAAATCAAAGGTGCACTTGAAGCCGCTCACGATTTAATAGAAGGCGGCGAGGACAGCGCGTTTCAGCTGATCAGCAGAGCCAAGGCGCAATTGACCAAGTTGGGTGGAGAGCACGCCGGAATGAAGGATTACATCGCCCGATTGGAAAGTTCACTGGTTGAATTGCGCGAGTTATCGCGCGACATGGAAAGCTTCTCCGGTCGTGTTGAAGTCGATGACCGTAAAGCGCAAATGCTTGGAGATCGCCTGTCAGCACTGTATTCATTGCAGAAGAAACATCGGATGAATTCGGTAGAGGAATTGATTCAGTTGGAGATTGAATTGGCGAACAAAGTGGAGCTATCCAACACGAGCGATGAAAAGATAGAGCAACTGCAAAAGCAATGTGGCGGTTATGAAAGGAAGCTTGCTGAGCTTTCAGACGAGCTTCACGAAACCAGAATTTCGGGCGCTTTGCGGGCTGAAAAGGAGATGACGGGCTACTTCGCACAGTTGAGCATGGAGCACGCAGGTGTGTCGTTGCGCGTGGAGAAGGGTACTACGTTTCATGCACTGGGTATGGATGAGGTGTCGTTTTTATTCAAGGCCAACAAAGGGTCACAATTCCAGGCCATACACAAGGTTGCCAGCGGCGGAGAGCTCTCGCGCGTGATGCTGGCCATAAAAGCCTCTATCAGTAAACATCGCCGATTGCCCGTGTTGATTCTTGATGAAATCGATCAAGGGGTGAGTGGTGAAGTAGGTCTGAAGATCGGTCGCATTCTCAAAGAAATGAGCGCAGAGATGCAGTTGATTGTCATAACGCATTTACCACAAATTGCAGGAAAATCAGATCATCATTGGAAGGTGCGTAAGTACGCCGATGAGATTACTACCTTCACGGAAGTGGTTCCGCTGGAAGGCGAGGACCGTATCAATGAATTGGCCGAAATGCTCAGTGGTAAAAAGCTTACGGCAGCATCGCTGGCAAATGCGCGTGAATTAATGGCCTGATCTTAAAACTCTGCGTTTTGCGGAGTGCGTGGAAATGGAATCACATCGCGGATATTCGACATTCCCGTTACGAACATAATCAGTCGTTCGAAGCCCATACCAAAGCCGGCATGCTTGCATGTTCCGAATTTACGGGTCTCCAGATACCACCAAATGTGATCCTCCGGAATATTGAATTGCGCACATTTTTCACGCAGCATTTCATAGCGTTCTTCGCGCTGTGATCCGCCGATAATTTCTCCGATGCCCGGCACGAGTATGTCCATCGCAGCAACAGTATTGCGCCCTTGCTCATCGGGCTCATTCATGCGCATGTAGAAAGCTTTAATGGCTGCAGGATATCCGGTGATGATGACCGGTTTCTGAAAGTGCTTCTCAACCAGGTAGCGCTCATGCTCACTTTGCATGTCGATTCCCCACTCTACAGGGTATTTGAATTTCTTTTTCTTGAAATGATTGGAGTTAAGCAGGATGTCGATGGCCTCGGTGTAAGTGATACGCTCGAATTCGTTGCTGACAATCATATTCAAGCGTTCCAACAGGGGCATGGATTGGCGATCATCGACAGGCTTTTGCTTGTCTTCATTGAGTTCGCGCTCTTGCAGGAATTCGAGATCATCCTTGCAGTTATCCAGTGCATACTGAATACAGAACTTCAAGCAATCTTCGCCAAGATCCATGTTGTCGACGATGTCGTTGAAGGCAACTTCAGGCTCGATCATCCAGAACTCAGCCAAGTGACGGCTGGTGTTGGAGTTTTCGGCGCGGAAGGTTGGCCCGAAGGTGTAGACTTTACCGAGCGCAAGTGCTGCCAGTTCTGCCTCGAGCTGTCCGCTCACCGTCAGGTTGGTAGGCTTGCCGAAAAAGTCTTCGCTGTAATCGACGCTTCCTTTTGCGGCTATTTCTTCGGGATTCAAGTTGGTGACGCGAAACATTTCTCCGGCCCCTTCAGCATCACTTCCTGTGATGATGGGGGAGTGGAGGTAGTAAAAACCGCGGTCATTGAAGAATTTGTGGATGGCAAACGCCAGGTGATGGCGAATACGGAATACAGCACCGAAGGTATTCGTTCGGAAACGCAGGTGTGCTTTTTCACGCAGAAACTCCAGTGAGTGACGCTTCATCTGAATGGGATATTCATTGGGGTCACAATCACCCAAAATTTCCAGTGTATCGCAGATGATTTCAATGTCTTGGCCTTTGCCAAGGCTCTTTTGGACTTTACCGGTTGCAGCTACCGAAGCACCGGTTTGCAGGCGCTTCAGAGTGGACTCACCGTGTTGTTCCTTATTGACCACAATCTGCATGGTGCGTATGGTGGAACCGTCAGAAACGGAAAGAAATTGATCGTTACGCAACGTACGCACCCAGCCACGAACGGTGACGGTGCTGTCGATGGGTTGCGATTTAAACAGGTCGGCGATAGTCGGATGAGCCATGGGAAAAAAGTTGAGCCGCGAATTTACCACAGGAAGGGGTTATTCGCTGAAGGAAACAAAGGCGGTTTTTTGAAACGGGGCAAGCCTTCTTGAATCAAAGGAGCGACGCTCCTGTCTTGATTAAATCAAGCCCCCGCCATGGATGCCGCTGGTGCGTTGATTAAGTCGCTTTCCACTTTACCGTCGCGCATGCGTACGATTCTGCGCGCCATACGCGCAATATCTTCCTCGTGGGTTACAATCACGATGGTATTGCCGGCTGCGTGAATGTCATCGAAAAGCCCCATGATTTCATGGCTTGTTTTGGTGTCGAGGTTACCCGTGGGTTCATCGGCTAGGATGATGGAGGGGCGATTCACCAAAGCGCGCGCCACAGCGACACGCTGACGTTGTCCTCCGGAGAGCTCATTGGGCTTGTGATGCAAGCGGTCACCCAGTCCAACGCTAATCAGCGCTTGCTTGGCGCGTTCTTGCCGCTCTTCTTTGGGAACCCCGGCATAAACTAAAGGCAGCGCCACATTATCCAGGGCGCTGTAGCGAGGTAGGAGATTGAAGGTTTGAAATACGAAGCCGATTTCCTTGTTGCGAATTTCAGCCAGTTCATTATCGCTGAGCTGAGCGACGTCCGGACCATTGAGGAAATAACTGCCCGAGGTCGGGGTGTCGAGGCATCCGATGATATTCATGATGGTGCTCTTACCCGAGCCGGAGGGCCCCATGAGTGCTACGTATTCGTTTTTGCGAATGGATAAATCCACGCCGTTCAAGGCTTTGATAACTTCATCACCGATGCGATAATGCTTGGTGAGACCTTCAATTCGGATAATTTCCTCCATAGGTTTCAAAGGTACAATTTACAACCAAGAAAACACAAGGATGTTTGATAATACAAATGATATACATTACTTTAGCTAGGAAAACCCGAGCCAAGATTCATGTTTAGCCTGCGCAAATTTTTGATTCTCATTCTGGGGGCGATCTGCTTAGACGCTCAAGCGCAGTTAACGATTGACAATGCAATCAATGCCACAAGCGCTGTGCAGGATGTGTTGCTAGGTGCCGGGGTCACGGCCAATAATATCACCTTTCAAGGCAATAACGCTCAGATAGCAGGCTTCAATTGTAATGGTTGCGGATTGGGTATTGGCAGTGGTGTAGTGATTGGCACGGGTAATGTCGACGGTGCAGCAGGCCCTAACGATGAAAACGGATTTAGTGGAGGTCCACCCGCAGGAAGCGACAGTGTAGGTGATGATGACCTGGAGCAGCTCAGTGGACAAGAGTTGCACAACACGGCCGTATTGGAATTTGACTTTATTCCCACGGGCGACAGTTTGGCGTTCAATTATGTTTTTTCTTCCGAAGAATATCCCGATTTCGTTAATCAGAACTTCAATGATGCCTTTGCGTTTTTTCTGAGTGGGCCCGGCTTATCGGGGCCGTTCAGCAACAACGCCATGAATATCGCGCTGGTGCCCGGGACTACTGTTCCAATCAGCATCAACACAGTGAATGCCGGTGAATACGCGCAGTACTACAACAATAACGGTGGCGATATGGCGAACATCCAGGCCAATGGATTTACGACCGTTTTGACAGCTTATGCGGAAGTCATTTGCGGCGAGCTATATCACATTAAAATCGCCATCGGTGACGGTTTCGATGATCTCTATGATTCATGGGTGTATCTCGAGGGAGGTAGTTTTCAGAGTAATGTCTTGTCGTTGAATTATGCTCCCCCTGCATATTCAGTGCCTGCCGATGGAGGAATTTTTGAGGGCTGCCAGCCTGGAAGTTTGGCGTTCTCACGCACCGGAAGTATAGACGGCGAGCAGACTTATAGTTTATCGTTCGCAGGGAATGCGATCATCGGAACGGATATCATCTTTCCATACACTGAGGTTGTGTTTCCACCTGGAATTGAAGAGGTGATTTTGAGTTTTGAAGCAGTCCAGGACTTTGTTTTGGAAGGAATGGAAACCCTTGATATAACACTGGAAAATACAGGTTGTGCCTCTACGAATGCAACGGTTTCTATCGGAATCTATGATTTGCCGGCACTCAATGTGTTGACGCAAGATGTGACCATTAATTGCGGACAGGCCGCGCTGCTAGAGCCACAGGTCACCGGCGGACTTGGAGATTACACCATAACCTGGTCGGATGGTTTTGAGGGGCCTTCTCATACGGTTTTTCCGTCGGCCGCAACGACATACAATTTCACGGTGAGCGACACGTGCGGTGTGGAGTCTGTGAGCACAACAGTGGATGTGTTGTTTGAGGTAAATCCTCCGCTGGTTCTCGACCTAGGCGCGGATTTATCCGTAACTTGTTTAGATATTGTCGACATCGTTCCTGTTGTTTCCGGAGGATACGGTACCTACAGTTACGCTTGGTATGTGGATGGTGCATTGCAATCGATTGCCGCACAACTGACCTACATGAGCGATCAAACCGGCACTATTGAATTACAGGTTGAAGATCAGTGTAGTGTTGTCGCCGATGATTTGTTGAACTTTCAGGTACCCGCGGTGCCGGTGGATTTTGAATTGGGTACCGATTGGGAAGTGCGTTGTATCGATCAGGTTGCGTTGAATCCAACAGTATCAGGAGGTGTTGGTTCCTATACGTACAACTGGCAGATAGATGGTTCGACGGTGAGCGCCGCAGCAGGCTATGCTGATTTTTTCGCACAGACAGCCGAATTGACGCTGTTTGTAGAGGATGAATGCGGCAATAGTTCGCTCGATGCAGTCGATGTGGTTGTACCCGAAGTTGTAATCGAGGTCGTACTGGGTGAGAATGTTGAGAGCAATTGCACAACAAGCAACGAACTCATACCATTGGTGACGGGAGGTAGTGGCAACCTAACCTATGAATGGAGGGCAGATGACGCGCTGTTTAGCAGTCAAACGCAGACCGATTACACGGCTTCGATAGACACGCCGATTCACCTTCAGGTAACCGATGAGTGCGGAAACACAGGCAGTGATTCCCTCATGATTTTTATACCTGAAGTGCCTATTGAATTATCCATTACTTCGGATACCACCATATGCCTCTATGATGAAATTGAGGTGTATGCGCAGGCAACAGGAGGAATCGGTGCTTTGACAATTCAATGGGAGGGAATGTCCAATAATCCCGTTGCGCGTTTTACACCCCTCGGGCCGAGTGTCTATCGATGCGTTGTCAATGACCTTTGCGGAAACGTGGCTACCGATCAGGTGCTGGTGAATACTGACTTCATTCAGCCGAGCTTCAATTCGGTTTACTTGGATGATGAGACTATTGGATTGACGAATTTATTGCCGGATTCCTTGGTGACGTTTTGGGAGTTTTCGGATGGGGCTTTTTCGAATGACCACCATGCTGAACATCGGTTCAATACACTAGACGAATGGGTGGCAACCTTGCATGCGTACACGCCGTTGGGTTGTCACAATACGGTCAGTCAGAACTTTCAGGCTACCGGTGAAATCTATATTCCAAATGCATTCAGTCCCAACGGTGATGGCCTGAATGACGTTTATAAGCCCGTGGGCAGAGACGTGCTCTCTTATCACCTGACAATTTACAATCGCTTTGGACAGGTTGTCTTCGAGACGCGCGACATGGAGGAGTTCTGGACAGGGGGGTATTTAGGAGGCGATTATTTTGTGATGGACGGGCTTTATAGCTTTATTTTGCGAGCAACCGATGCGAGGTATAATACAATCGAACGCAATGGCATGATACAGGTGATGCGCTAACAGGCAACTTTAATTGCCGGAGCATAGTCACCAAAACAGACGTAAATGAATATGAGAAAAATTAGCTGTATCCTTCTATTGATGTGTGCTTCTTGGCAAGCAAACGCGCAGTTAACCGTAACCACCGTAACACCGGCAGAGGCTGTAGCATCGCTGGTTGGACCTGACTTAGAGGTGAGTAACATAACCTATACGGGGGATGTCATCCAAGTCGGTACGTATCAAAATGCAGGTGGAAATTTCCCCATTCCCAACGGTGTAATCTTATGCACTAGTGGTGTGGAGAATTTCGCGCCGAATGGATTAGGGGGCGAGCCTTTGAATGGCGTCATGGTTGAGCCGGATTTATTGGAGATCGCGAACTCTGTTCCTCCACTTATTGGTCAAACCTTCACGGTCGATGACGTGAATGACGTGGCGATTTTGGAATTTGACTTCGTGGCGAGCGGGCCTATCCTGACCTTCAAATATGTTTTCGGTTCCGACGAATACTTGACATGGGTGAATTCCACCTACAATGACGTATTCGCGTTTTTTCTTTCAGGTCCGGGCATAACCGGCCCATACGCAGCTCCTGCTGCATTCCCTGAGGGAGCGCAAAATATCGCAGGTGTTCCCAATAGCGATCCTTTTTTGCCTATCACGATTTCTTCTGTAAACAACGTGCTCAATTCTGAGTATTACATCGACAATCCGGGCAATACGGTCAATAACACCGTGAGCTGCTTTGGATATACGGACTCTTTGCGTGTTTATGCCGACATGGTTTGCGGAGAAACCTATCACATGAAACTAGCCATAGCCGATGGATCCGATGCTTCGTTGAAGTCATTGGTCGTTTTTGAGGAAGGAAGCTTCCAAACATCCGGTGCCGGAATTTCAGCATACGCTATTGACGGTCCAACAGGTTTTGATGAGCTTGTTTTGATTGAGGGATGTCTTGACGGAGAGTTGCGCCTTGAACCGCCGGCATGTGCTGCCGAGGTGCTTGATGTGGATTTGAATTACTCCGGAATTGCCATCAATGGTGTCGACTTCGCCGCATTACCGACAACATTCAGTTTACAAGGTGAGACAGTGATTATTCCAATTGAAACAGTTGCGGATGGTATCGACAATGAAGGTGATGAAACCCTCAATATTGACATGTATTACATCAACTTGGAGGGGCAACTCGATACACTCACTACCAACATTATCATTCGTGATTATATCGCACCTTCAGTAGAAATGAAGCCGGTGTACATCTGTAACAATGATACGGTTGTAGCACCAAATATTATCGGTGGTTTCCCTCCCTATGGGTATCTGTGGTCGGATGGCTTGGAAACGCCAACCCATGCGTTCGAGGTGGGAGATGCCGGAGAGTATTCAATTACCATGTCCGACTGGTGTGACAATACGTTTAGCGAAGATTTCTCGGTGGTTGAGCCCGGACCGATATTCGTAGCTCCTACGGTCTACAATTGCTTCGGCTTGCAAACAGAGGATTTAGCACGAGCGGGAGCGCCACCGTATACTGTAGTTTACAATGTGGATTCTCTTGAGTTAATCGACTATTCATTCATTGCTGAATACTTCGGTGTTTATCAGGTGACCTTCACTGATCAATGCAACTCATCCGGAACAAGCACCATTTTCGTGGATCAATGCGATACTAAAATTCCGAACGTCATGACACCAAACGGTGACGGAAAGAATGATACGTTTCAAATCTCCGGTATCGAGGGATTCCGAGGCAGTTCGTTGAAGGTCTTTGATCGTTGGGGTAAACTCGTCTTCGAGGATGACGATTACAAGAATAACTGGGACGGTAAGGACAATGCCGATGGGACATATTTCTTCATCTTCACGCGCTCAGACGGAAAGGTGACTACCGGTCACTTTGATCGTATCGGAGGGAAGTAAGCTACTAGAATTGTCGATGATGCAGCGCCAGTGCTAACTGGCGTATGTGCGTCTTTCGCTCTTCAGCAACATGAATGCGGTCGAGGTATTGAAGCGCGCTGTTGTAGTAGCGCTCTACTTCCGATTGTAATTCTGCATCAACGCCTAATGCTTTGAACAGATCTAACGTCGTTGTGATTTTTTGCTGACCGTTAATAGTACCTGCTGCACATTGTGACAGTGTTTCGCGCTCCTTTGAAGATGCCTTTTCCTGCGCACGAATCATCAAAAAGGTTTTTTTATCGGCAAGAATATCGCCGCCTGTCTGTTTTCCGGTTTTCGATGAATCGCCAAAGGCATCGAGATAGTCATCCCATAATTGAAACGACAAGCCGAGGTCAATCGCGAAGTTGTAGATAGACTCGCTGTCACTTTCGGATGCTCCTGCGATTGTGGCTCCGATTTTCATGGCGCCTCCCAGTAGGACCGATGTTTTGAGTCGAATCATTTCGACGTATTCGGCAATGGTGACATCACTGCGTGACTGAAAATCCATGTCGAGCTGCTGTCCTTCGCAAACTTCCAAAGCCGTCTTATTGAAGATGTGCATTACCTCTCCAAGGCATTCCGGTCTCGTCTTAATGATGAGTTGGTAGGCTTGAATCAGCATGGCATCGCCGCTGAGGATGGCAACATCGCGGTTCCATTTTTCATGGACAGTAGCGTGGCCTCTACGCAGTGGGGCGTTGTCCATGATGTCGTCATGCATCAGCGTGAAGTTGTGGAAAATCTCGATGGCGATGGCTGGATAAACAGCATCCTCAATATCGTCTGAAAATAAGTCTGCTGCCATGAGTGTAAGCAATGGCCGCACTCGTTTTCCTCCCAGATTGAGTATATAGTTGACTGGCTGAAGAATATTCGAGTCTCCATTTTTCCTACAGAATCCTTCGATTTTTTTATCGATGAGGGCCTGGAAATCTTGGGTAGTCCGCATTGGTTTATCGACCTGCTTTGAGTTGCTCAAGGATGTATTTTCCATAGCCACTATTAACAAGCGGCTTGGCCAATTGTTCTAATTGTGCGTCGTTGATAAAGCCCAATCGCCAGGCAATTTCTTCGATACAACCAATTTTCAGTCCTTGGCGGTCTTCTATGACCTGCACATATTGACCGGCTTGCATGAGTGAGAGAAAAGTACCCGTATCCAACCATGCCGTACCACGGTCCATACGCTGAACGCTGAGTCTACCTTGGCGCAGATACTCTCGGTTTACGTCCGTAATCTCATATTCGCCACGGGCACTTGGTTTGAGGCTTTTAGCAATTCCAACGACATCATTGTCGTAGAAGTAAAGTCCGGGAACGGCGTAGTTACTCTTGGGCTGTTGGGGTTTTTCTTCGATGCTGATGGCTTTGTCGTCTTTATCGAATTCAACCACCCCGTATCGTTCCGGATCGCTGACGTGATAGGCGAAGACGATGCCGCCCTGCGGGGAGCGGCATGACTTAAGCTGGTCGCCGAAGCCGGCGGAGTAGAAGATGTTGTCGCCAAGGACGAGGCAGACGTCGTCTGAACCGATGAACTTCTCGCCGAGCACGAAGGCCTGAGCGAGGCCATTCGGAACGGCCTGCTCGACGTAATCAAACCGACACCCAAGGC
>Ga0209617_10000999_pt1 | contig 13010 bp, 12 predicted proteins | sample LakEriepJuly2011_2_FD_187459 | JGI IMG/M metagenome (GOLD analysis project Ga0209617, IMG submission 187459) | Freshwater microbial communities from dead zone in Lake Erie, Canada - CCB epilimnion July 2011 (SPAdes) (version 2) | ecosystem: Environmental > Aquatic > Freshwater > Lentic >... | reverse complement strand
CGAACTTCACCGATTATTGGATATTTAGCAGCGAGGGCCTTTAGCGAAGCGCTCAGAATTGTTCCAATGTGCTGTGCGCGTTCTACTAACTTATCTTCTTCAATGGTTGCAATAGCACCGAGCGCTGCGGCACAGGCAATTGGGTTTCCGCCGTATGTTCCGCCAAGACCGCCAACGTGAGATGAATCCATAATTTCTGCGCGTGCAGTGACTGCGGCAAGTGGCAAACCACCAGCAATTCCCTTTGCGGTGATGATCATATCTGGCTCAACGTTTTCATCTTCGCAGGCAAACATTTGGCCGGTGCGCGCAAAACCAGTCTGCACTTCATCTGCAATAAACACGATGCCGTTTTTAGTTGCAAATTTAGATAGACCTGGCAAGAATCCCTTGGGTGGAACAATAAATCCACCTTCGCCTTGAATTGGCTCAATCAATATTGCTGCAACGTTATGTGCGCCAACTTCTTTCTCAATCTTAGAAGTTACTTGCTCTAAATAATCTTGCGCCATTGTCGCGAGATTTCCTTCGTAGTGGAAGGAGTAAGGCATTGGCATTCGATAAATCTCAGAAGCAAAAGGGCCAAAGCCTTCTTTGTAAGGCACATTCTTTGCAGTTAGCGCCATCGTTAGATTTGTACGGCCGTGATATGCATTTTCAAAGACGATCACTGCTGGACGCTTGGTGGAATGGCGAGCAATTTTGATCGCATTCTCAACAGCTTCTGCACCGGAGTTCTGCAAAATAGATTTCTTTTTAAATGTTCCTGGTGTGATTCGGTTGAGCGCTTCGCATACTTCGACATAACCCAGATATGGCGCAGTCGTGAAGTTGGTGTGAGTAAAAGCTCGCACTGCTTCAATTACGCGTTCTACAACGCGAGGTGCGGCATTTCCTACATTTACAACGCCAATACCAGCGCCTAAATCAATGATTCGATTGCCATCTACATCTTGCAGGATTGCGCCTTCGCCGCGTTCGATAAAGGCGGGGATCGCCATGCCAAGACCGGCAGAAACCGCTTCTTTACGTCGCGCTATTAACTCAAGTGATTTTGGTCCTGGAATAGCAGTGGCCAAGTGACGTGATTGCGGCAACGGGTCCTTTGAAGTCATAGCAAAATTATAGAGCCTTCCTTTTAACTTCTACGCCGTTACGAGTTAGGCTCAGCATGTGAAGATCATCTCGCAATTGCGAAGTAGCGCTCCGCTACTTGATGCGTATCTGGCTTACTTTGAAGGCAATCTCACCCCCTTCACAATTCCTGGGCATAAGCAGAGAGCATCTCAGATTGATCAGGGGCTTGGCGCAGTAGTTGATACAGATATTCCACTTTACGGTGGCTTAGATGAAATCAAATTAACCAATCAGGTATTAATGGAATCTGAATCACTCGCTGCTGCATTGTGGGGCGCAGACTTTGCGCGATTCTCCACTGGTGGTTCCACACACGCCAATCAAGCGGTAATTCTCGCTCTTGGAAAACCAGGAGATAAAGTCGCGCTAAGTCGCACCGCACATCGTTCAGTACTAAGCGCACTTGTGCTGGCAGGGCTAGAACCAATTTGGTTAACTCCTGAGATTGATGCCAGCACCGGTGTGCCACTTGGAATTCCACTTTCTGAGTTAGAGCGCGCTTTGGCCGAAAAGCCAATTGCACTTTTACTTACTGAGCCCGGATATCTTGGAACTATCTCGGATTTAGCACCACTGATTAAGCGAGCCCACGACAGCGCAATCCCAGTAATTGTCGATGCTGCTTGGGGAGGGCACTTCGGATTTCATACTGACTTGCCAAAACATGTGATGCAACTGGGCGCAGATGCGCTAATCACTAGCGTGCATAAAGCGCTTCCGGGTTACAGCGCTTCAGCGCTCTTACTTGCTCGCACCAACTTACTTAGCGCCGATCGCCTAGAGCAGAGCTTTGAAACAACTCACACAACATCTCCTGCCGGTGCACCACTGGCATCAATTGATGCTGTGCGCGCCCTTCTGCAAACGCGTGGGCCGGAATTGTTGGGTGAATTACTCACCAATATCGCTGAATTCAAGGCTGCAGTGCAAAGTATTTTTAAACTGCCTATCTTTTTAAACTCCAGCGATTTTCCTGCCGATCGTTTTGATCCAGCCAAGATTGTTTTGCGGGCAAATCAACTCGGCGCATCTGGTGTGGAAATTGAAAATTTATTGATCGCGCAAGGCATACGAGTTGAAATGGCCGATCGCGATACCTTGGTATTTCTCGCCACCTTGGCCGATACCAAAGAAGATTTTAATAAGCTTGCACAGATCTTGACCGGAATTTTAAAGACTGTTGCCGAAACTCCACGTGCCAGTGCAACCGCACTTAGTTGGTCAGTTATCCCGCAAGTCGCAATTTCTATGCGTGATGCCTACTTTGCAGATACCGAGCTAGTTAGCGCACTTGCTGCGATTGGCCGAACCTCAGCAGATCTAATCGCTCCCTATCCCCCAGGTGTTGCCGTAGTCGCACCAGGTGAACTCTTAACCGAACAGATAGTAAACGGATTAATAACCTCACAAAAAGCCGGTGTTCGCATCGCCTATGCGACAGATCCAACTCTGGAAAGTTTTCGGGTAGTTAGCCTTCGCTAGCAAATTTCTTTAGCGCATCACCAGAAAGCCTAAAGACCGTCCACTCATCCATCGGCACCGCACCGAATGATTGATAGAAATCTATTGATGGCTTATTCCAATCAAGTACCCACCATTGAAATCTCTCGTAGCCACGTTCGATACAAAGGGCGGCCAAGGTTTGCATAAAGCCTTTACCTATTCCGTGGCCGCGATACTCGGGCTGTACAAATAGATCTTCCAAATAGATTCCAGCTTTACCTAACCAAGTTGAGTAATTTAAAAACCAGAGCGCAATGCCAACAATTTTGCCATCGACTTCTGCCACGTGGCAGTAAGCCACAGGGTTTGCGTTAAAGAGCGAGGTGTTGATTTTATCAATTGTGGCAACCATTTCTTCGGGCGCCTTTTCATAAACGGCTAGCTCATAAATCAAGCGATGGATATCTTCAACATCAGCCGGTAGCGCCATACGAATCTGCATTAAGGAAGTTTAGGGGAAAGAAAAACGGCCAGGTTTCCCTGGCCGTTTCCCCCTCATGGATGGGTTAAAAATTAACCAATCTTGGCGATCTGTGCTTCGGCCTTCTTCTTGAATTCACCGTCGATAACGCTAAATCCAAGTGCGTCACCTGCGGTCTTCGCGCAAGATGGTGAGAGGATATAAGTTGCAAGCGCCTTTACAGCAGCAGCGCGTGTCTTATCTGGGTATGCAGTATCGGCCAACATATAAGAGACGATACCTAGTGTGTAAGCACCTGGCTCTTTAGTTGCATAGTCAAATGTGACGATTCCATTAGCATCCATAGCTCCTTGTGCCAAGAAGGCAGATGTGGTTACTGAGTTTGGCGTAACAGAGGCACCTGCTGGATTTAGAACATCCGCAACCTTCAATTTATTTGCAACTGCATAGTTAACTTCTGCAAAAGTAATTGAATAAGGAGTCTTTCCTGCTAACTGTGATACACCTGTTGAAGATGATGCTCCAACAATGCGTCCCAAGTTTTCTGGTGCATTGATGTTACCAGGGAATGACGAGGTGAATACTGATGCCTTCACTTTAGTCCAAACAGTGGGCGCAGACTTGTTGAGGTAGTTCGTGAAGTTTTCAGTAGTACCTGATGAGTCTGAACGATAAATTACCTTGATTGGCTTACTTGGAAGATTGTATGAAACATTTACTGGAGTTGTCTTCAAAACAATTGGGTCGCCTTTTGAGTCCTTTACAATTACACCATTTTTGGTCTTGTAAGTTACTTTGTTTACTGTTCGATTGTTATCTTTGGCGATCGCTGGGTCGTTCCAATTTGTAATTGTTCCGGCGAAGATTCCTGCAATTGTGTTTGCAGAGAGAGTTAGCGTCTTACGTGATGGAAGATTGTGAAGAATTGCGATTGGTGCTGCAACTACAGGCACGTGAATAATGCTGGAGCGCTTTGTAGATGCTGTGTGTGCTGCATCAGAGAACCAAAAATCGCCGATTGATTTATCTGAGTTGCTGCGGCCAGTTCCTGATCCAGATGAAGCATATGTAAATGAATGTGATGATGCTGCAGCAAATGGAGCTTTGCAAGCTTCGATTAGTAGCGCTGGAAATGAAGCGCCAGAACCCTGTAGGTCTACTGCGTGAGCTGGTGTCGAGGCGACCAACCCAAAAACAAGTGCAACTGCTGCAGATTTTGCTAGCATTGAAACTTTCATTAATTTTCCCCTTAGTTGAGATAGGTATCGTGCTAAGAGGGAAACTAGGCGCTCAAAATGAACTAACCACACCAGAATGGGAAACGTTGCTCAACTATTAGGTGAACAACAGGTAACGGCTAACCGAAGCGGCCAGTGACGTAATTTTCGGTTCGCTGATCCTTTGGCTGCGAGAATATCTCGCTGGTGCGAGCAACTTCAATCATTTCACCTGGGCCACCATCAGATAAGAAGAAGGCGGTGTAATCAGATACACGAGCGGCCTGCTGCATATTGTGGGTGACAATAATGATTGTCATTGAATCAGATAGCTCGCGGATCGTTTCTTCAATTCGAAGAGTTGAACCAGGATCGAGAGCTGAACAAGGCTCATCCATCAGAAGCACCTGAGGGCTCACCGCTAAGGCGCGAGCGATACATAGGCGCTGTTGTTGGCCGCCTGAAAGAGAACCACCGTGAGCGCCGAGTCGATCTTTAACTTCATTCCAAAGGCCGGCGCGAACTAAACAAGATTCGAGCAATTCGTCTTTATTTTCTACTTTAATCTGCGCGAGCTTCAAACCTGAAAGCACATTCTCACCAATAGTCATTGATGGAAATGGGTTTGGCTTCTGGAAAACCATGCCTATTTGCAAGCGAATCTTTGTTACATCCACACCGGGTGCATAAACATCTTTTCCATCCAATAAAACTTGTCCAGCCATTGCGGCCCCTGGAATAAATTCGTGCATACGGTTCATAGTTCTGATGAATGTTGACTTACCGCAGCCAGATGGGCCGATTAGGGCAGTGACAGAACCGGCTGCGAATTCAAGGTTTATATCTGCCAAGACATGGTTCTTGCCAAACCAAGCGTGCACTCCGCGCGCTTCTAGCCCAGTCCCGGTTGCAGAACTTGCCTGGGTCCGCTCGACTCTTGCTTTCGCAACGCTGGCCAAAGAACTCGGTTGGGTTGATGACATTGCTTTCTCGCTTTCAGGTGTTTGTATCACTTGGACATCTTTCTATTCGACAGTGCGCGTGCGGCGATGAAGAGGATAAGAACCAAAATCATTAGAACGAGTAGTCCGGCCCAGGCCCTGGTGATCGCTTCAGGGGAACCGGCGTTAAATGACTTCCAGATGTAATAAGGCAGAGAACCTACTGAACCGCTAAATGGATTCGGATTTACTTTATCCCCACCACCGGTGAGTAGAAGTAGTGGGGCAGTTTCGCCGGCGATACGCGCAACACCCAAAATTATCGCAGTCATTAAACCGCTTCGCGCTGCTGGCAGCACGATCATGGCAACTGTGCGCCATTGTGTTCCTCCCAGTGCGGTCCCTGCTTCACGCAATTCATTTGGGATCAGCAATAAAACTTCTTCAGATGTGCGAGCAATCGTCGGAATCATCAAAACCGCCAGAGCCAGCGCCCCCATAAGAGCAGAGTAATTCTTAGTTATTGGATATAGGACAGCCGAGAGAATAAATAATCCAGCGACAATTGAAGGAACGCCTGACATTGCCTGAACCAAGAAGCGAATTGGCCCTGCAAATTTTCCTTTAATTTCCGTTAAATACAGCGCAGTAAGAATTCCGATCGGAACACTCATGATTAAGGCCAGCGCAACCAAAGTAAGAGTTCCAGTTATTGCGTGCAGAACACCACCTGTTGGAATTGGGTCGGTTGGTGTCGCCATGGACATGTCGTTGCTTAAAATTCCAAAGTGCAATCCAGGAACGCCTTTTTGCACAACTGTAAAGAGAATGCTGGCGATTGGTATTACCGTGACAACTGCACCGAGCGAGACCAAAGTGCTAATAAATGAATCTTTTGCCGCCTGTGGGCCGCGAATAATAAAAGAGTGGGTTGAGGTAACTACGCCATAGGCAACAAAGAAGATAAATGCGTAGGCTAACTTTCCCTTCATTTCAGTTGCTGCAACAAAGAAATATGAAAAGGCGATCGCAGCGAGGAAAAAAGTGAGCCCAAGAATTCGATCTTGAGGGCTTTTCGCCCAAGGCTTTGTCGGGACCGCTACAGTGCTCATCGACCTGACTTTCCAGTTGACTTAACAATTGCATTTGCGATCGCATTTACGGCTAGGGTTAATAAGAATAAAACTAAACCAGCTGCCATTAAGGCTTTAATTTCGTATTCTCCGGCCTCGCCAAACTTCAAAATAATTAAAGAGGCAACGTTTCCGCCGGCTCCAAGAAGAATGTGCCAATTTATTTGGAAAACAATATTTAATACTGTGTAAACGGCGACCGTTTCTCCCATTGCGCGACCAAGCCCGAGCATCGCTCCACCGACAACGCCGCTTCGGCCGTGAGGAATCACAACCGCTTTGATCATTGCCCAGCGAGTTGCTCCAAGGGCGAATGCTGCCTGAATTCGGTCCAGCGGCGCTTGCGCGAAAATTTCCCGTGAGACCGAGGTGATGATCGGAATAATCATGATTGCAAGGACTACTCCCGCGACAAATGGTGAGCGCGTGAAAAAGTAAGGTTTCACTTCAAAGATCGGAATCCACCCTAAATATCTGTTGATTAACATTCCCCAATACTCAACACTCGGCATCAATACCAGGAACCCCCAAATACCGAAGAGGATCGATGGGAATGCGGCCATCATGTCGATTACTGCCACAAGTATTTTCTTAAGCCAACCTGGGGCATAAAAGTTTAAGTAAAGCGCTGAAAACACTGAGATTGGAACCGCAATTACTACTGCGACGAGTGCACAAAGAATCGTTCCAACCAACATAGCTGAAAGTCCAAAATTGCTCTCCACAACATTGGCTGATTCATCCAACGTAACTGACCAATCAGCCCCAGTGATGAATCCCAAGCCTTCCTCTCTTAATACTTCAAATCCACGATATGCCAAGAAAATAGCGATTAATCCCAGAACAAATAGAGATGAAAGCCCGCCACCTGTAACTACTCCACGGAAAACTTTATCGGAGCGACGAGGCCTCGTTGAAATTTCTCGCGGAGATGGGATGAGCGTTGCTTGTGACATTTTATGCAAATCTGCCAGTCACTAAGAAAATAACTCTTCGTGCAACTGAAACAGCGTGATCTGCATATCTTTCGTAGTAACGACCAAGCAAAGTTAAATCGATTGCAGTCTCAACACCGTGTTGCCAAGTTGGTGCAATGAGTGCGGCAATTAATTGGCGATGGAGCAGGTCCATCTCATCATCATCTTTTTCAACTTGAGCTGCGAGCGCAGTATCGCGCGTTGAAATTACCACTCCAGTTTTTGCTGCAATCTTCTCTGCAGTCACTCCCATAGATTCGATCAGACCTAAAAGCTGATCTGGCACTGCAGATCCTGGATGTCGCAGTCTTACAACCTTGGCTACGTGGTCTGCTAAGTCGCCCATTCGCTCAAGGTCAGCAGACATACGAAGTGCGGTGACAAGTGCACGTAGATCTGAGGCGACCGGTTGTTGTCTCGCGATAATGTCAATGATGCGCGCATCTAACTCGTGCTGCACTGTGTCAATTTTTTCATCGTAAGAGATAACTTCCTCGGCGAGAGAAAGGTTCTTACTCATAAGCGCACGAGTCGCTTTTGCCATTGAATCGGAAACCATCACACTTAATTCAAAGAGGGTTTGTGAAACGCTATCGAGCTCGTCCTGGAAAACTGATCTGATTAAAGGCATGGTCGGACGCTAGGTGGAGCGGATTAACGGAGTCCAACCGTTGGGTGAACGGAAGGTGAACTGGGCCTTTGTGGCTATACAGTTTGGGTATGTGGCGCCGCGCGAAGGCAGATGAGGCTCAAAGCCAGCGCGAACTACCCATTTTGCTCATCAACGTGTTAAACCAGCTCGATGGTGCCAGCCTGGTTATCGCCCCTGGTGAAGTAGCGATTTTCACCAATCCAGAAGCTGAACAGCTGGGAATTTTGCGTGATGGGCGGATTCAGAGTGAAGAGTTATTGGCATCTATCCGAGTTGTTCGTAGAACGAATGCAAAACAGACCGGAACAATTGAAATTGCACGTGGCCCAATTGGCGAAGGTAAGCGCGAAATTACCGTCACAGTCATTCCATTAACTGAGAATGAATTAGTTTTAGTTCTACTTCGAGATGAAAGTGAAGCGCAAAGAGTTCACGATGTGCGACGTGATTTTGTGGCAAATATTTCACACGAGCTGAAAACTCCAATCGGTGCACTCTCATTACTGAGTGAAGCGGTATTGGGAGCAAAAGATGATTCCGAAGCTGTCTCTAGGTTTGCTGCTCGCATGCAGATTGAATCTAAGCGCCTTACTGACTTAGTCCAAGAGATCATTCAATTATCTCGAGTGCAGGACTCTGATCCGCTTAAAGAGCCACAACTACTTTATTCAGATGACATAATTAAAGAAGCGTTAGATCAATGTCGAACAACCGCTGATTCGCGACAGATATCCCTAACCTTTCAAGATTCTGATGCTGGAGCACTCCTTGGTGATCGTGACCAACTGACTATGGCGATTCATAACTTAATTGAAAACGCCATTAATTATTCCCCTGCCGAAACAAAGGTTGCCGTTAGCACTTCAATTGAAAATGAAATCATCACTATTTCCGTGGCAGATCAGGGAATTGGTATTCCCGAGGCCGAAGTTGAAAGAATTTTCGAGCGTTTCTATCGCGTTGATCCCGCTCGATCACGCGAAACTGGCGGCACCGGTTTAGGTTTATCAATCGTTAAACACATCATCAACAAACACGGTGGTGAGATTTCAGTATGGAGTTCTGAAAATGTAGGTAGCACCTTCTCCATTCGCCTTCCAATCCAAACGCAAAACGGGGATAACAGATGACAAAAGTACTAATTGTTGAAGATGAGATTTCATTCTCAGATGCACTTGCCTATCTCTTGAAGAAAGAGAGCTATGAAGTGCAGGTAGCGGTAAATGGTAAGGAAGCGATCGATTCCTTTAACTCATTCTCACCAGATTTAATACTCCTTGATCTGATGATCCCTGAAGTATCCGGAACTGAAGTTTGCCGAGTCATTCGCTCCACCTCTCAAGTACCAATCATTATGTTGACTGCAAAAGATTCCGAAATCGATAAGGTCGTTGGGCTAGAACTAGGCGCAGATGATTACGTAACAAAGCCGTATTCATCGCGTGAACTTCTCGCTCGTATCAAAGCTGTGATGCGCCGTAACTCAACGGATAATCATCCAGCCGAAGATGGCCACGAATTGGCTGTTGGCCCAATTCGGATGGACCTTGATAAGCATCAGGTCACCGTTAATTCGATTGCAGTTTCCTTTCCGCTAAAGGAATTCGAACTTCTTGAATACCTAATGCGTAATAGCGGCCGGGTATTAACCCGCAGCCAATTAATTGATCGCGTTTGGGGCAATGATTACTACGGCGATACCAAGACTCTTGATGTCCACATTAAGCGTCTGCGCGCAAAGATCGAAGCCGATCCGGCAAATCCTGCCTTAATTCACACAATTCGTGGACTTGGTTACAAACTCGAGATTTAAAGTTTTTAACCAATAACTCCGGCGGCCAAGCCCGCCAGAATTAGCGTGCCCAACCCAATTCGGTAATAAATAAATGGCGCAAAACTCTTTGTCATTACAAATTTTATTAACCAAGCAATAACCGCGTATCCGATTACAAATGCAATCACTGTTGCAACCATTGTCTCGGGCAGGCTAAATGCCTGATCTGTTGCATCGGATTCAATCGCACCTTGTAGTTCATAAAATCCGCTACCGAATACTGCTGGAAGCGCCAATAAGAATGAATAACGCAGCGCCGCTTCTCGGCTGTAACCAAGGAAGCGACCCATCGCGATAGTCGCACCAGATCTTGATACTCCGGGAACTAGCGCTAAAGATTGAGCCAACCCATAAAGAATTCCGTGAACTGGAGTTAATTGTTGTAACTCTCTTTCAACTTTGCCGTATTTATCTGCGATTCCCAGAATGACACCGAAGATGATCATTACCGATGCGATCAACCAGAGTGAGCGGAAATCATTTCTGATGACATCTTGACCGAGATAACCGAGTACAGCAATCGGAAGTGTGCCAACAATTATCAACCAGCCCATTCGGGCATCGTTCTTCTCGGAACTTTCCAAACGTTGGCGTGTGACTTGATTTAGCCAAGCTTTAACAATTCGCAGAATGTCTTTTCTAAAGTAGATAAGGACGGCGAGTTCAGTACCGATTTGTGTGATTGCAGTGAAGGTTGCGCCTGGATCTTGATTGGTTCCAAATAATTCACCTGCGAAGCGAATATGCGCGCTAGATGAGATTGGGAGAAACTCAGTAAGGCCTTGCAGCATGCCTAGAAAAATCGCTTCTAGCATTGCAACCTCTTTCTAATTTTCAACCCTATTGATGCGAAAAGAATAGCGAATACACTAGGCAGATGCTGACACATACCAGTTTTTGGTTTGGGTGAAAGAGAGTTCGCATCATATGAGCGCTTCAAAAGTTCTTGCCGCCCTTAAATCGCAGTCAAGTGCCAGACATGCCGCTGAACAGCAGAGGTTCTACAAAACTGCGCCAGGTGAGTACGGTGAGGGCGATGTATTTCTTGGAATATCAGTTCCAAAAACAAGAAAAATAGCCGATGAATACCGAAATCTAACGCTTGATGAAATTGAGAAGTTAACAAAATCAGATTTTCATGAGGTGAGACTCTGCGCTTTGGTAATTCTCTGCAATCAATTTAAGAAAGCTAAAGAGTCAAAAAAGAAGAAGGAGCTATTCGATTTTTATATGGCGCAGGTGCTAAAGGGTCGCGTAAATAACTGGGATCTAGTAGATGTATCTGCCCCAACTATCGGACAGTATTTAGTCGATTCCAAGAGTGCAATGCCAGTTCTGAGGAAACTCTCCAAAAGCAAAGACCTCTGGGAACGCAGAATCGCAATGATTTTTACCTTTGCCTTCTTGCGTGCCGGTGAACTCGAACCTACATATGAGATCGCAGAACGTTTATTAAGGGATGATCACGATTTGATTCACAAGGCGGTCGGCTGGATGCTGCGTGAAATGGGTAAACGCGATCCTTCTTTACTGAGAACTTTTCTTGCTGAACACTCCAAGGTGATGCCACGAACGATGTTGCGCTATTCCATCGAAAAGTTACCGGAGCGGGAAAGAAAGATGTGGTTAGTACAGAGCAAAGCGGGTCTATGACTTTAGATGGGTGAGTTTACTAACCACCACCGAGTGATTAGGCTAAAGCAAGTTAGCCATTGTCAGCGGAGGAAAAATGTCCCAGTCACCATTCTTGTTTATGAAAGAAAACTCACAAACAGTGCTTTGGAATGACTCGGCTGACCCTAAAGAATTGAAGGAAGCCCTAACTTGGGGAATCGTCGGAGCGACTTGTAACCCAATAATTGCACTTAGCGTGATTAAGGCTGACAAGGAATACTGGGTAGGCCGCATTAAGGAATATGCAAAGAGCCATCCCACGGCAACTGATGACCAAATTGGTTGGGCAATGGTGGAAGAACTATCGGTCAACGCAGCAAAAATTCTTGAACCAGAGTTTGAAAAATCTAATGGGCGCAACGGCCGACTCTCAATCCAAACTGATCCACGTAATTTTCGAGACGCTAAGGCGCTAGCCGATCAAGCTTTTGAGTTTTCCAAGTTGGCTAAAAACATAATCGTAAAAATCCCAGTTACATCAGAGGCGATCAGTGCATTCGAAGAAGCTACTTACCGCGGAGTTAGCCTAAATGCCACGGTTTCATTCTCTGTCGCACAGACAATTGCAGTCGCAGAAGCGATAGAACGCGGGCTTAATCGTCGCGAAGCAGAAGGTTTAGATATTTCACAGATGGGTCCGGTCTGCACAATCATGCTTGGACGTGTTGATGACTGGGTAAAAGTTTCTGTTGAAAAATCTGGAACGCTCATTGACCCAGGTGTTATGGAATGGGCTGGCGTTGCGGTCTTCAAACACGCACATCAAATTTACAAGCAGCGTGGTTATCGCACGCGCTTACTTTGTGCCGCCTTCCGTAATCACATGCATTGGAGTCAGATAATTGGTGGGGATGCCGTCATCTCGCCCCCATTTGGATGGCAGGTAAAGATTAACAATTCAGGAATTATTCCTAATCCGAATAGCATCGAAGAGCCAGTTGATCCCACGATTTTAAAGACGCTGCAAACTCTGCCCGAGTTCAACAAGATGTATGAGGTTGATGGCTTAAAAGAAAATGAATTTACTAATTTCGGTGCCACATTGCGCACCTTGCGCGGATTCTTGCAGTCCGCACATGACTTGGAAGTCTTCGTCCGCGACGTAACGGTGCCTAATCCGGATAAATGATGAAGACAAAGCCAAAATTCGCAGAAGCGCCACACCATGATGGCAGCGATCTATATGTAAGTAATGGCGCGCCTAAAATTGGTGACAAGGTCACGCTTAAAGTTAGAGTTCCAAAGGGCTACACCTTTGATGAAGCTTACATTCGTCTTTACGAAGATGCCGAGCCTCGAACACACAAATTAGATGAGAAAAGTTCTTCGAAAACAGAACGTTGGTTTGAAGTAAAAATCACCATTACAAATATCCATACCGTCTATCGCTTTGTATTTGTAGGACCTAATAAATATGAATGGTTAAATGCCAAAGGTTTATTCGATCACGATGTTCACAGCAACAATGACTTTCAGATCGTTGCAATTGCCGAAAACCCAAAGTGGATCAGCAAGTCTGTT
>Ga0209617_10000998_pt1 | contig 13011 bp, 10 predicted proteins | sample LakEriepJuly2011_2_FD_187459 | JGI IMG/M metagenome (GOLD analysis project Ga0209617, IMG submission 187459) | Freshwater microbial communities from dead zone in Lake Erie, Canada - CCB epilimnion July 2011 (SPAdes) (version 2) | ecosystem: Environmental > Aquatic > Freshwater > Lentic >... | reverse complement strand
CCAGCCAATGCGGGCGCCAACCTCGCTCGACGCCGAACAGTCGAGCGAGAGTGCTCCATCGAACAACATCGCTTCGAACAACATCGCTTCGAACAATATCTCTTCGAATCACGGCTCAGCGCTCGACAACATCGTGGCGGACGCAGGACGTGAAGCCGCGCGTACCTCGAGTGAAGTGAGCGCAGCAGGCGCAAGTTCGCCCGTCGCCGCGACGAACGCGCAGGCGTCTGCACCGTCGGCGCCAACGAGCAATCCTCCTGCGACAACACCATCCTCAGCTCCATCCTCCGCGCCCGCCTCCACGCCGCCAGCAACGAATCCGAGTGCGACGCCCGAAGCGCCTGCGAACGATGCACAGCAAGCGCCGAAGAAGTCCGATGGCATCAAGCAAAACGGCATCACGCAAGGCGAACGTCCCGCCGCGACTCCAGCAGCGAACGCTGGCTCGCCCGCAGGCAATCTCGCGCAAGGTTTGCCACTCGCCGCAAGCGAGCCCGTGAAGGCGCGCGCGATGCTTTCATCGGCGCTTCTCTCTGGCGAACTCTCGCCGCTCGACGCAAAGCGATGCTCAGACGCGCTGGTTGAGATCGGCCGCGTCCTCGCCTTTACGCCGGTCTACAACGCAAATGACCCGATGTTCTTCCAGTACACGGTGCAGTCGGGTGACAGCCTTGAGAAGATCGTTCGACGCCACAAAATCGGCTGCGACTGGCGACTTGTTCAACGCATCAACAACATCAAGAAGCCCGAAGCGATTCGCGTTGGCCAACGACTGAAACTTCCAAAGGGACCGTTCAGCGCCGTTGTTTCGAAGCGTGATTACCGCGTGGATATCTGCGTCGGTGCGGGCAACGAGCGCGTCGTGCTCACCTCGCTCCCATGCGGCCTTGGCTCGGCGAACGGCACACCGACGGGCAACTTCAAAGTGCGTGTCGGTTCAAAGTTGCTCAATCCTGAGTGGACACACCCGGTGACAGGCGAGCATTTCGCAGGCGACGATCCGAAGAATCCGATCGGCGAGCACTGGCTTGGCCTCGAAGGTACGGACACCACCAACGCGCAACTCGCGGGTTACGGGATTCACGGCACCATCGACATCGACTCGATCGGGCAAGATCGCAGCCTTGGCTGCGTGCGGCTCCTCGCGGAAGACGTCGCGATCGTTTGGGAATGCCTCGGCGACGGCGCGATGGTCGAAATTCGGCAGTAACCGTCACCGACGGCCTCGCGCGCAACCACTCAAGTAGAAAGTCGCATCGGCGCGGAAATCGCGGAGAACTCCGCGCGGTGTGCTTTTGAAGGTCGACGCGGTCGCACACGAGCGCGGAAACTTGCGGGTTTCCGACCGTAGCCCATGCTACATGTAGCGTATGCTACGGCCTATGACTTTTGCGCCCTGCTCGCGTTGCCTCGACGCTGCCTCTCGCGAACCTTCTCGCGAAATCACGCGCGTTGCTCGCACCGTTTCAATTCTGTTCGCTGGTTTGTTCGCCGTCTTGTTCGCACTTGTCGCCACTGCGTGCGGCGGCGAGAGCAATCAACCCACGACGACCGCCGCCGGTGATCCTCGCCCTGAACGCGCAAAGCCACTCGTTGTGTGCACAACAGGGATGGTTGGCGATCTTGTGCGTTCCATCGCGGGCGAGCACGCCGAGGTCGTCGTCTTGATGGCACCCGGTACCGATCCACACCTTTGGACGCCGACACGCACCGATGTCTTGCGTATCTTGGAAGCGGATGCGGTCTTCATGAATGGCCTCCTCTTAGAAGGCCGTGCGGGTGACGCGTTTGCGCGCGTCGAGGCGAGTGGGCGCCCAGTTGTGCGCATCGCAGAAACGCTTGATCGCCGCGAGCTCCTCACCGACCGCGAGAACCCGTCGCAGTTCGATCCGCACGTGTGGATGGACCCGATTTTGTGGGCAAAAACGGCCCCCGCCGTCGCGAGCGGACTTGCGAAGGCTGCGCCCGATCACGCGAAGGAATTCACCACCGCAGCGACACAGGTGCAAGATCGCGCGAACGCACTCGATCGCGACATCTCCATCTCTATCTCGTCGATTCCTGTCGCACAGCGCACACTCGTCACCGCACACGATGCGTTCGGTTACTTCGGTCGCCGATACGGGCTCGAAGTGCTCGGCGTGCAAGGAATCTCGACAGAAAGCGAGCCCTCGCTTGCAGCGATTGAGTCGCTCGTCGCTCTCCTCTCTGAGAAGCGCATTCCGACGATCTTCGCCGAGTCGACCGTCTCTGATCGCACCGTTCGCGCGGTGATCGAAGGATGCGCTGCGCGCGAACACGAAGTCAAACTTGGCGAGTCGCTCTACTCTGACGCGCTGGGACCAGCAGCTTCCTCTGCGGCAACGTGGGAAGGCATGCTTCGCCACAACACGCGCGCCATTGCGAACGGACTCGGAGGACGCGGTTGAATCGGACGCGCGATTCTGCTGTTTCACCGCTCGTTGTCGAGCACTTTTCCTGCGGCTACGGCGGTGATGCCGCGGTCGTTGTGCGCGATGCATCGTTCACGCTTGCTTCAGGCACGATGAACGCGATCGTTGGCCCGAATGGCGGCGGGAAGAGCACGCTTTTGAAGGGTTTGCTTGGACTTCTTCCTGCGACACCCACAGGAAGCGCGCGCTTTTTCGGAGGTTCACTCGATGCCGCGCGCGCGCGCGTCGCTTTCGTTCCGCAGCGCGCGGAGATTGATTGGAACTTCCCCGCGAGCGCCCTCGACGTCGCCGCAATGGGTCTCGCGCGAAAGGCGGGCGTCTTCCGACGTATTGGCCGTGGTGGCCGCGACGCCGCGATGCGTGCACTGGAGACGGTCGCGCTCGCCGACGTTGCACACGCGCAGATCGGTGCCCTCTCGGGCGGCCAGCAGCAGCGCGTTCTTGTTGCACGTGCGCTTGCTGCCGACGCCGAGCTTCTTCTCCTCGATGAGCCCTTCGCCAATGCCGACAGCGCCGCCAGTGCGCGACTGCTCGCGACATTGCAGCAACTCGCGCGCAATGGCCGCACAATTCTTGCAGTGCATCACGATCTCGCTGCGGTGCGCGCAGCGTTTGATCGTGCGATCGTCATTGCAGGACACGTCGTTGCAGATGGACCGCCGAGCGCATCGCTGAGCGGATCTGTCCTCGCTGCCGCATACGGAATCGATCTCACAACAGCGGCGACGACTCTGACAACTCCAACAACAACATCGACAACATCGACAACGTCAACAGCATCGCCACGATCGACCGATTCGCAGGCACAAGCCCATCGCAGCACCGCCGCGCAACAGTGAGATGACTTTCGGCGCAAACACCATCCTCGTCCTCGCGGGCTGCACGCTCTTCGGAGCGATTGCAGGATCTGTCGGCACATTCGTGCTCGCACGTCGCCGCGCGCTTGTCTCTGACGTCGCGGGTCACGCGGCGCTTCTTGGTATCGCGCTCGGATTTCTCGCAGGCGAAGCGATGGGGATCGGCGGGCGTTCGCCGCTGGTCCTACTGGTTGGCGCCGCGTCAACCGCATTCCTCGCGGCAGTGCTGGTTCCACCACTCGCGCGACTTCGCCGCGTTGGCGACGACGGCGCGATTGCAACGCTCCTCGCTGGATTCTTCGGGCTCGGAGCGGTTTTCTTCTCGCTCGTGCAATCACATGGCTCGGGTTCGCAAGGTGGCCTGAGCAAACTCTTCTTCGGAAGTGCGGCTGCCATGACGCGCGCAGACCTCTTCATGCTCGCGGTTCTCTCGATTGGTGTACTCAGCGCACTTCTCTTCTGTGCGCGTGGATTTGCGACCGTGGCGTTTGACGAGGATTTCGCTCGCGTGTCTGGCGTGCCCGTACGCGCGCTTGATTTCGCGTTGACCGCGCTGCTCGTCTCCGTGGTCGTTGCGGGCCTACAAATCGCGGGAGTCGTGCTCGTCGTCGCGCTGCTCCTCACTCCGGCCGCAACCGCGCGACTCGCACCCGCGTCGATACGCCGCACCGCCGTACTTGCTGCGCTCCTCGGAGGAACAGCCGCATTCGGCGGCGTGCTCGCGTCACTCGCAACCGATTCGATTCCCACGGGAAGTGCGATGACACTCGTGAGCGCGACGATTTTCGCAGCAGCACTCGCCTTGACCGCCTTGCGCTCGCGTGTATCACGCGCGAAGAGAGCAACGCGCAACATCGAGGATCTGCGCGCATGAACGCGTTCCTCTCGATCGATCTTCCTGCAGTACTCGCAGCAACGCTCGCGCTTGTTGCGTGTGGCACGCTCGGCAATTGGCTTGTACTCCGCAAAGAAGCCCTCGCCGCCGATGCGATTGCACACGCCGTTCTTCCGGGGCTTGTGGCAGGCTATCTCGTGACTGGCACCCGATCGCCGTGGGCGATGCTCGGCGGCGCTGCATGCGCTGGACTTGCTGCAATCTTGCTTGCGCGTGTAGTGACGCGCGCCACAAAAACCGGCGCTTCGACCGCACTCGGCATTGTCTTCACGGCGTTCTTTGCGCTCGGTGTACTTCTCCTCGAAACGCAAGGCGCGCGACAAGTGGATCTCGATCCGTCGTGTGTGTTGTTTGGCTCGCTCGAGACGATCTTTGTCGCATCACGCGCAGACGCGTCTTGGTTCGCAACACTTCCAACGTCCATCTGGACGTTGGCTGCCGCTGCCTCGATTGCCGTCGCGACGACGGTGCTCACGTTCAAAGAACTCTCGATTCGCGCGTTCGATCCAGCATTTTCAAAGGTCTCCGGTGCTTCGCCTCGTTGGACCGACGATCTTCGACTCATCGCAACGACCTTCGCGATTGTGGCGGCGTTTGAAGCGGTCGGAAGTGTGCTCGTCATCGCGCTTGTTGCATGTCCCGCGCTGATCGCCGCACCGTTTGCACGATCGGTGCGCGGACAGATCGTCACGAGCTTGCTTGTCAGCCTCCCGATCGTGATCGTTGCGTATTTCGCCGCTGCGCAAGCCGAGCGCATCTTTCACGCGCCGCACGCGCTCAACGCCTCGGGCATGATCGCTGCATTTCTCGCCGCCGCTGTTCCAATTGCGCACCTTGTGCATCGCGTGGTGTCACGCGACAACGGTGGAAACATGGGTGGAAACATGGGTGGAAACATGGGTGGAAACATGGGCGGCAACATGGACGGCAGCATGGGCAGAAACATGCGCGAAAACGCGCGCGACCCGAAGAGCCATGATCTCAACCGCCGCCCGGCGTGATCGTCCAATTCTTGGACGTTGCACCGTTCGACCAAAGCGTCATGTCGTCCATCGCTTCGGGCGTCAGCGTTTCGGCGTGACCATCCGCAAAGCCTGTCACGATCTCGCCCATGTTCCGGCGACTGAGATTTCCCCAAGACGCGGGATCTTCGTCGCTGTACTGCGCGGCCCACGTACGCGTGTCGAAGAAGGGCGAACGAATGCGGAAGTAGCCTTCGGTCACCGGCCCAACATCACCGCCGGGTGAAGCCTCCTGCCCACGCGCGCTCGCGAAGACCACCAGTTGCGCTGGGCGCGAAATCTCCGAAAGCCGCGTCACATAGAACTTGCCGAAGAGGCCAAGGAATGCGTTGTTGAAACCGCCGAAGCTTTCGTCGCCACCAACCCAAACGCTGTTGAGGCCGAAACTCGGAAACGCACTCGTTTGATAGAGATAGTTTGAGTAATCGCTCGTCTCGAGTTCACGCAGCACCCGCTCATGATCGCCCACGTAAAGCGCGTTGAAGTCATGACCGAGATACGGCGCGAGCCGCCATGGCCAACGGTGCGCTGCAACGCCGATCGTTTGCTCAGCGATCGGGTTGCGCTGAGCGTCGTAGGCAGGAAGCCCCGACTTGTAGCCAGGAAGCAACGCGCCGTTGGCGTCTTGCGCGTACTGCGTCCACGCACCAACGAGATCGCGCGCGGCCGCGATCTCTCGCGCGCGCTCGCTCGACGCACGAAGTCGCGAGAGCACCGGAAGAAGTGCCGCGACCAAGAGCGCGAGGATCGCAATCACCACCAAGAGTTCCACCAGCGTGAAACCCGCAAACTCCGCGATCTTCCGAAGCGGGCAGCGATGGGCCCGGGCTTCGCGGCCGCGGCTCACGTGCGCCGACTCTCGTGCGTTGATGGGGCTTGTGCAGGTGAAGATCGACATGAGAAACGCGGGATCCGGCGCGCGAGCTTCCGACGCCGCGCAAGGTCGCCCGACGGGGCGCGAACTGTAGCAACCATTGCACACACGGAGCGCAAACAACCTGTGAGGCATACGCCCGAAAACACGCGCACGGGACGGCGAACTACGAATTTCCTGCATCACGAGCAGATTGCGCATCGAAAAGGCGAGAGATCGGGCTACCTTCTGCTTTTTCAGAAGACCCGCGACGAACTTGCCAACTGGCCGATGCGTTCCAGATGAGTCCGGGTGTTCGAGAGAACCCCAGAAAACCAATGAATCGCCGAAACCTTGCCGCCATTTGCGCATTTCTTGTTCCGTCGCTCGCGCCATCGCTTGCGACGTCTTCGGCGCTCGCCGAAACCTATGTCCAGTCGTATGGTGCGCCTGCGCTCGACCGTTGGAACTACCCCTTCAACCCAACACCAGGTACGCGCATCACCGCGTCGACCTTTGGGAACGATCCAACCAGCGAACTCTTCGACAATCGTGACGGCCAGTTCATCGTTGGCTTCAACACTTCTGCCGACATCCCAACTGGGCTCGGCACTTCGACCTACCAAGTCGTTGCGTGCACCATCACACTGACCTACGCCAACGACTTCGTCGTCGAGTACGACAACACTGTGGATCCATACACGGCGTTTCTGCCCGAAAGTGATCCCGACTACGTCGCGGACGCCGACCCTGGCCAACCAATCGAAGTCTTCGGAGTCGGCTTCCGCAACGGCTTCACCCTGATGAATTGGAATGAGACGTCGCCGTTTGCCCCCGTGGGCGCGAACGTGCTCAATCCGAGTGTTCGAAACGCGTTCGCCGTTGCGCGCAACGCGTCCGGAGCCTGGAGTGACATCTCGAACTCTGTACGCGACCGCATGACTCCGTCGCCGTTTGCGGTCGGCACCATCGACGGCCTCAAGCCGGGCGAACTTGTGCCGCTTGGATCGACGATGCGGTTTGAGCTCGATGTGTCCCGCGCGGATGTGCAGGAGTACTTGCGCGAGGCAATCAACGCCGGACGCTTGCGCTTGACCGTGAGTTCACTCACGAAAGTCGTGCAACAAGGCGGGAACTACCCGCAGTTCTACTGCCGCGAGAATCCTGTGGTGGTCTTCACCGGTGTCGGCGCGGCAACGCTTGACATCGAAGTCACGACGACGTCGTGTGTGCCTGCGGACCTCGACTGCGACGGCGCTGTCGCTGCGGCCGATTTGTCGCTGCTTCTTGCTTCCTGGGGAACCACCGGCAGCGACGCTGATCTCGATGGCGACGGCATCGTCGGCGCAGCGGATCTTTCGCTGCTGCTGGCCTCGTGGGGTTAAGAGCCTCGCGGGGTTAAGAGCCTCGTGGGGTTAAGAGCCTCGCGCGGTTGATGACCTCGCGTGGTTCCTCGCCAAGCGAGCGCAAGCTTCGCGCTGCGCTATCAGGCAAGCCGCGCGTGAGGTCGGCCGTACACGGGAGTCAACTTTCGACGCACGCGCTCCGCAATGCTCTCGAGCATGCGTTCGACCTCGGTCGTCGCAATCTCGAGTACCGCCGCGATTTCGTGCACCGTGAGTTCCTCGGTGTATCGAAGCATGAGCACAAGACGCTCACGGCGCGTGAGTTCACGAATCAACTCTGAAACGACGTTTCCGTTGCGTGCTTGCGACGGCGAAGTTTGTGCGAGCGTGGCGGCGCCACCTTCGACACACGTGACCTTCGGGGAGACTTCAGCTCGATCCTGGCGAGTCATGACCCGTCCTTCCTGTCACCATCCATGGCGACTCGGGGAAGATAACCGCAGCGGTGGGTGCTGCGTCAAGCGGCAAGTTTGCTTGAGTCCTCGAAGTCGCTCGGCTTGTCGCAGCCCACGGCCGCCAACCACGAGTCCACGCGCGTCGCACCACGTCCTTGGCGCTTCACCCCGCCGCGACTTTCGCCACGGAGAAGAGTGGCAAGAGCAGCGCGATCGCGACCGCGCCGAGCACCGAACCAAAGACGAGAATGAGGACCGGTTCCAACAGGCTCGTTGCCTGCTTCAGTGCCGTCTCGAGATCCTCTTCGGCGAACTCCGCGGCACGCGCGAGTACCTCGGGCAGGCGACCCGAACGCTCGCCCGCCGAAACCATGGACACCACGGTCGAGGGCAAAAGTGTTTCAGCCCGAAGCGCTTCGACGAGCGTTCCGCCGTCGCGCAGACGCGCATCGATCGCATCCCAAAAGCGGCCCGCCCGTGGTGAGCGCGAGAGCCCGCGACAGATCGCAATCGCGTCGAGCAGGTGGATGCCACTCGCCAAGAGCGTTGCCAATGTGCGACAACTCGTGGCGACAAATGCCATGCGCGAGAGACGGCCAAGAACCGGCAGACCGAAACGGACGCGATCGATGAGTCGATCCCACGCATCGGAACGCATGAGAGCCCACAAAAACACGCCACCGACGGCCGTAAGAAGCCCGAGGACGAGTCCATTCGACCTCACCGCGTCGCTGGCACCGAGCAACAACTGGGTCGGCCATGGGAGTTCCGCGCCGCGGTCGGAGTAAATCCGTGCAAAGCGCGGAAGCACGAAAACGAGCAGCGCGATCACCACAACCGCACCGACACCGAGCATGAGAAACGGATAGCTCGCGGCCGCGCGGACTTGCTTGGCGAGTCGCTCGCCTCGGCGAAGGTGATCCGACGCGCGCAGGAGCATCGGCCCGAGTTGGCCGGTGGATTCCGCGGCGCGCGTCAGCGCGACCACGACCGCAGGCACCTCGCGACCGCGCCGACCAAACGCCTCCGACAGGGGCACACCGGATTCGACTTCCGCTGCGAGCCGCGCCACGAACGGTCGAAACTCCGCGCGAACGCCCTCCTGCGCGGCACTCGTGAGTGCCTCACTGATCGGAACCCCCGCCTCCGACATTGTTCCCAAGTGGCGACAAAGCGCCGCGAGATCGCTCCGCCGCGCACGCGCTGTACGCGTGGGGCGAGCCTCCGTCGCGCTCCCCGCGAGTCGCGCATCGCGATCGATCGCGAGCACCGTCTTTCCCTCTGACCGAAGCCGTCGGGCGACTTCCTGCGGGTTCTGCGCGATCACGGTGCCTGTGACTTCGCGCCCCTCGGCGTCGAGGGCACGAAAGTTGAATGTCGCGCGGGCTGCGGTGTCTGCGACCACGGTCGTCGCCGCACGAAGCCCATCTCCGGTCGAATGCGCGAACTCGCGGGGATCCGCTGAATCTCGCGCGTTTGGCACATGCTGGGCGCGTGCGTGGTGCATCGTCATGGCGATTCTTCGTCCTCACGACGCCGTCGCGAGAACAACCTCCTCAAAGGTGGTGACGCCTTCGCGTACTTTCGCAAAGCCGTCAGCACGCATCGTGCGGTGACCACTCGCGCGCGCGACCAACATCAATTCCTGCAGCGTCGCACCTCGCGCGATCGCATTCGCAAACGCCTCGTCAGGTACGAGCAACTCAAACACCCCAACGCGACCGGCAAATCCGGAGCCACGACAGCGCGAACAGCCAGCACCGCGTGCAAACGTGCCGCCCGCGCCGACGAGTTCTTCGACCGCCGCACGCACCGACGCATCTGGTTCGTACAACTCGCGGCAGTGCGGACAAATGCGTCGTACGAGACGCTGCGCGAGAACGCCACGCACAACCGCCGCGACAAGAAACGGCTCGATGCCGATATTGACCAAGCGCGTGACGGCACTCGTTGCATCATTCGTGTGTAACGTCGAGAAAACAAGGTGCCCGGTGAGCGCCGCCTGCACTGCTGTTTGCGCAGTTTCACCGTCGCGAATCTCGCCCACCATGATCACATCGGGATCCTGGCGGAGCATCGCACGCAGTGCCGACGCAAACGTAAAGCCTGCTTTGTCGTTCACCTGGAATTGATTCACGCCCGGCAGCGTTGCCTCGATCGGATCTTCAACCGTCGAGATGTTGCGATCGGTTCCATTCAGACTTGAAAGCGCGGAATACAACGTCGTCGATTTGCCGCTACCGGTTGGACCAGTGACGAGCGCGATACCGTTCGGCCTCGCGACCACACTTCGCCAACGCGTGAGGAGCTCCGCGCCCATTCCAAGTCGCTCGAGCGGAACAAGCGCGGCGCGACTGTCGATCACGCGAATGACGACCTTTTCGCCATGTCGGCCCGGCATCGTCGACACGCGGAGATCGATTGGGCGACCTTCGAGCATCACGTGGATGTCACCATCCTGTGGAAGTCGACGTTCTGAGATATCGAGGCCCGCCATGATTTTGATGCGGCTCGCAACCGCAGCCGCCATCTTCCACGGCGGATCGACTTTCTCGAAGAGTCGGCCGTCGACACGGAATCGCACGCGCAGTCGACGATCACCTGGTTCGATATGAATGTCGCTCGCGCCATCATGCACCGCGCTCCAGAGGAGCCAGTTCACAGTTTTGACAACGGGCGAATATCCCGCGAGATCGCGCAGATCTTCGATCTCAGCGACTTCGCGCTCAACAACGGAGAACGAGTGTTCATCGAATCCGCCCACGATGTCATCGATGACGAAGACATTCGCCGCGGGAACATATGCCTCGAGTGCCGCGCGAATACACGCAGCAGTCGCTGCGACGATTTGGACGTGCTTCCCCGTGCGACGACGAATCTCTTCGAAGAGGTAAAGATTCGCAGGCTCGGCGACGGCAACCGTCAGCGTCTCACGCACGAGAAAGAGCGGAAGAACAAGGTGTTCAAGCAGCCAGTCGCGCGGCAGCGTCTCAAGTGCTTTCGGGTCCGCAATGCGTGCGATGTCGCGCGCAAAGGGAATGCCGTAACTCTCCGCCACGGCATCCATCACCTGCTCGTCCGTTGCAAACTGCAATTCGACGAGCGTCTCGCCCAGCAATTTGCGATGCCCTTGTGATTTCTGGTGTTCGAGCGCTTCCGACAACTGCTTCGGGGTAAGAAGCCCGCGTGCGACGAGCATCTCGCCGAGTTGGAGTCGCGGCAATCGATCGACGATCGCCTGATGTCGCGGAAGCGCGCCCATTAGCGCAAACTCCTCGCGGCAAGTTCCACGCTTTCAGCGCATTCGAAGCGCTCAGCAAGTCGTGTCAGTCGAAGTGCTTCGCGCACCGCGTGCTGCGGTGCCACGAGACGGAGCGCTCCGCCTGCGCGAGCGGCTTGTTCACCGAGCCAAAGCAACGCTTCAAGCGCTGCGCTATCTGCCAACGTGACGTTTGAGAGATCGAGCACGATGCTCTTGGCGCCTTGCGAGAGGCGCTCCGTTGCCGATCGACGAAGTTCTTCAGGGCCGTCCGAAGCGAATTCACCGCTCAAAACAGCGAGTGCAACGGGGCCATGGAGTTCCCACGAGAGCTTCATGCAGCCTTCCTTGCATCACGACGCATCAATCCCTCAGCCGAGATCGGTTCGGGCGCACGCTCCAGCATTTCATGTCCTTCTCGCCCGACCAGATCGAGATTCGATGCGTCTCCATGCGGTGAAACTGCAGCCTTCCTTGCATCGCGACGCATCAATCCCTCAAGCGAGATCGGTTCGGGCGCACGCTCAAGCATTTCATGCCCTTCTCGCCCGAGTACATCGAGGTTCGATGCGTCTCCATGCGGCGAAGCTGCAGCTGCATCGTGCGCTGCAAGTGCGTCGTAGGCTCCGAGATCCAGTGTGAAGAAGTGCGCCAAGTACTCTGGATCAAACTGACGTCCTGCGAGCCTGCGCATCTCTGCCAGAATATCTCGACGAGACAACGCGCTTCGATAGGTACGAGTGGAGCTCATCGCATCGAACGTGTCCGCGATCGCGATGATGCGTGCGACGTGCGGAATCGCTGCGCCCGCCAGTCGATGCGGATATCCGTGTCCATCGAAGCGCTCGTGATGATGGAGCACTCCGTCGAGAATCGTGCGCGACTTGGGAATGTCACGGAGAATGTGATACCCACGTTCAGGATGCTGTTTGACCACCGCGAACTCTTCGTCGGTGAGTCGACCTTGCTTACGAAGCACAGACTCTGGAACTGCGATTTTGCCGACGTCGTGCACAAGGCCTGCGATGTAGATGTCCGTCACTTCTCGCTCAGGGAGTCCAGCCTTCGATGCGATCTGCTTCGCGAGCAATGCAACGCGTTGTGAGTGTCCGCGCGTGTATGGATCCTTCGCGTCGATCGCGGAAACCAGCGCAGAAAGCGCGCCCACGAACGTTTGATCGCGATCTCGAACGAGTCGCGCGTTATCGATGAACACCGAGAGATTTCCAGCGGCGGTACCGACAAGTGCACGTTCGAAGCCCGACATCGCGCGATCGCCTGAAGTTCGGTCGCCTGCTGCGAAAGCTCCAAACTGCTCGCCCTCGCGTCCAAGCGGTGCAACGACCATGTTGTTGCCGACAAGCGAAGCCTGCGTGAGATTGGCGGTCTCGCGAAGCACGACCGCTGAAATCTGCGCATCATCGACACCATCGATCAACACTTCGCCAGGTTCGACACCCAGGATTGCTGCGGCAGCGTCGTCGACCCGCAACGCGGTCCAACGGCAGCCGATGGTCTGGCGTGCCTCTGCAAGAGTGCGACGCGCGAAGTCCACGGGTGAAGCCCCACGCGCCATCGCGTCGGCGAGTGAGTGCAGAAGATGCAGTTCCTCCATCGCCGTCGAGAGATTCGCACCCGACTGTTCGCCAGCGATGCGTTCCCATTCCGCGCGTGCGAGTGCCGCGACGATCCGTTGAAGTCGACCGAGATTTCGACGCTCCCACGGATCGGAGAGAGAGATGCCCTTTCGAACCGTCCGCGCATCGAGTGCTGCACGACTGGCGAGGATGTCGAGTGTTTCGCCCCCCACGCCTTCCGCGAGCAGCGTGACCGCCACGAACTTTCCGCCAACCACGCGCCGTGGGACATCA
>Ga0209617_10000997_pt1 | contig 13012 bp, 11 predicted proteins | sample LakEriepJuly2011_2_FD_187459 | JGI IMG/M metagenome (GOLD analysis project Ga0209617, IMG submission 187459) | Freshwater microbial communities from dead zone in Lake Erie, Canada - CCB epilimnion July 2011 (SPAdes) (version 2) | ecosystem: Environmental > Aquatic > Freshwater > Lentic >... | reverse complement strand
GGTCGAGCTCTCGCACCCGTGGGGTGAGGACGTTGCGGCCAGCAAGGGCGCCGTGCCACCGCTGCGCTGGGTGCAGATGCTCATCGACGAGGGCGTGCGCTTCGACGCGGTGGGCGTGCGACTGATTCAGGGCGTCGAGGACCGCGGCGGCATGGTGCGGGATCTCTTGCAGATCAGCGCCATGCTCGAGCGATTCATGCACCTCAAGGTGCCCATCATGCTCACGGCGGTCGGCTTGCCGAGTTCAGGCAAGGCGGGGCTGGCCGGCTCGTGGCGCGGCGCACCCAGTCCCGAACTGCAGGCACGCTGGCTCACGGCCATCATCACCATGGGCCTGAGCAAGCGCTTCATCGAAACGGTGTGCTGGGGCCAGCTCGTCGACGGTGATCCGTCACAGCCCGCCATGGGCATGCTCACGGCGGCGGGCAAGGCCAAGCCCTCGTGGGAGCAGTTCTGCTCGATCCGCAAGCGACTCAAGGAGCCACTGGGCACCGGCTCCGCCGCGCCGGCATGATCCAAGCAAGCGTCGATCGCCGCCCGGGGCGCACGGTGGCGCTGCTGCTCGCGTCGTTGGCGTGCATCGTCATGCTTCGGCTGGGCGTCCAGCAGGGGGCATCGATGCCCGCCGGATGTCGTATCGATCCATCCACCGCGTCGCGGGCGGAACTCGCGATGTTGCCGGGCGTGGGGCCGTCGCTGGCGCGCGCGATCATCCTCGAACGCACGGCTGGCGGTCCGTTCCGCTCGATCGATGACCTCACGCGCGTCAAGGGCATCGGTCCCGCGCGACTGGCTGCCCTGCGCCCATGGCTTCGGCTCGAGGGTGCACCATGATGCCGGCGTGGTCGGCATCGATCCTCGCATCGCCCGTGGTCGAGTCCATGGCTGCCACGATGGGGCGGGGCGGATCGCTGCACGTGGCGGGCATGCAGGGCTCGAGCCCCTCGGTGCTCGCGTGGGCAACCCATCAGCGCAGCGGCCGGTCCATGCTCGTGCTGGTCGCGCACGTCGATGAGGCCGACGAAGTCGCTGCCGAGTGGGAGTCGCTCGGTTCACGCGTGCACGTGCTGTCACCCCTCGAACTCGGGGCGCGCGATGCTGCGGCGCTCGCCGAATCGATGCTTGCCCGTTTGCATCTGGCGCAGTCGGTGCGCACGGCGGGCAGCGATCCGATCGTGGTCGTTGCCTCGATCGCCGCAGCGATGCAGGCGTTGCCCGCACCCGAGGCGTTGGATGGCGTGCTGCGGACCGTGCGCGCGGGTGAGCGCGTTGGGCAGGCATCGCTCCTGGCGTGGCTCGGTCAGGCCGGGTACGCGCGCGTGGCTGTGGCCGAGCAGCCCGGCGAATTCGCGGTGCGTGGCGGCCTGCTCGATGTCTTCGGCTTCGGATGCACGGTGCCGGTGCGCCTGGACTTCTTCGGTGACGACCTCGAACGGCTGCACGAGGTCGACGTGGCCACGCAGGCCACCGATCGATCGGTGCCCTCGGCATCGTTCCTTGCTGCCGAGCTCGCGGCGTCGTCGCTCGCTGCAGGCGTGACCATCGCGTCGATCATGCCGTCCGGATGGGGCGCGATCCTCGTCGAGCTCGGTGAACTCGCCGAGCAGGGGCGCGCCTTCGCGGATCGGATGGCCGACGGTCGCGGGCTCGTTCCCTTGAACGAGCTCCTCCGTGAGGTCGCTGCCAAGGCCACGGCCACTATCTCGCTCGGGGCCTTCAGCACGAGCGCGCGCGCGGAGCAGTCAATCGAGTCGCCCGTCGGGGCGCTTGGCGTCTTTCCCGACGAGGCAGGCGCCGCGTTCGCGATGCTTGCCGACGAGGCCCGTCACGCCGAGGCGTGGCTCGTGTCCGACAGCGAAGGCGAGCAGCAGCGAGCCCGCGAACTCCTGGCCACGACCGAGGGCGGCGATCGGGTGCATCTGGCGATCGGCCACCTGCATCGCGGCTTCGCGTTCGGCGACGGCCCGGGGCGGTTGGTGCTGGTCCCCCAATCGGAATTGATGCACCGCTTCGGTGCGCGGCGTCGCGGATCGCGGCCCGCCATGCCATCGCGCACGCGCGACGCGTTCCTGCACCTCGATCCCGGCGACTACGTCGTGCACCGTGATCACGGGATCGCACGGTACGACGGCCTGTCGCCGATCAAGGACGGCCGCCGGGATGGCGGCGACGTGGAGTTCCTGACGCTGCAGTTCGACGGTGGCTCGGTGCTGCACGTGCCCATCAGCAAGGTCGCGCTGGTGCAGAAGTACGTGGGCGCCGGCGCGCGCAAGCCACCGCTCTCTGCGATCGGCGGCAAGCGTTGGAAGAGCCAGGTGGCCGATGCCCAGGACTCGGTCCGCGACCTCGCTGCCGAGATGCTGCGCGTGCAGGCGGTGCGCGACGCCACGCCGGGGATCGCGTTCCCCGCTGACAGCGACTGGCAGCGGGAGTTCGAGGCGGAGTTCCCCTGGGAAGAGACCGAAGACCAGCTCAGCGCGATCGAGGCCACCAAGCGCGACATGCAGCGGGCGCGTCCGATGGACCGCCTGGTCTGCGGCGACGTGGGCTTCGGCAAGACAGAAGTGGCGATCCGCGCTGCCTTCAAGGCGGTCGACGCGGGCCGGCAGGTGGCGGTGCTGGTGCCCACGACGGTGCTCAGCGAGCAGCATGAGCGGACCTTCCGCGATCGCTTCCGTGCGTACCCGTTCCGCATCGAGAGCCTCAGCCGTTTCAAGAGCGATGCCGAGGCCCGTGCGATCCTCGCGGCCGTCGCGGCCGGCGAGGTCGACATCGTCATCGGCACGCATCGGTTGCTGTCGAAGGACGTGGCGTTCCGCGACCTCGGCCTGGTCGTCGTCGACGAGGAGCAACGCTTCGGCGTGGAGCACAAGCAGCGGTTGCTCGAGTTCCGGCTGACCGCCGACGTCCTCACGCTCAGCGCCACGCCGATCCCGCGCACGCTGCACATGGCCATGCTCGGGCTGCGCGACATCAGCAGCCTCACCACGCCGCCGCCGGACCGTCGGGCCATCGTGACGGAGGTGATGCCCTTCAGCGAGAAGCGCCTCGGCCTGGCGATCACCCGTGAGCTGGCGCGCGGAGGCCAGGTCTTCTGGGTCCACAACCGCATCCACGACATGGCGGATGCGCTCGAGCAGGTCCGGCGCATCGCACCGCAGGCCCGCATCGTCGTCGGCCACGGCCAGATGGCCCCTCACGATCTTGAGGAGGTGATGGTGACCTTCATGCGCCGGCAGGCCGACATCCTGCTGTCGACCACGATCATCGAGAGCGGCATCGACATCCCGACCGCCAACACGATGATCATCGATGATGCCGGGAACTTCGGGCTGTCCGAGCTGCACCAGCTGCGCGGGCGCGTCGGCCGCTCGCGGCACCGCGCCTACTGCTACCTCCTCCTCCCCAAGGACCGGCCGCCCACGCCCGAGGCGATGAAGCGGCTCAACGCGCTCGAGGAGCACAGCATGCTCGGTGCGGGCTTCAGGATCGCCGTGCGTGATCTCGAGATGCGCGGCGCGGGCAACCTGCTCGGCGCCGAGCAGTCAGGCCACATCACGGCTGTGGGCTACGAGATGTACTGCGACATGCTCGAGCGCACGGTGGGAGACCTCAAGCACGCCCCGCGCGTGGAGACGCTCGACACGATCGTCGAGATCGGGCTGCATGGACACCTGCCGAAGGCGTGGATCCCCAGCGATCGCCGTCGGATGGAGGCGTACCGCCGCATCAGCGGCGCGCGGACGATGGCTGAGCTCGAGGCCGTTGGCCAGGATCTGGCGGGTGCCTACGGCGAGGCGCCGCCGGTCGCAGCGACATGCCTGCGGTTCGCGCAGGTCCGGCTGGCTGCAGCGCTGCAGGGGATTCGCAGTGTGGTCGTGCGCGAACCGGACGTGGTCTTCCGCACGGCCCGGCCGCGTGAGTTGATGGTCGCCCTGCACGGGGTGCAGGGCAGCGTGAAGGCCATCGGCACGCCGGATGCCGGCGGCGTGCAGGATGTGTACTGGCGCCCACCGAAGCCCTTCCTTGAGCCGGGTTCGTTGACGACGGTGCTGATTCGCCGGCTTGCTCCACAGCATGCTGCAACGGGCGTGGTTGCGGGTCAACGGCCTGGTTGACCCGGGCCGGGCGGCAGGCTGCATTCGGCCGTGATCGAGATGTCGTGGGCGGTTCAGCCCGCGGCGCGGGTGCCGCAGTAGTTCACGTCGAGGTAGCGCGCCACGTAGTCGAGGATGCTGCTGGCCTCGGGAATCTCGGGGTTGTTCGTGGGCCCGCTGGGCTCGAAGTGCATGCCTCGGAAGCGGTCGCATGCATCGCGCACCGTGAGGCCGTGCTGCAGTGCCAGACTGAAGGCGCGGCAGAAGCCCTGCACGAGTCCGGAGAGCGTCGAGCCTTCCTTGCTCATCTTGATGAAGACCTCGCCCGGGCGGCCGTCCTCGAAGAGGCCGACGGTGAGGTAGCCCTCGAAGTGGTTGATCGAGAACTTGTGGGTGATCGACTTGCGGGTCGACGGAAGGCTTTCGCGACGATTGATGGTGGCCGTCATGGCAGTGCTCCCAGAGTCTCCGGCCGGACGCCAGAGGCGCCGGTCGCAGGGGTGAGCCGGCGTCCTGCCGGGGCACCACGCTGCGCATCGCGGTCATCGACCTCGGAGGGTGGCGGTCTGCACAAATCGGTCCCGAGCGTCTGTTAGCGTTCGGCGATGAGCGATGCTCCATGGACGACGGTGGCTCCGGCGCAGGCAACGGGCGAGCACCGCGTTGTGGGTGCCTTCGGCGCCACGGGCATGATCGTGGCGGCCATGGTCGGCAGTGGGATCTTTGCGCTCACCGGCCAGTTCGGTGCGACCGTTGGTTCGCCGGCGGGCGTGCTGCTGCCCTGGGTGATCGGCGGGGTCCTGGCCCTGTGCGGCGGACTCTCGCTTGCTGAGCTCGCGTCCATGCTGCCATGCTCGGGTGGCAGCATCGAAGGGGCCCGTCGTGCTTACGGTCCGACCGTGGGCTACCTCGTCGCCACGGTCACGATCCTGGCGGGTTACCTGCTCTCCAACGCGGTGATCGCGCTCTTCCTCGCGGAGTACATCGACCGCTTGGTGCCCGCCGACGCACCTGACGTGCTGCTGGCTGCCGGGGCGATCCTGCTGGCGCTGGTGTCCCAGCTCCCCGGGCTCCGCATGGGCTTCACCGCCAACACCGTGCTGGCGGTGGTCAAGGTCGGCGTGATCGCGGCGTTCGTGATCGGCGGGCTGTCGGTGGAGGTGACCGACCGGCTGGTCGCGGCGCCTTCGGGCGCAGCGCCATCCTTGGTATCGCCTCAGGTGGCGACAGCGGTCCTGCTGGTGAGCTTCGCGTATCTGGGCTGGTCGACCGGTGCCGACATCGCGGGGGACCTGCGCGATCCGGGGCGCACGCTCCCGCGGGCCATGGTGGCATCGATCGTCGTGGTCGCGGCGCTCTACCTAGGCGTGAATGTGGCCTACCTGCGCGTGATCGACCCCGGCGCGATGGTCGAGGCCGATGGGTCGGGCATGCGGGCGATCGGCTCGGTGGCGGCGGGGCTTCTCTTCGGGCCGGCCGTCGGAAACGTGATGACTGGCGCGATCGCGCTCCTGCTGCTCTCGACGGTCGTCTCGGGCGTGATCACGGGTGCGCGGATCCTCGAGTCCATGGCGCGGTCAGGGGAGATTCCGGCGTGGATGGGCGTGCGTCGAACCGATGGCGTGCCGCAACGGGCCCTGCTCCTGGTGTCGGGCCTGTCGATCACCGCTCTGGCGATCGGATCCCTCGGTGAACTCCTCGACCTGCTCACGGTGCTCGTGAACGTCTTCAGCGCCCTGACCGTGGCGGCGCTGTTCGTGCTGCGCCGCACCATGCCGGATGCGCCACGGCCGTTCCGGGTCCCGCTCTACCCGTGGGTCCCGGCCATCTACCTGCTGCTGGCTGGATGGACGGTGGTGTCCAGCATCATGACAGGAGGCGCACGTGCCGCGTGGGCCTCGTGCGCCTCCGTGATCATCCTGCTGATGCTCAGACCGCTGGTGCGTTGGCGCACGGCGAGCAAAGCATGAACGCATAGCCGGCCCCGTGGGCCGGCACATGCACTCACTCGGCGTCGGCCTTCTTGCCCTTCTTGCCCTTGGCCTTGGGGGCGTCGCCTTCGGCAGCGGCTTCCTCGGCGGCGGGCGCCGGGGCTTCCTCGGTGGTCTCGGGCTTGCGGTCGATCTCGAGGACGCGATCGCTCTTGACCATGACATCGATGTCAACCTTGAGATCGCGGTCGAACTGGACGGTCACCGCGCCAGCACCGACACGGCGGAACGGCTGGCTGAGGCGCACGGCGCGGGTATCGACGCCGAAGCCCATCTTGATGAGTTCATCGCTGATGTCACGCTGCGTGACGGCGCCGTAGAGCAGGCCCTGGTCGTTGGTCGAGCGGATGAGCGTGACCGTGACGCCGGCAAGGCGCTCGATGAGTGCGGCGCGCTCGGCGCGCTGCTTGGCCACTTCGGCCTCGGCGCGCGCGCGGGCTTCCTTCAGCGATTCGATCTTCTCCTGCGTGGGGTGCTCGGCCAGCAGCATGGGCAGAAGGTAGTTGCGCGCGTAGCCGGGGCGCACCTTGACCACCTCGCCGACCAGACCAAGGTTCTCGACGGTTTCGAGGAGCAGCAGTTCGATGTGGGATGCCATGAGTCGTTGTCCTTTCGTGAACGAGAGTTAGGAGCCCGCCCAGCCCCAGCGTGATGTGCAGACGATGCACAGGCGGAGAAACGAGTTGTGAGCCGAGCAGTATGGCACGCCGAGCGCAGTGCGGCAAGCCGTGTCAACTGAGCGGGAATAACAGGGGGTGGACCAAGCGCTCCGACACGTTCGGTCCACCCCCGGAAGCCATCAGAACGGGATGTCGTCGCTCGGGAGCGGCACATGATCGCCACCGCCACTGCCGCCACCCGACGAGCCGCGACCAGCGCGGGCGAATCCACCGCCGCCGCCACCGCCGGTGCCGGAACCCTCGCCGCGGCTGCCGACGAACTGGAAGTTCTCGATCACGACGCGCAGCTTGGAGCGCTTCTCGCCTTCCTTGCTCTCCCACTGGTCGAGCTTGAGGCGGCCCTCGATGAAGATGGGGCTGCCCTTGGTGAGGTACTGCTTGAGCACTTCGGCGGTGCGGCCCCACGCCTCGCAGTCGACGTAGGTGACTTCTTCGCGCTCTTCGTTGTCCTTGGTGCGGTAGCGGCGGTTCACGGCGAGGCCGAGTTCGGCCACCGCTTGGTTGCCGGCGACGTGCTTGAGCTCGGGGTCACGGGTGAGATTGCCGAGCAGGATGACCTTGTTGAATGATGCCATGGGTGTTTCTCCTTCGATGAACGGGCATCCTAGTCAGACGTGACGCCAACCCCGGGAAACCGAGGGAATTTCGGTGCATCGGCATGAAAAAGGGCCGCGCCCGGGGGCGCGGCCCATGTGGGGGCCGATCATGCAGCCGCGAGTGTCGCCGAGGCGGCCGCGCGGGGCCGCAACCGATCGGTTGCGGCGATCCCGGTGGGCTCACTCCGCCGCAGGGGCGGGAGCGGCCATCACTTCGCCCGCTTCGTCGCCTTCGGGGCGACGGAGCTTCATTTCCATGGCGAGCTTGGCCTGGCCCTCGGCATCGTTCATCTGCTCGGTGGTCAGGTGGTCGGCGCGGGTCACGAGCGAGCGCAGCATGCGCTCGTTCAGGTTGCAGTCACGCTCGAGTTCCTTCAGCGCCGCGGTCGGGGCGGTGAAGTACGCAAGGATGTACAGGCCGCGCTTGTTGCCTGCGATGTCGTAGGCGAGCCGGCGCTCGTCCCACTTGGTGATGCTGCAGATCGTGGCGCCGCGGGCCGTGAGCATCTGCTTCACGGACTCGACGGTGCCCTGCAGGTCGGCGACGGCGGACTGCGGGAAGAGGAACATGCCCTCGTACTGGGCGGTGCGGGTCTCGGTCATGGTGATTACCTCGTAGTGGTTGGGGTTCTGATGCGCAGTCACGATGACGGCGCGCTGTCGGTCTGTGGTCCTGCACCGTGCGGACCTGAAGTTGGTGCAGGCACCTTCGTGTTGAACGCATTCATCGCGGCAGCGGCGCCGCGATCGAGCCAGGCCAGGACGGCCTCGGAGGCGGAAGTGATCGATGCATCGACGGAGGGACGTTCCTCATCGGTGAAGCGTCCGAGCACATGCGCGACCTGCGACATGCGCGGAGCGGGCTTGCCGATCCCCACGCGCAGGCGTGCCCAGTTGCCGCTGGACAGCTTGAGCGCGACGTCGGCCAGTCCGTTGTGGCCACCGCTTCCGCCGTCCTGGCGGATGCGGATGTGCCCGACGGGCAGGGCCAGGTCATCCGCGACGACCAGGAGGTCGTGCGCGGCGTCGAGCTTGTGGAACCTCATGGCCTGCGCCACGGGGTCGCCCGAGAGGTTCATGAAGGTCAACGGCTTCATGAACAGCACCTTGTCCTGCACGCCGTCGACACGGAGCTCGGCTTCCCAGCAGATCGCGCCGAAGCGCTCCCGCCCCGCGTCGCGCGCATGGCGCTTGACGAGGGCATCGACCACCTCGAACCCGGCGTTGTGCCGGGTGCCGCGGTAGTCGTTGCCTGGGTTGCCGAGTCCGACGACAAGCTTCATGGTCCTTCAGTCGATGGATGGGCTCACTTCTTCGGCGCAGCGGCCTTCGCTGCGTCGCCGTCGCCATCCTTCTTCGCGTCGGCTGCAGCAGCGGCTTCGCCGGCAGCGGGCGCTGCAGCTTCACCGGCGGCTTCCTCGGCGATGGTGATCACGCGGGCCACGGGGGCGTGCGGATCGATCGCGAGCGTGATGCCGGCGGGAAGCTTGAGGTCGCTCGCGCTGAGCATTTCGCCCTGCATGGCCGAAAGGTCGGCGCGCACGGACTCGGGGATGTCGCGCACCTTGCAGTTGATGGCAAGTTCGGCCATGTCGTGGGTGAGCACGGCGCCGGGCTTCTTGGCGGCCGCGCACTCGCCGAAGAACTCGATGCGCACGTTCACGCGCACGATCTCGTCGAGGTTCACGCGGGCGAGGTCGACGTGGATCACGTTGTCGCCGAGGTAGCCGAACTGCAGGTCCTTGACCAGGCAGGTCTGGCTGGCGCCGCCGAGGGCGACGGTGATGACGTGGCTGCCGTGGTGCAGGTGACCCAGCATTTCCTTGGCGTTCACCGCCGCGGAAACGGGCTTCTCGCCGTGACCGTAGATCACGACGGGAAGGAGGCCCTGCGCGCGGAGGCGGCGGGTGTAGCGGGTGCCAAGCCGCTCACGCAGGGTGGCGGCGACGGTAGGGGTGGTGGATGCCATGGTTGTGGACTCCTGTGTTGGTTCGGGGAAGGTGAGGATTCAGCGCTTGGCCCCGAGGCCGTGCTTGAAGAGCGCGCTGATGGACTGGTCGTTGTGGATGCGCCGGATGGCCTCGCCGAGCAAGGGGGCCACCGACAGCATGGTGAACTTGTGGGCGATCGGCTCGAAGCGCGGCCCGTTGGGGATGGTGTCGCAGCCGACGACGCCGTCGATGATCGGTTCGCCGAGCCGCTGCATCGCCAGCCCCACCATGAGCGGGTGGGTGCAGGCAGCGTAGACGGCGCGCGCGCCGTGCTCGCGCACGACCTTGGCCGCCTCGCAGATCGTGCCGGCGGTCGAGATCATGTCGTCGAACATCAGCACCGTGCGGCCTTCGACGTCGCCGATCAGGTTCTTGACCGTGACCGAGGAGCCGGAGTTCCGGCGCTTGTCGATGATCGCCAGGTCCGCGTGCAGCAGGTTGGCGTACATGTTCGCCACCTTCACGTTCCCCACGTCGGGGCTGACGACGCAGAGCTCGCCCAGCGACGGCTTGAGGCGCAGGAAGTGGTCGGCGATCACCGGTGAGGCGCTCAGGTGGTCGACCGGGAGGTCGAAGAAGCCCTGGATCTGCGCGGCGTGCAGATCCATGCAGAGCACCCGGTCGGCGCCGGCCTTGGTGATCAGGTTCGCGACGAGCTTGGCGGTGATCGGCACGCGCCCCTCGTCCTTGCGGTCCTGGCGCGCGTAGCCAAAGTAGGGGATCACGGTCGTGATCCGCTTGGCGCTCGCACGGCGCAGGCAGTCGATGAAGATGAGCAGCTCCATCACGCTGCTGTTCACGGGTTCGCACGTGGAGATCACCACGAACACGTCGCGACCGCGCACGTCTTCCTCGAGCTTCACGATCAGCTCGCCGTCGGGGAAGACGGTGGTCGTCGCCTGGCCGAGCGGCAGCTCGAGGTGCGCGCACATCGACTGCGCGAGCGCCCGGCCGGTGCTGCCGGCGAAGATCTTCAGGCCGTCGCGGTCGGTGGTGCTCATGCTCGGGCTCCTGCGGAGGTGCGGGCTTCGAGGATCGCGCTGACTTCGGCGAGCTGCGCCGGGGTGTTCACGCTCAGAACATCGGATGCCGGCACCGCGTCGACCACGGCGACGGTGCGGCCTTCGTCGCGCAGCAGGCCGAACGTGTCGGTGATGTAGTACTCGCCGTTGGCGTTCTTGTTGTCGACCCGCGCGAGCGTGCGGAAGAGGTCGCCGGCGGTGAAGCAGTAGTAGCTCGGGTTCACCTCGCGGATCGCGAGCTGGGCCGGAGTGGCGTCCTTCTGCTCGACGATGCGCAGGAACCGCCCGTTCGCATCGCGCTCGATGCGGCCGTAGCCGGTCGGTTCATCGATCACGCTCGTGGCGAGTGTGGCCGAGGCGCCGGCCGAACGGTGCGCGGCCAGCAGCGCACGCAGGGTGGACGCGCGGATGAGGGGCCCGTCGCCGCAGAGGACCAGCAGTTCACGCGAGGGTTCGCCCGAGAGCAGCGGGCGCGACTGGTCGACGGCGTGGCCCGTGCCCAACTGCGGCGACTGCACCACGAACTCGATGTCTTGCTGACCCGCGAAGTGCGCGCGCACCACGTCGGCACCATGGCCGACCACGAGCACGATCCGGCCCACGCCGGCCTCGCGACACGCAAGCACGACCCACTCGACCAGCGGGTGGCCGAATGCCGGGTGCATGACCTTCGGAAGGTCGCTGTTCATGCGCGTTCCCTTGCCTGCGGCAAGGATGACGGCGGCGGGTGCGTTCGTGGTCATGGCGCGTTCCCTTTCGGTCCGGCCATCAGGTTGGGAGGGGTAACTGGCCCGCCTAGATTCGAACTAGGACAAGGAGAATCAAAATCTCCTGTGCTACCGTTACACCACGGGCCAATGGGCCTGGTTCAGGCCGACCTGATGGTATGGACGAGTCGTCTCAGGGGCGATGCCCTGCGCGTGCAACGAGCGAACTGCTGACGCGGCAGGCACCAGGCCGATCCGCGGCATCCTCAAGGCTGGAGTTCCGCAAGCCGCGTTGGAACCCCATGTGGCGCCAGAACCAGAGTCGGTTGCTGTCACCAACGGCCCTCGAATGAGGAGGGGAGATGCTAGCGGGATGACAGGGGGAAGGGAAGTGCTCGTCGAGTCGCCAAGGGCCCTGGTGAACGGCGCGGCTCCGTTCGACCGCTCGTCATCGTCCGGCTGGCAGGTGCTGGTGTCCTATAAGCCCATGGAATTGCCCCGTGGGCCCGTCTGTTCTCCGGGATCCGCCGCTGGATGCGCCGGGCGCCCACGCGTCAAGCCCGTGGCTGGCGCTTCTACGATCGCTCGCATGCTGCGCATCACCAATCCTGCGACGGGCGAACTGGTCGGCGAACTCGAACCTACATCGATCGAGGGCATCGGGTTGATGGTCCACCGGGCTCGGCAGGCCCAACGCAGCTGGGCCGCGATCCCGCTGCAAGAACGCGCGCGGCTCGTGGCGAGCGCCGCGACGGCGATGAAGGAACGCAGCGGCGCGATCGGCGAACTCATCACGCGCGAGATGGGCAAGCCGATCGCCGAAGCGAAAGGCGAGGCGAACTACGCCGCGAGCGGGCTCGAGGATGCCTGCGCGGAGATCGTCGCGGCCCTGCGGCCGGAGACGCTCGAGGACGAGCGCACCGTGACCACCATGCTCTACGCCCCGCTGGGCGTGGCGGTCTGCATCACGCCGTGGAACTTCCCGGTCCTCATGTGCAGCGACACGGTGGTGCCCGCGCTGGTCGCCGGCAACACGGTGATCCTGAAGCCGAGCGAGCTCAGCACGCTCTGTGCACTCGAGTGGGCCAAGTGCCTGATGGCCGTGCTGCCGCCGGATGTGCTGCAGGTGGCGATCGGTGACGAGGTCCAGGGCAAGGCGCTCGTGGCGGCACCGATCGACCTGATCGCGTTCACCGGCAGCCGCTCGGCGGGCCGTCACATCATGCAGGCCGCTGCGGGCGGCTTGAAGCGATTGATCCTCGAGCTCGGCGGAAAGGACCCGCTCGTCGTCCTTCCCGATGCCGACGTCGATGCCGCCGCCGCCTTCGCCGCGCGCAACAGCTTCCGCAATGCGGGCCAAGTCTGCGTGAGCACAGAGCGGATCTACGTGCACGACTCGATCGCGCCCGCCTTCACGAAGGCCGTGATCGACCGTGCGCAGCAGCTCGTGGTCGGTGACGGCATGCAGGCGGGCACGCAGATCGGCCCGATGGTCAACGCGCGCCAGAAGGAGCATGTCCTGGCGCAGGTTTCGCTGGCTAAGGCCACCGGTGCGACGGTCGAGTGCGGCGGCGATGGTGGTGGCAACTTCGTGAAGCCCGTCGTGCTCACCGGCGTCACCCACGAGATGCCGATCATGCAAGAGGAGACCTTTGGCCCCGTCGCGTGCATCATGACCTACCGGGAGATCGACGAGGCCGTGCGCCTGGCGAACGATTCACCGTACGGCCTCGGCGGTGCGGTCTTCGGTCGCGACGAAGAGCGTGCTCGCGAGGTCGCCGAGCGCCTGCACATCGGCATGGTCGGCGTGAACCAGGGCTGCGGCGGCGCGAGCGGCTCGCCGTGGGTCGGCGCGCGCCAGTCCGGCTACGGCCACCACAGCGGCACGAGCGGTCACCGCCAGTTCGCGCAGGTTCGCGTGATCAGCC
>Ga0209617_10000996_pt1 | contig 13015 bp, 16 predicted proteins | sample LakEriepJuly2011_2_FD_187459 | JGI IMG/M metagenome (GOLD analysis project Ga0209617, IMG submission 187459) | Freshwater microbial communities from dead zone in Lake Erie, Canada - CCB epilimnion July 2011 (SPAdes) (version 2) | ecosystem: Environmental > Aquatic > Freshwater > Lentic >... | reverse complement strand
GAGCAGATTCCCAAAGTTCCAATTATTATTAGTATTGATTTATTATTCATAATTTTATTTTCCGTGAGCAAATCCTTCATACATATTATTTGCTGAAACTTTTACAGCTTTGATTTTATCAAGCCATAATCCGCCTCTCATCTCTTGAAGAGATCTAAATCCAAGATAGCTCATAGCGCTTCTCAATCCATTAGCGAAATCATAAACTACATCTTCTATAGATTTATTTTGATTAATTGCAATTAAAGTATTATCTCCTTCAACGAAAAGATTCTTTTTTGATCCATCGTGTAATTCATAATCTTCTACGACATCTTTGCTTGCCATGCCTCTATATTTAGCAAATAGCTTTCCATCTTTTTCAATAAGATTTTCGTCATCTACAACGTCGATAAGTCCAGCGAAAATTCTTCCACAAATTACGGCGTCACATCCACTAGCTATAGCTTTAACTAAATCTTTTGGATATCTAATCCCTCCATCAGCAAGAATACTTGGCCTATTACTTGGATTAGGAGAATCATTTTTAAATAAATCTACTTGAGATAATTCCCAATTTCTTACAGCTTTCCAAGCATAAAAATTACCAGTAATACTTGGACATCCAATTCCAGTTTTAATTTGAGTCAAGCACATAGAACCCGGACCAATTAAATGTCTGAATCCATCAGCTTTAAGATTAGCAAGTCTATAAACACTTTCTTTAGTTAAAGTATTACCAACAATAATATCTTGAGAGAATCCTGCTGTCTTATACCATCTAAGAAAATCTTCTACATTTTTACATAAACCATTAGCTGTATCTAAGAAATAAATGTCCGTATATGTGCTTGTAGCTTTAATTCTTTCTTCTGCATCTTTTAATCCAATTGCCGTTATGCAAAAATTGCTTTCATCCTTAATGATTTTAGATTTACTTCTTTGATCGTCTACTGACATAAAACGATGAAGGACTCCCGCACCACCAAGCTTATTCATCTTAATACAAGACTTGACTGAAGACACTGTGTCCATTGGAGATAGTATAATAGGTAATCTTATACTATGATTTTTAGAAATTTTAGTAGTTGTATTTACTTCTTTTCTTGAATTGATATCTGAGAAGTTTGGTAGCAATGAAATATCATCGTATCCTAAAGCTTGTTTGAATTCCATGTAACTAATATAACCGAAACTAAATTAAAAGTCAACTAAACTTCTAGGAAAATTTCGTCATTACTATCTTTAAAAGATATTTTGGTAAAATTTAATAAAGTTTTAACTTTTTGAAGATCTTCTGGAGTTGCATTTGTTATTTTCATCTTAAAATAGTTTTGAGCATTTTGTTCTCTACCGCTTCTGTTACAGTTACATCCACCCACGGAACTTTCGTATATTGGAGGAATGTCTAGAAAATATTTAAATTCTTGTTTGTCTATATTGTCAGAAATTAACCTTGAGAAGCTTGAGAGGTCTAAAATTATTTCATTCATATTTCTTTATTAGTATTAGCAATATATAGTATATTACAATTGAAAGTATGTAATTTACAAAAAATATTAAATAATTACTTATATATATCAAACTTAAAGTATTAATCCAAAACAATAAACAATATACGCAAGAAATCAATCTAGTAAAAAAGTTATTATAGTTTACTTGAAGAAAAACTGGATAACTCAAATTCCCGCCAGTTAATTGATATTTATGGTATTCTTTTATTTTAAGTATACCATTGGTTTTAGGTATATATTTAAAATACTCAATAAAAGCTTCTGTATTAAACCATATAAATAGCCAGAAAGCATTAAAGAAGGAGAACAATATATCTTGCATGTTACTTACATCTTATCAGTTTAATGTTATAAAAATCAAATATTTCATGTGCTAGATTATCTCTGTCGTATTCTTCTATATATAAGACTTTTTTAATATTATGAGATATTATATTAATAGCACAGCTTGGGCATGGTAATAAAGTGCAAGCTAATATATGAGGTTCTTCATATCTGGATATACAAGCTAGAGCATTGGTTTCTGCATGAATAACATATTTTCTTCTTTCATCTCTATTATCCCAAAAGTTCGATGATACTTCTTGTTTAGATAGTATTCCATTATATCCTATGCTTAATAATCTACCTTCTTTATTCAAAATTGAACATCCGACTTGTTTATGAGGGTCTTCTGATCTTAAAGCAGCATCTTTAGCAAATTTAATTGCCATTTCTTCAAAAGAAATTCTCATGTCTTATATTATATGCTAGATTACAAATCAAGTCAATTTTTAACTTTACTTTGATATAATACTATGGTATGCTTGTAAGTTATGATTGGAATAACAGGCGTAGCTAGATGTGGGAAAGATACATTTTATTCTGTTCTTAAAAAATATTTATCAGAAAAGAATATAAAATGTGAAAGGCTGGCTTTTGCTGATAATCTTAAAAAAGAATTAAATGATTTTGTACAAGAAAAATTTAAAATTGATTTATTTAAATCTGAAGGTTCTGATAAGGAATTAGTCAGACCACTAATGGTCGCATATGGTAAATGTAGACGAGCACAAACAGAGGGAAAATATTGGACTTCTCAATTAGATTCTAAAATTAAAGAATTATCAAAGAATAATATTATTCCAATTGTAACAGATGTTCGATATATAGAATATAAAGATGATGAATATTCTTGGCTTAAATCTCATAATGGTATTTTAATTCATTTATCAAGAAAACTTGATGATGGATCTTTAGTGCCTCCAGCTAATATAGAAGAAAAATCTAATGACAATAAGTTGAAAGCTGTTGCTGATTTTTCGATATGTTGGGAAACTTGTCAAGATACAAACTTTCTTTATGAGCTTATGCAGAAAAATTTAAGGAATATATATGACAGACTCACAATTAATTAAAAATATAAAAAAGAACAATTGCGAAAAAAGCCTTCTAGAACTAGCGTCAAGGCATCAAGGTCTTTGTAATAAAATGATACAAAAATATTGCAAAGTATGTGGTGATATGGGTGTTTCAATTTCTGATTTAAATACAGATAAGATGCTTGTAGTTTATAGGTCAGCTTTAAATTTTAAATTCAATAAAAAAATAAAGTTTTCAACTTGGTTGGGAAATCAAATGAGATATCATTGTTTAAATACCCTAAACAAAAATAATAAAGATATTTCTATGGAAAATGAAAATATAAGATATTTAACAGAAAAGAAACAGTCTCAAGAATTAAATTTTAACACTTTAAATCAAGAAAGAGTTGAATTAATATTTAATATCTTAGATCAAATGAAAGATGATCGAATTAAAAAGATTTTCAATTTAAGATATTTCTCTGATGCTAAATTAAAATCTTGGAATTATATAGGTGAAAAAATGAATGTTAGCACTCAAACTGTTATTAATATACATAATAAGGCATTAACTTTATTAAATAAAAAGATATCTAGTCAAATTTCGTTTGACAAAATATAATAAATAATCTATAATATTTCTATGAGTACAAATACAAACACAAATACAAATAAGAATCAAAATGAACTTGGTGCACTTTGGAAAAAGAAAAGTAAAGCAGGAATGTCTTTTCTATCTGGTTATATCAATGATCACGATGGACAAAGAATTGATGTTGTAGTTTTCGCTAATAGCAATAAATCCAATGAGAAAGCTCCAGATTATAGACTCTATGTTTCTAAACCTCTAGAATCTAAAACTTCAGCTCCAACTCAAGCTAATACTCCAACTAATCCAGTTCAAAAGAGTAAACCAGTAGTAGAAGAGGTCCAAGACGATATTCTATGAGTTTTATTCTAAACTTGCCTGTAAACTCAGTTAGTTTTGGACAAGTTTCAACTCTTCTTTTAAGAGAGTTGTATAAAAAAAATTTAAACGATTTTACCCTTTATCCGATTGGCGATAGATATGATCTATCTAGTCAAGAGTCGGATGAAGGTTTTTTTAATTTCATTCAAGCTCATACAGCTGATTTTATTTCTAAGATAAAAAGAACTGATCCACTATTTAAACTCTGGCATATAAATGGGTCATTAGATTCTCCTTCTAATAAAAGATATCTTCTTTCATTTTATGAACTAGATAATCCAACTAAAGAAGAAATTAATATTGTCAAGAATCAAGATAAAGTTTTCTTTTCTTCTAATTATACAGTAGATACATTTAAGATGTTTGGTTGTTCTAATGTAGAATTTCTTCCATTAGCTTTTGACAAATACAACTTTAAAAGATTAGAGAAGAAATATTTCTCTGATGAGCGTATCGTTTTTAATCTAGTTGGCAAACTAGAAAAAAGAAAAAATCATAAGAAGGTAATTCAAGCTTGGGTTAAGAAATTCGGTAATAATCCCAAGTATCATCTTCAATGTTCAATCTATAATCCTTTTCTTAAAGAAGAAGATAATAAAAATTTAATGGCTTCTATTTTAGAAGGAGTAAATTACTTTAATATCTCATTTATGGGGCATATGCCTAAAAATTCAATGTATAATGACTACTTGAATAGTGCAGATATTATAATTGGAATGAGCGGGGGAGAAGGGTGGGGATTACCAGAATTTCATTCAGTTGCTATGGGTAAACACGCGATTATTCTAGACGCTCATTCATATAAAGATTGGGCTAATGAAGCTAACTCTGTTCTTGTAAAGCCTTCTTCAAAAATTGATGCAGTAGATAATATGTTCTTTCATAAAGGACAAGCTTTCAATCAAGGTAATATTTTTATATTTAATGATGATGAATTTATTGCTGGCTGTGAGAAAGCTATTGAAAGAGTCCAATCAAATAAATTAAATTCAGAAGGTTTAAAACTTCAAAATGAATTTACTTCTGAAAAATTTGCGGATAATGTTTTAAATATTATTAATAGTTAATATGCCAATTTATTTATATCAAAATCCCAAAACAGGTAAAGTAAAGCAAATTGTACAAAGCGTACATGACACCCATGAATATTCTGAAGACGGTATTAAATGGGATAGAATTTTTACTCCTCCAGAGCTTAATACTCACGACAAACTAAACGCTGAATCTACTGCTAGACAATTTTCTGAATTAACTGGCAAGCAAAAGGGTACAATGGGTGATCTTTGGGACAGAAGCAAAGAGCTTTCTGATAAAAGAAAAAAACTTTATGGTGGCGGTGATCCAGTAAAAAAGAAGTATTACGAAGATTGGTCTAAAAAACGCAAAGGTAAAGTACACCCAAAAGCTAGGTCTGAATAAATTGTTAGTAACTTTCTGGTTTTTTCTTTCCAGAAGAATAAAATCAATGTAATATAAGATTCACACTAGTTACATTGAATTATGAATATTAAAATTAAAAAAAGAAATGGATCATCTGAAAAATTTAACATAGAAAAAATAAATAAAGTAATTGAATGGGCAGTTCATGATTTGAGTAATGTAAGTCTTACTGATGTTGAGATTAACGCTAAGATAAATATTCATGAAGGTATTACTACAAAAGAAATTCATAATCTATTAATTGAAAGTGCTGCTAATTTAATCTCTGTTGAAAAACCAAATTATCAATTTGTAGCTGGAAGATTATTAAATTATCAATTAAGAAAAGATGTTTGGAAGGGCAAACATGCCCCAAGACTATCAGAGTTCTTGAATCAAGGAATCAAAAATAAAATTTATGATCCTATCATTTTAGAAAATTACTCAGAAGATGAAATAAATAAACTTGGTGAATTTATTGATCATGAAAGAGATTATAATTTTACATATGCTGGTATAAAACAGTTATGCGATAAATATCTAGTTAAAGATAGAATAACTGGAAAAATTTATGAAACTCCACAATTTGCTTATATATTAATTGCAGCTTATGCATTTGCAAAATATTCAACAGAAACAAGACTCAATTATGTAAGAAAATTTTATGATTCTATTAGTAAACATAAAATTAATCTTCCTACTCCAGTAATGGCAGGAGTTAGAACTTCTAGCAGAAATTATGCTAGTTGCTGTTTAATTGGTGTTGATGATACGAAAGATAGTATCACAGCTAGTGCTACTGCTGTAAGTATGGCTACTGCTAATAGATGCGGAATAGGTATTGATGTAAGTAAAATAAGAGCTATTGGTTCTTCTATTAAGAACGGAGAAGTTGTTCATACTGGTTTAATTCCATTTTTAAAAATTTATGAAAGTAGTGTAAAAGCTTGGCAACAAAATGGATTACGAGGTGGAAGTGCTACTTGTAATATTCAATGGTGGCATTATGAAATTGAAGATATTGTAGTATTAAAGAATAATGCTGGAACAGATGATAATCGAGTTCGCAAACTTGATTATACAGTCGGTATGAGCAAATTATTTTACGACAGAGTTTTAAAAGATGAAGATATTACTCTATTTAATAACTTTGAAGTTCCAGAACTTTATGAAGCATGGGGAACAAAAGATTTTGATAAAGTATATAAAGAATGTGAATCTAAAAAACTAAAACTCAAAAAGAAAGTATCTGCTCGTAAATTATTTTCTCTCATAGTTAAGGAAAGGGTTGAGACTGGTCGCATTTATATTCTGAACGTGGATCACGCTAATGATCATGGAGCTTGGTCTGATAAAGTTACGATGAGTAATCTTTGCACAGAAGTTATTCATCCAACTATTCCATTAAATGATTATCACGATAAAGATGGTGAAATTGGAATGTGTATTCTTTCGGCAGTAAATATGCTAGAAATAAAAAACTGGCAAGATCTTGAAAAGACTTGCGATCTAATCGTAAGATTTCTTGATGAAATCATTGAACTTCAAGATTACTTTAATGTTGCTGCTGAAAATTTTGCTAAAAAACGCAGAAGTCTTGGGATTGGAATTACTAATCTCGCAGCTTTTCTTGCTAAAAATGAATTAAAATACTCATCAGATAAATCGCTAGCAGTTATAGATGAATGGATGGAACATTTTCAATACTATCTTTTAGAGAGTAGTGTTAAATTAGCTAGAGAAAAAGGGAAGTGCGAAAAATTTAATCATACAAAGTATTCTAAAGGTGTTCTTCCTATTGATACCTATAAAGATAAGATTGATGAAATTGTAAAAAGAAAATTATCTCTTGATTGGGACAAATTAAGAAAAGATATCAAGGAATTCGGATTAAGGCATTCTACATTATCTTCTTGTATGCCTTGCGAAAGTAGCTCTGTAATTCAATCTTCAACAAATGGAGTTGAACCGATTCGCAGTCTGATTACTTATAAAACTAGTAAAATGGGCAAACTTCCAGTATTAGTTCCCGGAATTGGAAAATATGATGATAATTACGAACTAGCTTATGATCTTAAAGACAATACTGGCTTATTAAAAATTAATGCAGTTATTCAAAAATATCTTGACATGGCTATATCAACTAATGTATACTATAACTATAGTCATTACGAAAATAATATATTACCAGATGCTAAAGTCATGAAAGAATTAATATATGCCTACAGTCTTGGACTAATCAGTTTATATTATAATAATACTGATGACGGAGACAAAGAGCAATCATTAAATCAAAAAGAAGATAAAGATTGTTCTAGTGGTGCATGTAAATTATGAAATTAATAGATTTAATTAGACCTTATGATATTAAAGGTCCATTAAAAAGATTTGGTAATATTCAAGACGGAGGTTATGTTTTAAATTATAAATTTTTAAAATTAACCGAAAGATTATATTCTTATGGTTTTGGAAATGATTTTTCTTTTGAAAAAGATATTGTAAATTGTATAAATAATTATCACGTTTATATTTATGATCATACAGTAGATAATATTAAAGATATTTATCCAAAAATTACATTTTATAAGAATGGCCTTTCTTCATCTAAAACAAAAAATTGCGATACATTTATGAATCATATAGATCAAAATAATGATAATAACAAAAAAATTATACTAAAAATAGATATTGAATCTAATGAAATAGATTTTTTTTCAAAAATAAATATGAAAAATTTAAAAAATGTAGTTCAAATGGTAGTTGAATTTCATATGGTATATTTAGATGAAAATGCTATATATTTACAATCATTCAATAAAGATTTAATCCTAGAAAATATAGGAGTTATTGGTAATTTATATAAAAAAACATTAGATATATTAAATAAAATAAATCAACATTTTTATTGCATACATATTCATCCAAATAATTTTAGCCCGACAGTCGATATTGAGGGAGTTGGATATCCTATGATTTTTGAATGTACATTTATAAATAAAGAATATGTAGACTATGAACCAAAACTAATTTATAATAAAACATATCCAATATTAAACTTAGATTATGAAAATTCAATTTCAAATAAACAAATATGTGTAACTTTTTAATATGAAAACAGTTTTAAACATTAAAAATATAGATACTACTAAACAACCATTGTTTCTTGGCGAAGATTTAAATCTTCAAAGATATGATCGTTTTAAATATCCAGTATTCTTTGAATTGTTTAAAAAGCAAAATGAAAATTTTTGGTGGCCTCATGAAATCGCTTTAGGTAAAGATCGTAGCGATTACAAGAATTTAACCGACACTGAAAGATTTGTATTTGATAGTAATTTAAGATTTCAAACACTTGGAGATAGCATGTTGTCTCGAAGTATTCATTCATTAAAAGATTATGTAAGCAATCCAGAGCTTGAGATTTGCATGAACACTTGGGCACAGTTTGAAGGTATTCACAGCTATTCTTATTCTTATTTATTAAATAATGTTTATCCAGATCCTACTAAATTTTTTGATAGTATCATGGAAGATAAAGAAATTACAAGTCGCGCTGAGTTGATTAGAAATAATTTTGATAAAATTCTTGGAGATGATGAAAAGAAAGATCCTAAACAAAAGATTTTTGATGCTATTCTTTCTATTAATGTAATGGAGGGACTTGTATTTTATGTTTCTTTTGCATGTTCTTTTTATTTTGGATATAGAGGCAAGATGGAAGGTAATTCTAAAATTATTAAATTTATTCAAAGAGATGAAGCTCTTCATTTTGCAGTTAGTCAAAACTTACTTAAAATTTTAAGAGATGAAGATAAAGAAGGTTTCACTTCTATTGTCAAGAAAAGCGAAGATAAAATTTATGCATTTTATGAGCAAGCTGCAAAAAATGAATGTGAATGGTCACAATATTTATTCAGTAAGGGTAATTTACTAGGATTAAATCCAGAAGTTCTTGATGGATATTCCAAATGGTTATGCGATAATAGATTAAGAAGCATTGGTTATAAGAAGATTTTTAATCAAAAAGATAATCCTATTGGTGGTTGGCTTGATAGTTACTTAGATAGTAGTAAAGTTCAAGTAGCTCCTCAAGAAACAGAGATATCCAGTTATAAGGTCGGAGCAAGGAAAACTGATATCTCTGATGATGATTTTGGTGATTTAAAACTATAATAATTATATATTAATGTGTAATTATCTATGTGAATTTAGATATTACATTATTATTTAATTTGATTTTAGGAGCACTATCTTTTCTTGGAGGATGGTTGTTTACTAGAGTATTCTCACTTTTCGACAAACAAGAGAATCTTATGAAAGAAATTAACGACAAAACTTTTAGTGACTTTATAACTTTAAGAAAAGAAATGGAATCAGAGAGTAGAAAACATCAACAAGAAATTTCAGATTTAGCATTAAAAATTTCAACTACTTATGTAACTAAAGAATCTTTTGATGATTACTTTGATAGAATAGAAGCTAAATTAGACCGTAATTTTGATATAATACAGAACCATTTGAATAGAAAATAAAGTTTATTTTATAAACTTAATTTTACTAAACAATACCCATTTTCATCTTTTTTACTTAAAAATTTTCCAACAACAATTAAACCATCCGTAGCAATTCTACCACCATCTCCTACATAAGCTGCGTCTCCAATATCTGGATCTCCTCCACCACTTCCACGATTAGTTATATCTATATCATTTATTAAAATTAATCCTTTAGTCAAAATTGGTGCAGCTTGAGTATTTGGAAGTACGATGTTCTTTTCTGCAGCTTTTTGCGGATCATATATTAATTTTTCGCCGTTCTCATCTAATTCTTGAACGCTATATAATAAAATGCCTATTGGAGCAGGAGTATCATTATAATTTACTACTGGAGAAACTTGACCAACTATATTAAATAAATCATTTAAAGCATATTGATATCTTGCGCCAGCGCCGGTAGAACTTAATTTTAATGGACCAGCTGTAGAACTATCTGTTCCACCATTGTCCCTTGGAGATCTTATTGGTTTAACTAATGTACCTTTAGATGCTACTATTGTGCAACTATATAAACTAAGTACGTCATGCTCGTCATAATCTCTATATGGCAATAAATTAGGCATATATATTATTACACAAAATTAAAAAATAGTGTAATTAAAAATAGTTCTTTGCAAATAAAACGTCCTTTTCGGGTGAATTCGGTGGAAGTCTGAACATCTAGCGATGAAGATTATACCGAGCCAAGATAGCTGGGAAAGATAAGCTATAAGGTGTAACGACTAGACGATTGAGTACCAACAATAAAATTGTCCAAGAGCGCCCGAACTTTTTAGAAATAAAAAGAAGATATAGTCTGAACTTTATAGAAATATAAAGATGTTAAATATAAACAATTTAACGATAACAAAAAGGTGTGAATGGTCGTCCCGTGACAGTCGTCCGAGTGAGGAGGGCTGGGTGACATCCATCATGGATAAAATGCCTATATCTAGAAATAATTTACAAAAATTAGGTTTTGCTGGTAACTTACAAGTTAGTAGCGAATCTCAATTTATTGATAATGATAAAATAACTCATAAAAAATTACAAAATGTAACCATAGATGTAATCAATAATGGTACTCTTCGATATCCTGAACCAATGCTGGTTGTAAAACAACTAATCAATAACGATATTAATTCTAATAATTATCAATTGCATTATATTCCAGCTAAAAATGCTGGATATTATTCTGAATTAAATTTTAATTATCCTCTAATTGGGCAACTAACTTATTTTTCATCAAATCAAAGAATGCATGATGTTGAAAATAATGGAAGTTTTTCTACAATTTTAAAAGACACAAAATTTAATGAATCTTTTTATCATCAAAATAAAGTGCATTGTCAATTTGTTTTTGATCCACAAGTATCTAATTCTAAAACTTTAACTGGCATATATATAAATGCTACTGGAAAAGTTTCCCCATTTGTAAATATACAAAGTAATGCTTTTACTGGAAGATTATATAGAAATTCTTTTAATTATAAAGTATGGACTACTGGAAATACTTCTGGAATTTCTAATTTAAATTATAATGGTTATTTTTTACCATATCCATTAACAATATATAATACAAATTATAATGCTTACAATATTCCATTAAAAATTTCAAAATTTTATCCAGACTCATTTCAAATAAATTCTACAGAAAAAGAATTAAATGGAATTATAGCTATAAGTACTGGAAATGGAATAACAAGTAAAATATGTTATCTTTCTAATCACGGATTAGAAACTGGATATAAAGACACATTTATATTTGGCCAAACTAATGCAGTAAATACATTTACAAATGTAACTGGTTTTAAAAAAATAAATTCAGGAATATCTATCAAAGCTCTTACTATAGGAAGTGAGTACTATACTGGTGGAAATGTATTCTCTGGAAGTGGTATAAATTATGCTAAAAATAGTGGATTTTTTGATAGTAGCGTAGATACATATTATGTATCTGGTATTACTGGAAGTATAAATCCATATACAATTGGAGCAAATCAACATTTAAAACAAGATATCCCAATCAAAGATACTTTATTTTATAAATTTTATAATAATATATATACTGGTAGTAAAACTTTAAATACTGGCACTTGGAATGGAATCATACCAGCTGGAACAGTTGTACAAATTGAATTAATATCTACAGAAATCAATAAAAGACTTGGAACTACATATCCACTTTATTTTATATATACTGGATATGGTTCTAATGATTTAATAGATGCAAAATGTACGAAATATTTAAACTCGATATCTTCAAGTGGTCAAACATTTTTAGATACAAGATTTTTAATTAATAATTATAATTTTGAAATTAAAGGAAGAGGATATGGTGTGACGGAACAGCAAGCTTGGAATAATGCTCAAAAAGATGTTCAGTACAACATTAATAATAAAATATCTAAAATATTAAAAACATATCTTCCAGAATTTATTAAATCTAATAGTAAATATAAAAAATTCCAAAAATTCATAACGAAATATAGAGGATAATATTATGGCTAATATAATGAGATGTTGTCAATGTACTACCAATTGGAAAACTGAAGAAACAGACCTTAGATATGAAGTTTTTAGAGTAAGTTTTGATGGACCAACTAATTATCCAAGCCAATATAGAGGAGCAGTTTACGAATGGCAATATAGCTCTGGAACACCCGGAGATGGAAGAATAGTGGCTGACATAGGCCAAGCTAAAGTTGAAATAAAAGAAGCGCCAAATAGTTCATGTGATTGCATTAATAGTTGCGGTGGAAAACCGGGTGAATATTCATATATAGATGAAACATCACAAGTCGCAGGAAGATATACTTATACTTATCAAGGATATTGGAAGAAGACGAGTGGACCAGCTTCTGCTCCAAGTATTGTATATGGAAGACATGATATTGTATATCAAAGACAATTTTATAAAACTAGATTTCTTCAAAGTTGGTCAAATAGCCATTTATGTGGAAATATATGCTTTAGTTGCAATGGAGTTAGTGAAAACGATATAATAAACTCAGTATTCAATACATGGCAAAGTATGACACCTCCGGGATAAGATATACTTCTCTTTCTTAATTTTATAACTTTTCTTTGATATCCAAAAGGGCTTTACCTCCAGATGTAATATATCCGAAGTTAAGTATTATCAATCCAACTTTTCTTTTGACTCCAAATTTCACCACGATCTCAGTGATGAATGGGCCATCGCACTTACGGATCAGAGGTAGCTTCGATCACTACATTCTGCGATGCCTTTAG
>Ga0209617_10000995_pt1 | contig 13023 bp, 8 predicted proteins | sample LakEriepJuly2011_2_FD_187459 | JGI IMG/M metagenome (GOLD analysis project Ga0209617, IMG submission 187459) | Freshwater microbial communities from dead zone in Lake Erie, Canada - CCB epilimnion July 2011 (SPAdes) (version 2) | ecosystem: Environmental > Aquatic > Freshwater > Lentic >... | reverse complement strand
ATAGATGCTCGCGCCACTTGCGATCGAGTACAGAGAGCAACACTTTGCGCTCTAATTCACGCATAACTTCAGATCCAAGTGATTCTTCACGCTTTGCATAAGCTGCCCGGCAATCCTCAATCACTGTGGCAGTTAAGAACTCTTCATCTAATCCATTTCGTGAGCCTACTCGGGCAATAAGTTCATCGATAGTAAATGAGATTGGATAAATGGTCTTTAGTGCATTCCATAAAGTATCTAGATCCCAATCCTCTGAGTAACCTTGTGAGGTGGCCATGCTGACGTAGGCAGTCAAGGTGTCACTGACGAAATTTGCTACTTGATCCTCAATATCAGCACCTTCTAGAACCATACGACGCTCACCATAAACTACCTGGCGCTGACGATTCATTACATCGTCATACTTCAAAACATTCTTACGCATTTCAAAGTTCTGTGATTCAACCTGTGTCTGCGCTGAACGAATAGCGTTACTGACCATTTTAGATTCAATAGGAGCATCTTCTGGAATACCAGCGGCCGTCAAGAAACGTTCAACCATCCCCGAGTTAAATCGACGCATGAGTTCATCTTCAAGTGAAAGATAGAAACGTGACTCACCAGGATCGCCTTGGCGACCAGAGCGACCACGCAACTGATTATCAATGCGTCGAGATTCATGTCGTTCAGTTCCTAGAACATAGAGTCCACCAAGAGCAATTACCTCTTCGTGACCTAGCGCAACAGCTGCCTTTTGGCGAGTAATTTCATCAGGCCACGCTTTTTCATACTGCTCTGCATCATCAACTGGAGAAATGCCTCGACGTTGTAATTCGAAATCTGCCATGAACTCAGGGTTTCCACCGAGCATGATGTCAGTTCCACGACCAGCCATATTTGTTGCAACAGTTACTGCGCCTTTCACACCTGCGCGAGCGATGATTGCTGCTTCGCGCTCGTGGTGCTTAGCGTTAAGAACTTCATGTGGAACTCCTGCTTTGCGGAGAAAACTAGAGAGTTCCTCTGATTTTTCAACGCTAACAGTTCCAACTAGAACTGGTTGACCCTTGCGATATTTTTCAGCAATGTCGGCCGTAACTGCGATGAACTTGCCAGCCTCTGATTTGTAAACAAGGTCAGGTTGATCAATACGAATCATTGAGCGATTTGTTGGAATGGGAACAACACCCAGCTTATAAATCTGTTGAAATTCAGAGGCCTCAGTCATAGCTGTACCAGTCATACCTGAGAGCTTGTCGTAAAGACGGAAATAGTTCTGCAATGTAATAGTTGCAAGAGTTTGGTTTTCATCTTTAATTTCAATGCGCTCTTTTGCCTCGAGCGCTTGGTGTAAACCTTCGCTATAGCGACGCCCAGCCAGCATGCGACCAGTGTGCTCATCAACGATAAGTAGTTCGCCATTCATTACTACATAGTCTTTATCACGCTTGAAGAGCTCTTTGGCACGTACTGCGTTGTTGAGGTAACCAATCATTGGTGTATTGGCGGCCTCATACAGGTTTCCAATTTGTAGAAGCTCTTCAACCTTTGTTACGCCGTTTTCAAGGATTCCAACAGTCCGCTTCTTTTCATCAACTTCATAGTGCACATCGCGCTGCAATTTACCTACAAGGGTTGCAAACTCCATGTACCACTTCGTCGCTTTATCAGCTGGTCCGCTAATGATTAATGGAGTACGAGCCTCATCAATTAAAATAGAGTCAACTTCATCGACCACTGCAAAGAAGTGATCTCTTTGCACGCACTCTTCAAGTGTCCATGCCATGTTGTCGCGTAAGTAATCAAAACCAAATTCATTATTTGTTCCATATGTAATGTCAGCAAGGTAAGCCTCGCGTCGCTCTGCTGGAGTCATGTTGGCCAAGATCACGCCAACCTTTAATCCTAGGAAGCGGTGAATACGTCCCATCCATTCACTGTCGCGCTCTGCTAAATAATCATTTGTTGTAACAACGTGGACTCCACGGCCAGCAATTGCATTTAAATACGAAGGCAACGTTGCAACTAAAGTCTTTCCTTCACCAGTTCGCATTTCCGCGATATTACCTTTATGAAGTGCGGCTCCACCCATAATCTGAACGTCGTAGTGACGCTGGCCCAAAGTTCTCTTTGCTGCTTCACGAACAACAGCAAATGCCTCTGGCATCAAATCATCGAGTGATTCTCCTTTAGAAAAGCGCTCTCTAAAGATCTCAGTTTGTGCTCGAAGCTCTGAATCAGACATCGCAACAATACGAGATTCATGTCCATTAACGACAACAACAATCTTGCTCAGCTCTCGAAGGATGCGACCTTCGCCTGCACGCATAAGCTTGTCAAAAAACGCTGGCATTAATGCAACCTCTCAAAGCTCACTCACTGATGTCCTTCAATTTCCCAGCCCCTATCGTAGAGGTTGCGCCACGCAAGCGGTAACCGAGCCCATGACCGCATATCCATGTGAATTCAAGGCTCTGGCCGCCTCAGAGACGGTGGCCCCGGTAGTAACTACATCATCAATGAGAATTAAGTCACCCCGTGGATAAATACTCTCAGCTATTCCAAAGGCTCCGCGCATGTTGTTAGTCCTTGCTTCTGCACTAAGGGTGCTCTGATCTTTGACCTTTCGAAGAATAGTTAAAGCTGGAATTACAGGGATGGAAGTTCTCGCAGAAATTTCATTACAAATATCGGGAATAAAACTTCTACCTCTTCTTCGCTTATTTACCGCCGAAGAAGGAATCGGAACTAACCGCACATTATATTTATCAAAATTCGCCCTGGTAAGAACATGAACTATCGCCTTAATGATTAGCTCATCGGCCCCTTTTAATCCGCGCTCTTTTGCTGCCAAGATTATTTTGCTTGCGGTAGATGAATAGAGAACCGCTGAGTTAACACGTAAACCTTGAATGTGCGTAAGGTAATAATGAGGATGCCATTCTCTTCGACAATTTGAGCAGATGGAGATTCCAATGACATTACATCCATAACATCTAGTTGGAAAGAGCAGTTGACTCAGCTCTGAAAAAACTTGCATCTTGGCAAGTTATCGTGAAAAGAATATGGGGAAACTTACTTGTGGAAACTAGACATGCACATCATCTGGTATCAATTTAATCAAGCGTGATTCAATTCCTTGTCGAGTCTGACGTGGCAACGTTAAAACAAAATGAGCGCCTTTGCCAGGACTTCCCCACGCTTCGAGCTCTCCATTGTGTAAACGAGCATCCTCAAGCGCGATTGAAAGTCCTAAGCCAGTACCACCTCGTGTTCTTGCCCGTGAGGGATCAGCGCGCCAGAAGCGATCAAATACGCGGGTAAGGGCGTTTTCATCTAAACCAACTCCATGATCCCTCACACCAACTGCCACATCATGCTCACTTGCCACAATTGTTATTGCAACAGGCTTTTCTTCCGCATGATCGATGGCATTTGAGAACAAGTTACGCAAGATTCGCTCAACTCTTCGAATATCTGCCTTCATATTAATGCTCTCGGCAATGCAATAAATACGAAGATCAGTGGAACGCTCTCTGGCCACTAGAGCCAGATCCTGCGCACATCGATTAGCTAATAGAACTATGTCGAAATCAACGGCTTCAATAACCGCAACCTCAGCATCAAATCGGCTTACTTCAAGTAAATCCTCCAGTAATCGCTCGAAGCGATCTAGTTGAGCCACTAATAGCTCAGTGCTTCTAGCAACAACAGGGTCAAAACCATCGCGTGAAGCATTAATGACTTCAGAAGCCATTCGAAGGGTAGTTAATGGTGTGCGAAGTTCATGGGAAACATCTGAAACAAAACGTTGCTGCACACGAGATAAGTTTTCCAAGCGTGCAATCTGTTTCTCCAAGGACTCTGCCATTTCATTAAAGGCAGTTCCTAAAGTGGAGATTTCATCCTGTGAGACCACCCTCATACGTTGGCGAAAATCCCCAGAAGTAAACTGGGTTGCAATCGCTGCTGCTTCACGAACCGGCCGAACAACTTGTCGAACTACAAGCCAAACAATTAAAGCAATCAGTAGAATCAAGACTGAGCCTGTTAGTAGCAGCAGGCGTTGAATCAAATCTAGCGTTGCATTCTGGTTAGCCAGTGAAAAGAGCATATACATCTCATATTGACCAGCACCAGGAATCTGAACCTTCTGACCAAAGGCTAGTCCAGGAATTCTAACTCCAGCTGCGTATTGAATAGTGACGTTGGAAGAAACTAAATCTACGCTTTTGCGAACACGCTTACTTAAGTTCTCAGGAATTGATGTTGGATCTACTTGGTTAGAAGAAATTTCATAGTTTTGAATAAGGTTATTACCAGGGCTACGAATGAAGACAACTTCTCTTGCATTCTCATTTGATGTTAGTGACGTGGCGGAGCTAATGATGTCATTGACTACTTTAAATACAGCAGCATCTTTTTCACCGTCAGCCAGAAGAAAGCGGTATTCAGCTGAAAAAATTGTTGAACGGGCCTCAATCCGTGAAGATTCTAGGTTCACTTTCTTAATGCCAGTGGCTAGCTGTGAGTTGAGAGCAGAGCCAGTCAGGTAGACAACACCTACGGAAAGCAGAACAGTTGAGATAATCACTCTGGTTGCAAGTGAATTACGAAGGCGTAAGAAAATACGGTTCATAGTTTAGGAACCGCCCATCACTCCAGCTTTGTATCCAACTCCACGCACAGTAACCACAATCTCAGGTCGCTCTGGATCATGCTCAATCTTGGAGCGAAGACGTTGGACGTGGACATTGACTAGACGCGTATCAGTGGAGTGGCGATAGCCCCACACTTCGCTGAGCAAGGCATCACGCGTAAACACACGGCCAGGTTCTTTAGCAAGGGCGACTAACAAATCAAACTCCAAGCGAGTGAGTGAAATCTGTTTTCCTGCCCGCAAAATTTGGTGTGCTTGAACATCAATGGCTAAGTCGCCAATCGTTAATAAGCCTGCGATATCAACATTTGTTCGACGCAAACGAGTGCGAATACGGGCAATCAACTCTGATGGATGTCTAAAGGGCTTAACCATGTAGTCATCTGCCCCAGCTTCAAGCCCGCGCACAACATCATGTGTGTCACCTTTTGCTGTCAACATAATGATTGGAACCATAGACTCTGCACGAATCAATTTACAGACTTCAATGCCATCAAGGCCAGGCAACATAACATCCAACAGGACTAAATCTGGTGGATTGTTACGAAATACATCTAGAACTTCATCCCCTCGACTTACGAGGTCTACATCAATGCCTGCACCGGTTAAAACTATGCCGAGCATTTCGGCAAGGTCCTGGTCGTCATCGACGACCATAACCAATGTCATTAGCTACCGTGCTCCCAAGAGTTCAAGTACATATCTTGTGCTGGAGTAAGTGTGTCAATAAGCCCGCCCATGCTCTTCAATTTCAAGCTAGCAACTTCCTTGTCAATATATGTAGGAACGTTATGCACGCCAGGCTTCAAGTTCTTAGCTTCCTTAACAAGGTATTCAGCAGTTAGCGCTTGATCAGAAAATGACATATCCATAACTGATGCTGGGTGACCTTCTGCTGCGCCAAGGTTAACAAGGCGTCCTTCAGCAATTAGAAGAAGACGGCGACCATCAGACATTACATATTCATCAGTCTGGTGACGCATCTTTGCATTCTTCTTCACTGCATGCTGTTCTAGCCAAGCAACGTCAATTTCAATATCAAAGTGTCCTGAGTTAGCCATGATTGCGCCGTCCTTCATGACTGCAAAGTGTTCATCGCGCAATACATCGCGGTTACCTGTAACAGTAATGAAAACATCGCCAACTTTTGCTGCCTCTGCCATTGGCATAACGCGGAAACCTTGCATCATTGCATCTAACGCCTTAGTTGGATCAATCTCAGTAATAATTACGTCAGCACCCATTCCCTTGGCACGCTCTGCAACACCCTTACCGCAGTAACCAAATCCAGCAACAACAAGAATGCGTCCTGCTAGAAGGAAGTTAGTCGCACGAAACACTGCATCGAGTGTTGATTGACCTGTTCCATAGCGGTTATCAAACATGTGCTTGGTGTCTGTGTCGTTCACAGCAATCATTGGGAACTGAAGTGCTCCATCTTTTGCCATCTGGTTCAGACGAATAACTCCTGTTGTGGTTTCTTCGCAGCCACCAGCAATATTTGGAATCAACTCTTTGCGAGTTGTGTGAAGAGTATTAACAAGATCGCAACCATCATCAAAAACTTGGTGTGGTTCGATATCAAGAGATGCGTTGATGTGCTTGTAGTAACCATCGCGGTCAACAGCGTTGCGAGCAAAAACTGAGATTCCATATTCATGGACCAGGGCCGCAGCAGTGTCATCTTGAGTAGAAAGTGGGTTTGATGCACACAGTGCAATATCAGCGCCGCCAGCTTTTAGAACGCGCATTAAGACAGCTGTCTCAGTTGTTACGTGCATGCATGCTGAGATGCGAACACCGGCAAAAGGTTGTGACTTTTCAAAACGTGCACGGATTTGAGCAAGAACAGGCATATTGCGCTCTGCCCATTCGATGCGCATGCGTCCCTGCGTAGCAAGAGATGCATCTGCAATATCGTGCTTTGGAAGAGTAGATGTAACTGGTACGTTCACGAAAAGCTCCTTTTATCGACTGCGGTCAGGAGCCTAGGTTACTGCCCCCACGCCTAAAGCGAGTAATGAAGACGCGCTCCTAGCCACGGATGAGGGCGAGAACTTCATCACGTAGCTCTTGCATGCGCTCTGATGACTTGGCCTCAACGTTGAGTCTGAGCAGCGGCTCTGTATTGGAGGGCCGAAGGTTAAACCACCATGTGTCGCCATTGACTGTGAGTCCATCAAGATGATCGGTTGTAACCCCGGCCAATGAACTATATGTAGATTCAACTAATGCAGTTGCTGCTTGCGCATCGGCAACTTCCGAATTGATTTCACCACTAAGGCAATACCGTTGATAGGGCTTTAAAATCTCAGACATAGATTTATCAGACACACCTAACGCTGCGATTGCATGCAATGCAGCAAGTGCTCCTGAATCGGCTCTCCAGAAATCATCAAAATAGAAGTGGCCTGAATGTTCCCCACCGAAAATCGCTTTACTCTCGGCCATCATTTTCTTTATATAAGAATGGCCAACACGTGAGCGAAGTCCAAGACCGCCATTTTCTTCAATAACTTCTAACACTGCCCGAGATGAGATTAAATTATAAATTATCGTTGATCCAGGCTTCTTCTTTAACTCGCGCTGTGCAATCAAAGAAGTTAAGTCAGATGGATTAACTGCATGAGCTTTCTCATCAACTAAAAAGCAACGATCGGCATCACCATCAAAAGCTAAACCTAGATCGGCGCCGTGTTCGATAACTGCTTTTTGAAGATCGCTTATGTTTTTTTCATCTATTGGATTCGCCTCGTGATTAGGGAAGGTTCCATCTAGTTCAAAATACATTGGGATAACTTCACAGTTTAAACGCGCAAATATCGCTGGCGCTGTGTGCCCAGCCATTCCATTTCCAGCATCTACAACGATTTTAAGCGGGCGGATGTTAGAAAGATTTACCAAGCTTAAAAGGTGATCCACATACTCTTCGAGCATGTCTCGCGTAGTTTCAACTCCGACTGAGCGAAGTTCAAGTGCTGAGCCCTTTCGAACAAAGTTCTCAATTGTAAGTAAACCTGACTCTCTGCCAATAGGTCTTGCACTACTGAGACAGAGTTTTATGCCGTTATATTCGGCAGGATTATGGCTTGCTGTAAACATCGCACCTGGTAGACCAAGTTTGCCTGAAGCAAAATACAACATATCTGTTGAGGCCAATCCAATGCGTATTACATCCATTCCTAAAGAAGTGACTCCTGCAGAAAATGCCTCTGCAAGTGGGATCGAAGATGGACGCATATCTTCACCAATGACAACTGTTCCTGGTTCACGCTGTTGTTGTAGAAAACGTGCAAAAGCAACGCCTGTGGCAAAAGTGAAATCTGGTGTTATTTCTAAATCAACTAGCCCACGAATGTCATAGGCTTTGAAAATATTTGCAATCTCTTGCGACATTAATTAATCCTTAGGATGGAACTGCTCGCAAATGACCTCGGCGTCCAATTGCAGCATGTGAATCATCACCCGTAACTACAGATGTTTCTTCACTTCGCTTAGCAACTTCACGCACTGCATCTGCAATTGCCATTAAATCATCATCTGATGGACCAGGTTCATTTCCTGTTAGCTCTTGCTTAATAACATTCCATCCATGTGGAACTTTTAAACGCTCACCATGTATTGCACATAGATCATATGCATGTGGTTCTGAATACGTAGCAAGCGGTCCCACCACTGCAGTTGATTCGGCATAAACATAAGTAAGAGTCATCGTGGCAATTGAGCGGCAGCCCACACGAGAGCAAGCTCGTCCGACTTGTGCTGGTGACCTCATGGTTAGAACATTAGTGGCCTGTGTGCCAATTTTTAGGGATTGCTAGGGATTTAAAACACGAATGTTTGAATTTGGAACTTCTACTCGTGTGAGAGCACTGCCGTTCTGGATGGGAATAAATCCATAACCATTACTTGAGGCTATCAGCGCGCCAGCAAAGACCCCTTTACTGCTGGAGACAATTGTAATTGACCGTGAGTTTGCGGGAACTTGCCAGGTGGCAATATCACTTCCCTTTATTACTGTGCTGACGGTCTTTCCATTTATTAACTTGGCTTGGGCTTTCACCGATATTGAATCACCAGCAAATGCAATCAGCGGAGATAGTCCGGTCACAGCAAGTGACATCGGCGTAAGTGGCGGTGTGGCTGTACTCCAAACAAAATCTTTCTTCCTATTAATTGTTACCGAGGATGAAACGGAAGCAACTATTGGCTCTGCAGAAGTGATTCGAACAGCAAAGGCGTTTGCCGAGATTTTAGGGTCCAGTGAAAACTCAGAGACAACACCAGCATCAATTGAACGTGAACTCATACCGACAGGAACAAAGCTGCCATCGGCAGATAGAACCTCTAATGTGAATGTTGTATTGACATCGCCCGGTGTAAGAATTCGCAACGTATGTGATACAGAGGGTTTTTGACCCTTTTTAGCAGGCTGACTAGGAATGGCTGGGATTACAATTTCTTTGCTTGCAATCGGATATGAGTTAACAAAATCTCCACCGAGTGCTTTTAGCCCAGCTCCTTGCTCATCAATCATGAATGCATTCACGCGACCAGATCGTGGAATGACTTGAACTGCCAACGCTCTATCACCAGGGGCAAGTGAGTCTATTGAAATTTGCATATAGCTCTTTGACTTTAAATTCACAGACTTAACCGGTTGTTTTGCATTCTCGGTATAACTCTGGATATCTACAATCGCATCACTTAACCCGCTGTTCACAAGCATTAATCGACCTCGAGATGTGACGTTAGCAGTTCCACCAACAAACCAAGCTGAAGCATTAGGTCCAGAACACAATGTTCCCCCAGCCCAACTTCCTGCTCTGCTTTGCCAAATAAGTGGGGTGGTTCCTTGGGCTGTAATTACTAAGGAATCTTTAGATACTGGAAAACGAAGTGCTTTAAATGGCAAAGTCTTACTACTTCGATTCTCTAATCGTTGGTACTGGGTTTTGCCTGAAGAAATAGATATTTGTGAAGATAAACCCTTGAGTGTTGGAGGACAAACCACCACCGGATAGCTCTCAGAGTAGTTACTTGGCTTTGAGACTGTGGTGACCCCTGATGCAATCATGAAACTTGCGATGAGTGCAGATAAGAAAAGAAAAGGCTTTTCGAATTTCATGCCAACTCCTTCTCTGAAATTTCTCGTTTTCTACGACCAGCAGGTGCTGCCAATACAATGACAAGCGTCCAAGCAATCAACTGCAGTGATAGCCATGCTCGCCTGATAGTTCCATCATGAAGTAGAGATATTTCTCCAGCCTCTATCACTTGGAACTGTGGCAATGACTGTTCGTCTTTAGCGCGATCTAATCGATATCCATTTTGCAAGATTTGCCATGATCGATCAAAAGTTTCAGTCAAAGTAATTGAACCTGGGCTATTAACTGTTGTGCGGGCACCAACTTCACCTGCATCCAAAACAGAACGTGTTCCATCTTTTGCAGTGAAAATAATTCGACCAGTAACACCAGTAACTCTCCAAACAACGCCAGCCGAAGTTGCTGAAGTGCGCGCAAACCCACCAAGGCCATCAATTGTTCGAATTACATTACGGCTAAAGGGATTCTTAACAAATATATACTTAATTCCGTAAGCAGAAAAAACTTGGCTACTACTAATTCCAGAGCCATCAATGAGTTCCTGAGCTGCAATCTCAATTGCTCGCACTTGCCCAGGGGCAACATCAGGCTCACCTATTGAAATATCTTCACCACGTGAGATGTAGTACTGAATTGATTTTGAATTTGCAGTTCCAACTTCGCGCAAAACTAAGGTTTTTGTATCAGCTTCGGCAGTTAGGAACGCTGGCATTACCCCCTTCATATTGCTCTGCACTGGAGAATTAGCACCGGCAGTAATGGACCAACCAATACTAGAAACTGAATAAATCGTGGTAATAATCAAAAGTAATCCAGCCAAGATATGGCGGTAGTGAATATTGCTTGCAATCAAAATAGTTCGCAAGCGATCTAGAATCACAACTCCTGCTGCAACTGATGAAAGAGTTGCGCCAACTAATAATGTTCCAACCCATGTGCGTGTGCCTGAGCTATTGCCGTGCACCGTAATCGAGATTGATGAAAATAGAACCGCTGCGCACATAAATGAGATACCAACTTGTGCGAACAAACGAGCATTTGATGATGAAAAGAGAGCAATAATGAGTAGAAGCAGGATGGGGCTAATAGCCCACCATGGTAGAGATCCAGCACCACCTGGATTTCCTGAAAGAACTAGTGCGGCAGTACCTCCTGCCAGGTTAAGACCTGGTTCGGCAAGAAAACGAGCAGGTCGAAGAAGTGCTTCAAATGAATATGGGGCAACTAATATGAATGGAAATATCAACAACGTTAGACGCTTGTAAAGCCTTGCAAAAAATAGAGGCTTGTCTAGTTTTTCATAATAATCAGTGACTATCGCATATCCAATCACGCCCAAGCTAACAAGTGTTGTAATCAAAGTAAATGAAGTTAAGGCCGCTAACAAAATGCATAAACCATAGATGCGACGCCAGGTATTGAGCTCTACTTGCTTCCAATTACTTAGAATTATTGGAATTTGAGGCGCAATCATTAAGGCAACAAGAGTTGCTAAGCGCCCTGAGTTCACAGAGGCCAGAGCAACTGGAGATAGTGCATATAAGAAACTGGCAGGAATCGTTATAAATTGATTGCTAGATAGCTTGCGCAGGAAAGTGTGGCCCGACCACATGATCAGAAGGGGCGCGGCCAAAAAGAACACTGTTATGAAAAGTGGTGCTTTACCAAGAAGCAGAGTAGATGCCATTGCCAGAACAGCAATCCAGGCCGGAGAAGCATGTGAACTGCCCATTCCAACTTGGTGCCATGATTCAAAATAGAAATCCCACAAATCTCGGGCACCGCTGGGTGATGCTGCCAGAGCCCCGCCATTTAATGCTCCAAAACGATTTCGGGATTGGATGAGAGTAATGATGGCAAGTAGCAGATATCCAAATATTGCTGGGTTTTTTAGGAACTTACTCATCTGGAAACGTTGAGTTGGTACCAGCAGGTCTTCTTCTTCAAGTGAACTTAAAACAGATACCGGGGTGCTCTCTGTAACAGGTATAACTTTTGCTCTAATAGCTTCTGCAACGCGGGCTCCAGATAAACGAATCTGTGACCAGCGAGGTGGAATATATGAAGAGATAACGCGGGCAGAAACTAATCTCTTTGTTTTTCTAAATTTTCTTGCTTTAACGATCTCTGTCGGCTTGATAATCAAAGTAGCCACAGCTAATAGTTCATCGGCTGCATACCCAGGAAGTTTTGCTAGTAAATAACCAATTGCGCGTGCCATTGCAGAGGCCAATAATTGAATTGAAAGCCATGGAATCATCCACCATGAAGAGTTAGCTAACAAAACATATGCAGCATTACGGCGATCAAGAAGTAATGGGCGATGTAAGAAAGCACCATTCACGTCCACGCTGCGTCGCTCTGAAGCCGAGGCTTGAGCATGATGGGCAACGGCTGCAGTCGTGGCTATTACCCCATGACCGGCAACTCTGGCTCGCCAGCCAAAATCTATGTCATCGCGAAAGAGGGAAAGGTTTGAATCAAATCCGCCAAGTTCTTCAAATATGTCACGGCGAATTAATGCACCTGCCGTACTAACTGAAAGAACATCGTGAATACCATCATGTTGACCTTGGTCATATTCATCTGTTTCAAGACCAGTCCAGCGAGCACCGTTGCCAGCAATACTTATTCCAGCTTCAAGTATGTGTGTGCGATCGTGCCAACCAAGAAGTTTGGGACCCACCATTGCAACTTGTGGTCGATCATCAATTGCCTCTAAGAGTTTTTCAAGTGCAGTAGGTGTTGGTGCGCAGTCATCATGGATTAACCAAATCCATTCGCTATTACCTTCAATATGTTTGGGCATCTTTGCTACTGCGAGCGCAACTGCATCACCAAATCCGCAATCGCGATCTGCCGCAATTAATGGAATACGGGCAGCTTTAATAAGTTTTGTGGATGAATCACTCGAATCTGTATCAACTGCAACAATTTGATCTGCAGCTCTGGTTTGTGAAGCTAATGCAGCAACTACTGCAGGTAACCAAGTTTCACCGTCGTGTGTCACAACAATTGCGGTGACTAAGTGTCTATCGGTTACTGCCACAACTAAACCACCATCTCTTAAAGAGTTGGGATTAAAAACTTAGGCAGAACGGCGCTTTAAGCGACGACGTTCACGCTCTGATAGTCCGCCCCAAATTCCAAAACGTTCGTCATGTGCTAGTGCGTATTCCAAGCACTCTGAACGAACATCGCATGAAAGACAAACACGCTTTGCTTCGCGAGTTGAGCCGCCTTTTTCAGGGAAGAATGCTTCTGGATCTGTTTGCG
>Ga0209617_10000993_pt1 | contig 13029 bp, 9 predicted proteins | sample LakEriepJuly2011_2_FD_187459 | JGI IMG/M metagenome (GOLD analysis project Ga0209617, IMG submission 187459) | Freshwater microbial communities from dead zone in Lake Erie, Canada - CCB epilimnion July 2011 (SPAdes) (version 2) | ecosystem: Environmental > Aquatic > Freshwater > Lentic >... | reverse complement strand
TCCGATCTGTGATCGACCCAGTGGAAGCGGTCATGGCCATCTGCAACGAATGGCGCTCGGCCCAAGGCCTGACTGCGGGCGAGGACAGCCTGCTGGAGATCGACCTCGGCGGGGTGCTCCGTGCGCCGACCGCACCCAAAGTGCGCTTTGAGCCAGAGCACTTGCAGCGCGTGCTCGTCAACCTGCTCGACAACGCCTTGCGCTACCAATCGGCCCAACCAGGCGCCGTCCTCGTCACGCTGCGCTGGCTGCCGGCTGGCGCCACGCATGGTGTGCTGATGCTGTCCGTGGCCAACGACGGCGAAGCCATGTCGGCAGACACCGAGCGCGCCCTGTTCGAGCCCTTCTTCTCGACGAGCAGCCGCGGCACCGGGCTGGGCCTGTATATTTGCCGTGAGCTGTGCGAGCGCCACGGTGCCAGCATCGACTACCGACAGCATCCGCCCACCGTGCGCCACCGCAACGAGTTCTTCCTGACGATGCCCGTGGAGCAGACCGGAGCTGCCGCTTACGCCCCATGACTTCCCCTACCGCCCATCGCCTGCTGGTCGTTGACGACGAGCCTGACCTGCGCACGCTGTACGAGCTGACCCTGCTGCGCGAAGGCTACGACCTGGAAACCGCGGCATGCGTCGAGGATGCCTGGCAACTGCTGCAGGAACGCAGCTACAGCGTGCTGATCACCGACATGCGCATGCCCGACGGCACCGGGCTGGACCTGCTGCAGCGCTTGGAAGCCGCGGGCCGCACGGAAAAGACCATCGTCATCACCGCTTACGGATCGGCCGAGAACGCGGTGAGCGCCCTCAAGGCGGGCGCCTACGACTACCTCACCAAACCGGTGGACCTCAAACAGTTCCGTGCCGTCGTGGCATCGGCGCTGCGTGACGCGGAAGCCCAGTCCTTGGTGGTGTGCGAACCCGCATCGGCGTCTGCTGGCATGCCTGTATCGGTCGCAGCGGCAGCCAACGTCGCCAACGACAAGGACACGGCACACACATCACCCAGCGCCCTGGCCAAGCTGGCCGGCCACAGCAGCGCCATGCAGCACGTCCGCGTGCTGATCGACAAGGTCGCGCGCAGCATGGCCCCGGTCCTGGTCTGGGGCGAATCCGGTACCGGCAAAGAGTTGGTCGCGCGGGCCATCCACGATGTCAGCAGCCGTCACGCACGCCCGTTCGTGGCGGTGAACTGCAGCGCCATCCCCGAACAGTTGCTCGAAGCCGAGTTTTTCGGCTACCGCAAAGGCGCCTTCACCGGCGCCGCCGAAGACCGCGAAGGCTTTTTCCAGGCCGCCCATGGCGGCACCCTTTTCCTCGATGAAATCGGCGACCTGCCTCTGGCCATGCAATCCAAGCTGCTGCGTGCCATCCAGGAGCGCAGCGTGCGCGCGGTCGGCGCGACGGCCGAGGTGCCTGTCGATGTCCGCATCGTCAGCGCCACCCACAAGGACCTGCAAGCCGAGGTGGCAGCCCAGCGCTTCCGCCAGGACTTGTACTACCGCCTCAACGTCATCCAAATCAGCCTGCCGCCATTGCGCGAGCGCCTGGAAGACTTGCCCATCCTCTGCCAACGCATCCTGGCGCGCATCGCCATGGAGTCGGGCCTGCGCACCGCACCGACCCTGAGCACAGATGCACTTTCCGCCCTGATGCACCAGCGGTTTGCCGGCAACGTTCGCGAGCTGGAAAACATGCTGCACCGCGCCGTGGCCCTGAGCGGTCACCCCATGCTGGAGCCCCAGGACCTTGGCGTTGGGGCCTGGATGCCTGGCCAGCCCGAAACGCACACGGCTCCCGCATCGGCAGCATCCGCAACGGCCCCGGCTGCCTCTGCAGGACAGCCCGCAGTCACCCAAGGCACGCCGACCGCCCCCCCCCCGCCGATCACCCCGCTGCCCCGCGACCTCGTCGCCCACCTCGACGAGGTCGAACGCGACATCCTGGTGCAAGCCCTCGAGAAACACCGACTCAACCGGACCGCCGCGGGCGCCAGCCTCGGTCTGTCCCTGCGCCAGATGCGCTACCGCATGGCCCGCCTGGGGGTGCAGGTCACCGACCAAGGCGTGCTGTTGGGTGAACGCTGCGAGCCCGATGCCGATGTCGACTGAGCCACGGCCCCATCCCAGCAACACACACTGGCAAGAGGGATGGCACTCCCACGCCACTCGGACGCCCTCACCTAACTTCGGGCCACGTCCCCAGGGGATCGCGATCGACCTGGCCGTCGTGCACTCCATCAGTCTGCCGCCAGGCCAATACGGTGGCAACGACATCCAGCGCCTGTTCACCAACACGCTCGACTGGGACGCCCACCCCTACTTCGACCTCATCCGCGGCGCCGAGGTGTCGGCGCACTTCGTCGTCCGACGCGACGGCCAGCTGCTGCAGTTCGTGTCGGTGCTGGACCGCGCTTGGCACGCGGGCCGCTCCCACTGGCAGGGCCGTGACAACTGCAATGACTTCAGCGTGGGCATCGAACTCGAAGGGCTGGAACACACCCCCTTCGAAGTCCCGCAATACGAAACCCTGGCGCGCCTGCTGCGCGACCTCGCCGAGGCCTGGCCCATTGCCCAGACCGTTGGCCATGAGCACATCGCGCCAGGCCGCAAGCAAGACCCCGGCAAGGCCTTCGACTGGCCGTTGCTGGCAAGCCTGACAGGCTGGCCCGCGAAGCGTTTTCCGCCCTCCGCGTTGTTGGATTCCAGCAGCTGAATCAGCGCTTTCCCGAGTTTTTGACAGGGCACGCTTGCCGCCCTTCAAAAGGACGCTATAGTCGCCTCCAGACACTACGGGTAGTGCTTCACAGCCACCCAAACACCAGATATAGTGTTCTGAGCCATTGACACTTGGTCACCCCAGGCGCTTGGCAAAGCCCCCATTCAGCCCGAAATTCAGCCCGCACCCAGGCAGCACCCCAGCCAGGCTTCGTCGGTCCAACGATCATCGCGAAGACTGGCTTCTCAGGAAGGCCCTCCCATGCAAACGTCCACGCCCAGCACCCTGTCGTCCAACCCATCTGCGTTCACCGGCGCCGCCTCCGATGCGGCCCAGCAACCGCGTCAGTCGGCCTACGCTGCCTACCAGATCATCCGACGCAATGGTGCGGTCGTTTCGTTTGAACCCAGCAAGATCGCTGTGGCCCTGATGAAGGCCTTTCTGGCCGTGCACGGCACGCAAGGCGCAGCCTCTGCATCGGTGCGCGAAACGGTCGACGGCCTGACCGAAGCCGTGGTGCGCGGCCTGCTGCGCTCGCGTCCGGGCGGCGGCACTTTCCACATCGAAGACATCCAGGACCAGGTCGAGCTCGGCCTGATGCGCGGCGGTCACCATGAAATCGCCCGAGCCTACGTGCTCTACCGCGAACGCCGCACGCAAGAGCGCGCCAAGCAGGTCACCGAGCAACAGGTCGCCGCACCGGCCCTGACGGTCATCGACCGCGGCCAGCGCGTGCCCCTCGACACCGCCGCCCTGAAGGCCCTGATCGAAACGTCCTGCGAAGGTCTGGGCGCCGACGTGCAAGCCGGCCCGATCTTCGCCGAGACCCAGCGCAACCTGTACGACGGCGTGGCCATCGACGAGGTCTACAAGGCCGCCATCCTGGCCGCCCGCACCCGCATCGAGCACGACCCGGCCTACACCCGCGCCACCGCCCGCCTGCTGATGCACACCATCCGCCGCGAAATCCTGGGCGACGAGGTCACGCACGCCGAAATGGCCACGCGCTACGCCGACTACTTCCCCACCTTCATCAAGAAGGGCATCGAAGCCGAACTGCTGGACGAAAAGCTCGGCCAGTTCGACCTGGCCCGCCTGGGTGCCGCCCTGAAGCACGAACGCGACCTGAACTTCGACTACCTCGGCTTGCAGACTCTGTACGACCGCTACTTCCTGCACGTGCGTGACGCCCGCATCGAAATGCCTCAGGCATTCTTCATGCGCGTGGCCATGGGCCTGTCGCTCAACGAAATCGACCGTGAAGCCCGCGCCATCGAGTTCTACGAGCTGCTGTCGTCCTTCGACTTCATGTCGTCCACCCCGACGCTGTTCAACTCGGGCACCCGCCGCTCGCAGCTGTCGTCGTGCTACCTCACCACGGTCCCGGACGACCTCGACGGCATCTACGAAGCCATCAAGGAAAACGCCCTGCTGTCCAAGTTCGCCGGCGGCCTGGGCAACGACTGGACGCCAGTGCGTGCGCTCGGCTCGCACATCAAGGGCACCAACGGCAAATCGCAAGGCGTGGTCCCCTTCCTGAAGGTCGTCAACGACACCGCTGTGGCGGTGAACCAGGGCGGCAAGCGCAAGGGCGCCGTCTGCGCCTACCTGGAATCGTGGCACCTGGACGTCGAAGAATTCCTGGAGCTGCGCAAGAACACCGGTGACGACCGCCGTCGCACCCACGACATGAACACGGCCAACTGGATCCCCGACCTGTTCATGAAGCGCGTGATGGAAGGTGGCGAGTGGACCCTGTTCTCGCCCGCCTCCTGCCCCGACCTGCACGACAAGTTCGGCATCGAATTCGCGGAGGCCTACACCGCCTACGAGGCCAAGGCCGACCGTGGCGAGATCAAGCCCTTCAAGCGTGTGAAGGCCACCGACCTGTGGCGCCGCATGCTGTCGATGCTGTTCGAAACCGGCCACCCCTGGATCACCTTCAAGGACCCCTGCAACGTGCGCTCGCCCCAGCAGCACGTCGGTGTGGTGCACTCCTCGAACCTGTGCACCGAGATCACGCTGAACACCAACGGCGGTGAAATCGCGGTGTGCAACCTGGGCTCGGTCAACCTGGCCCAGCACATCAAGGACGGCGCCATCGACCAGGAGAAGGTCAAGAAGACGGTGAAGACGGCGATGCGCATGCTCGACAACGTCATCGACATCAACTACTACGCCGTCAAGAAGGCGCGCGACTCCAACCTGCGCCACCGCCCCGTGGGCCTGGGCATCATGGGCTTCCAGGACGCGCTCTACCAACTGCGCGTGCCGTACGCCAGCCAGGAAGCCGTCGAGTTCGCAGACCGCTCGATGGAAGCCATCTGCTACCACGCCTACTGGGCCTCGACCGTGCTGGCCGAAGAGCGCGGCCGCTACAGCAGCTACCGCGGCTCGTTGTGGGACCGCGGCATCCTGCCCCTGGACTCCGTCAAGCTGCTGGCCGAGCAACGTGGTGGCTACGTCGAAGTCGACAGCAGCGCCACGCTGGACTGGGACGCCCTGCGCGCTCGCATCAGCCAGTTCGGCATGCGCAACTCCAACTGCGTGGCCATCGCGCCCACCGCGACCATCTCCAACATCATCGGCGTGGACGCCTCCATCGAGCCTTGCTTCGGCAACCTCTCGGTGAAGTCCAACCTGTCGGGCGAGTTCACCGTGGTCAACGAGTACCTGGTGCGCGACCTCAAGAAGCTGGGCCTGTGGGACGACGTGATGGTCATGGACCTCAAGCACTTCGACGGTTCGCTGCGCCGCATCGACCGCGTGCCCGAAGACCTCAAGGCCCTGTACGCCACGGCTTTCGAAGTCGATCCGGTGTGGCTGGTCGAAGCCGCATCGCGTCGCCAGAAGTGGATCGACCAGGCCCAGTCGCTGAACATCTACATGGCCGGTGCATCGGGCAAGCGCCTCGATGAAACCTACAAGCTGGCCTGGATCCGCGGCCTCAAGACCACCTACTACCTCCGCACCGTCGGTGCCACGCACGCAGAGAAGTCCACCGTGTCGCGTGGCCAACTCAACGCCGTGTCGAACATGGCGGGTGGTGGCATGAATGCCGCTTCCACTGCGCCTGTTGAAGCCACTCCCAGCGTGTCTGCAGCCGACATCGAAGCTGCTGCACTGCCCGCGACCGACATGAAGTTCTGCTCCATCGACAACCCTGACTGCGAAGCCTGCCAGTGACGTCAAGATGAGCCCGAAACCCGCATGCCATCGGCCTTTCAAGGCGATGGCATGTGGTGTGATGCGATGCGCGAAGGCTGCGATCACACCGATGCGCAGCCTTCATTCGATGCAAGCCCGCAACAACCTCGGGCCCGTCATGTCAAGAAGTGCTTGGTGTTTTTAACAACACCCTTCCATAATCCGATTCCATAGGAAGTTCACCATGCTGGTCTGGGAAGACGAATCGTCCACCTCCTCTTCAACGCCTCCTGCTTCCGTGCCAAACGCCAACAGCGCAGCACGGAACATGCCGTCGTCACCGATCGCTGAGCAGATGACCCAAGGCATGACGCAAGGCCTTCAGCCGACCACGGTCGGCGCTGCACCTGCAGCAGCCCGCCGCGTCAACGCGGCCGACAAGCGCATCATCAACGGTCAGACCGACGTCAACCAGTTGGTCCCGTTCAAGTACAAGTGGGCTTGGGAAAAGTACCTCGCCACTTGCGCCAACCACTGGATGCCGCAAGAGGTCAACATGTCTCGCGACATCGCCCTCTGGAAAGATCCCAACGGTCTGACGGAAGACGAGCGTCGCATCATCAAGCGCAACCTCGGCTTCTTCGTCACCGCCGACTCGCTGGCCGCCAACAACATCGTGCTGGGCACCTATCGCCACATCACGGCGCCCGAGTGCCGCCAGTTCCTGCTGCGCCAGGCGTTTGAAGAAGCCATCCACACCCACGCGTACCAATACATCGTGGAGTCGCTGGGCCTGGACGAGTCCGAGATCTTCAATGCCTACAACGAAGTCCAGTCCATCCGCGACAAGGACGAGTTCCTGATCCCCTTCATCGAAGCGATCATGGACCCGAACTTCAACACGGGCACGCCCGAAAATGACCAGCGCTTGCTCAAGTCGCTGATCGTCTTCGCCTGCCTGATGGAAGGCCTGTTCTTCTACGTCGGCTTCACGCAGATCCTCGCCCTGGGCCGCCAGAACAAGATGACCGGTGCCGCCGAGCAGTACCAGTACATCCTGCGCGACGAGTCCATGCACTGCAACTTCGGCATCGACCTGATCAACCAGCTCAAGCTCGAGAACCCACACCTGTGGACGGCCGAGTTCAAAGCTGAAATCAAGGCGCTGTTCCTCAAGGCCGTTGAGCTGGAATACCGCTACGCCGAAGACACCATGCCGCGCGGCGTGCTGGGCCTGAACGCGTCGATGTTCAAGGGCTACCTGCGCTACATCGCCAACCGCCGTGCCACCCAGATCGGCCTGGAGGAGCTCTTCCCCAACGAAGAGAACCCCTTCCCCTGGATGAGCGAAATGATTGACTTGAAGAAGGAACGTAACTTCTTCGAAACCCGCGTCATTGAATACCAGTCGGGCGGTGCCCTGTCCTGGGATTGATCCTTGATCGGCCACAAAGAGCAGACGGGATCCCTCAGGACATGCGCCTCCGGCTCACCCCATTCACCACACCGCGTCCAGATCCTAGGGGACGTCGGGTGGTGGATGCCTGTGCTGCATGCTGCAGCACAGCGCTCTTTGTAACTTGATCAAGGAGATACGTATGGCAACTGCGAAAAAAGTGGCGCCCAAGAAGGCAGCCCCGGCCAAGAAGGCCGCTGTGAAGAAGGCTGCGCCCGCCAAGAAGGCCGCCGTGAAGAAGGCCGCGCCCGCCAAGAAGGTCGCTGTGAAGAAGGTCGCCGTCAAGAAGGCAGCTCCTGCCAAGAAGGCTGCAGCTGTCAAGAAGGCTGCCCCCGCAGCCAAAAAGGCCGCCGTGAAGAAGGCCGCGCCCGCCAAGAAGGCTGCAGTTGTCAAGAAGGCTGCTCCTGCTGCCAAGAAGGCTGCAGTTGTCAAGAAGGCTGCTCCTGCTGCCAAGAAGGCTGCAGCGGTCAAGAAGCCGGCTGCGAAACCTGCTGCAAAGCCCGCTGCCAAGAAGGCCGCCGCGAAGAAGCCCGCCGCTTCCAAGCCTGCCCCTGCGAAAAAGGCTTCCGCTCCTGCAGCAAAGACCACGCTGAGCCCACAAGCAGCATGGCCCTTCCCGACAGGCAACAAGCCCTGATGCAGTGCGTCCGCCTCGGCGGACGTCCGGCACCCCAACCCGGCCTCGGCCGGGTTTTTTCATGGCCTCGCAATGCGCGCTCACGGCGCTCAGCCCGCATCGCAAAAGCCCATGCCGGATCGCAACACAGCGATCCACAAATGGCGCGTGCGAGAGCGCAGCCCCCCTCAATCAGGCGCTAGCCCGCGGCCAAACCCCTGGGTAAAGTCAGATCCAGGTTGTCGATGCTTCGCCCCGATGGCAACCGCATGCAGTCACACGGGGCCAGGAGATGACCATGTCCGCCGAACGCCAAGTTGAACCGACCGCCGCTCAGGTGGCCGAGATGCAGACGGCACTGTTCAGTCTGCGTGATGGTCTGATGCGCCTGAAAATGTCGTTGCTGGAACTCGCCAGCATGACAGACGAAGAAGGCCAGCGCCTGGCTGCCGCAGAAACGCAGGCCCTGATGGCAAGGCTGCGAGCCTGAGCCTCAAACCAGCAAAGGCCTGCACACCGATCAGAACCACATGCGCTGCAGCAACTTCTGACGGTCGATGAACTGGTGCTTGAGCGCACCGAGCACGTGCAAGGCAAACAGCACGTAAAACCCGTCGGCCAGCAGCTCATGCATGTCGCCGAACAAAGCGTGCAGTTGCTCCTTCAAGGTTGGCTCCAGGTCCATGACGAAGCCGATGCGCGGCCAGGGCACCAACCCGAACAAGCTCATTGGGTGGGTCGCTGCATCTTTCCAAGCGGAATCGTGCAGCCATCCCGACAGTGGCATGGCCAACAACAGCGCATACAAGCCGATGTGACCCAGCTTGGCGGCCACACGCTCCCAGGGCGCCAACTCATCGAGCGCCGGCGGTCGGTGCCCCAGGCGCCACAGCAAGCGCAGGATGAACAAGCCCAAGACCGTGATCCCGATCGATTTGTGGGTGTCAATGGCCAGGCGAACACGGTCGTCCGGCAGTTCGTCGACAATCCAGATCAGGACGATGTTGCCCAACATCAGCACCGCCATGACCCAATGCAAGGCGATGGCAATGCCGCTGTAACGGTTGTTTGGCTGAGATGACATCCTGACACGACCTTGTCTGATGCAAGCGCGATAACACCTGCTTAGACTGCAAGCATACCGAATCCAGACACGCAGCCGTTGACGCGGTGTCGCCCACTTCTCACACCATGACCGCCAGGCTGCCATCCACCCTCACCGAGGCCCTGCTGAGGAACTCGCCGCGCTTCAGCCGCCCTGCCACACCTTGGCAGGCCATCGCGGTGCACGGCAGCGTGCTGGTGCTGTGGGTGTTGCTGCTGTGGGCGGCTTTCCATCAACACAGCGCGCTCGCTTGGTCTGTGGGCGTGGTTTACGCTGCCTATGACACGGCCTTGCTCTTGTTCGTGGCTTGGCAGACCCGCGATCTCCGCCGGGCGATGGCACCTGCACCTCAGGACCCGGCCTCAACAGCATCGGACCCCCAGGCCAGCCTGGGCGTCATCGTGGCTGCGCACAACGAGGCCGCGGTGCTGCCTGTCACCCTGCAAGCCTTGCTGACCCAGACCGATCGTCCGGATCAGATCATCGTCGCGGACGATGGCTCCAGCGACGGCACAGCCGAGTTGCTGGCTCGCCAGTACGGCATGGTGGCGCCCCCGCCAGGGTGCCTGAGCAGCGAAAGTGCGGCGCACCCCGGCCTGTTCTGGCTGCGTTTGCCCCATGGCGGCAAGGCGCGCGCGCTCAATGCCGCACTGCAACTCGCGCACACCGACACGGTCATGACAGTCGATGCCGACACCCTGCTGGACCCGGGCGCCGTGGCGGCCGTTCGGCAGGCATTCCAGCGCGAACCGGCTTTGGTGGCCGCGACCGGTGTCATCACCCCGGTGTGCGGCAACAGCCTGTCGGGCCGCATCATGGAAGGCTTTCAGACCTACGAGTACATCCGCAACTTCCTGTCACGCCACGCATGGTCGCGCTTCAACAGCCTGCTGCTGGTCTCAGGCGCCTTCGCGGCCTTCCGGCGAGGCGCGGTGGTACAGGTCGGTGGTTTCGACCCTGACTGCCTGGTGGAAGACTACGAACTCATCCACCGCCTGCACCGCCACGCCCAAGCGCACGGGCTGAACTGGACAGTGCGCGTGCTGCCCCTCGCTCAGGCGCGCACAGAGGCACCCAGCACGCTGATGGCCTTCCTGCGCCAGCGCCGCCGCTGGTTCGGCGGCTTCCTGCAAACGCAATACTGGTATCGCGACATGGTCGGCAACCCAGCGCACGGCAAGCTTGGCACGCGCATGCTGCCTGTCAAAGCGGCTGACACCTTGCAGCCGCTGTACGGCATCACAGCATTCCTTCTGCTGCTGGGTTTCGTGTGTGCGGGGCGCTTCAGCGTGGTTGTTCCTGCGCTCAGCGTCATCGGCATCAAGACCCTCATCGACCTCATCTACCACCTTTGGTCCGTGCGCCTCTACCGGAAGTGGATCGGCGACACGCGGCGCGGCAGCTTGTTGCAGGCCCTGGCGGCAGCCTTGGCGGAACCGTTCACGTTCCAGTTGCTGCGCCACACGGCCGCGGCTTGGGGGTGGTGGTCGGTGTTGAGCGGAAAGTCGCAGTGGGGCGTACAAGCGAGGCACGGGCTGGCCTCTGCCGCGCGCATGCCTTAAGCTACAGGGTTGGGCGAAACCTTCGCCAGCACCCATTCAGCACCCCCATGGCACAGTACGTTTTCACCATGAACCGCGTCGGGAAGATCGTTCCCCCGAAGCGTCAGATCCTCAAAGACATCACCCTGAGCTTCTTCCCCGGCGCCAAGATCGGCGTGCTGGGCGTGAACGGCTCCGGCAAGTCCACCTTCCTGAAGATCATGGCAGGCGTGGACAAGGACATCGAGGGCGAAGCCGTCCCGATGCCCGGCATCAAGATCGGCTACCTGCCCCAGGAGCCGCAGATGAACCCTGATCAGACGGTGCGCGAAGCGGTCGAAGAAGGCATCGGCGGCGTGTTGGCTGCCAAGAAGCGCCTGGACGAGGTCTATGCCGCTTACGCCGAAGAAGACGCTGACTTCGATGCCCTGGCCGCCGAACAGGGCGAGCTGGAAGCCATCATCGCCGCCGGCGGCTCCGAGAACACCGACCTGCAACTGGAGCTGGCCGCGGACGCACTGCGCCTGCCCGCCTGGGACGCCATCATCGGCAACCTCTCCGGTGGTGAGAAGCGCCGCGTGGCCCTGTGCCGCCTGCTGCTGTCCAAGCCGGACATGCTGCTGCTCGATGAACCCACCAACCACTTGGACGCCGAATCGGTGGATTGGCTGGAACAGTTCCTCAGCCGCTTCTCGGGCACCGTGGTGGCCATCACCCACGATCGCTACTTCCTGGACAACGCCGCCGAGTGGATTCTGGAACTCGACCGTGGCGCCGGCCACCCCTACAAGGGCAACTACTCCGACTGGCTGGACGCCAAGGGCAAGCGCCTGGAGCAGGAGCAAAAAACCGAAGACGCCCGCGCCAAGGCCCTGAAGGTCGAACTGGAATGGGTGCGCAAGAACGCCAAGGGCCGCCAGGCCAAGAGCAAGGCCCGCCTGGCCCGCTTCGAAGAGCTGAGCGACGTCGAATACCAAAAGCGCAACGAGACGAACGAAATCTTCATCCCCGTGGCCGAACGCCTGGGCAATGAAGTCATCGAGTTCAAGAACGTCACCAAGTCCTTTGGCGACCGCTGCCTGATCGACAACCTGAGCTTCAAGGTTCCCGCGGGCGCCATCGTGGGCATCATCGGCCCCAACGGCGCCGGCAAGTCGACGCTGTTCCGCATGATCCAGGGTGTCGAGACGCCGGACAGTGGCGAAGTCGTCATCGGCAAGACCGCGCAACTGGCTTTCGTGGACCAAAGCCGCGAAGGTCTGGCCGCCGACAAAACTGTGTGGCAGGACGTCTCGGGCGGCCTGGACAACATCATCGTCGGCAAGTTCGTGATGCCCTCGCGCGCCTACATCGGCCGCTTCAACTTCAAGGGCAACGACCAGCAAAAGCTGGTGGGCAACCTGTCGGGCGGTGAGCGTGGCCGTCTGCACCTGGCCAAGACCCTGGCACAGGGCGGCAACGTGCTGATGCTTGACGAACCGTCCAACGACCTGGACGTCGAAACCCTGCGCGCGCTGGAAGACGCCCTGCTGGAGTTCGCAGGCTCGGCCATGATCATCTCCCACGACCGCTGGTTCCTCGACCGCATCTGCACCCACATCCTCGCGTGCGAAGGTGACTCGCAGTGGTTCTTCTACGACGGCAACTACCAGGAGTACGAAGCCGACAAGAAGAAGCGACTGGGTGAAGAAGGCGCACGCCCCAAGCGCGTGCGCTTCAAGCCGATCCGCTGATCGCACCCGCTCGCTCACCCAAGCCCGCTGCCAGCGGGCTTTTTTCTGACAAACGCACCCCAAGGAGGGCAGCCCCCCGAAAAGGACGGGCCCACAATCGGTCACTTCGGGGGCTATCCCTAATGGGGACGCCCCTGTGGCGCAGGTGGGCCCAGATAGAATTTCCCGAGCACCTAGGGTGCAAGTTGCACCCCACACACAAACACGATTCTTGCTGGAGACACTAGATGATCGCTCGGATGACACGCCTGCTCACCGCCACCGCTCTGGCCGCTTCGGCCCTGGCCATGGGCGGCTGCGCCTTGATCGAATCGAACGTGAGCGGCACCACCCTCTCCATCCTGGAAGACGGCTTCACGCCGCCCACGCTGCAGATCGGCGACGTCGACATGGTGTGTGGCTTCGCGACTGTCAACACGCCGCTGGTGGGCGCTGCCCGCAACTTCTACGGCGACCCCTCGCTGATGGAAACCGTGTTGCTGTCCTCGGCCGGTGTGTGCTCCGAGAACCAAGCGCTGACCGAAGAAATGCGCTACCTGCGCGCCTCGCGTGACAAACGTTCCGACGAAGCACTGGACGCCCGCATCGCTCAGAAGCGCCTGCTGGCCCTGTCCGCCGACCGCCAGTACACCGCCTTCATGCGCATGAAGACCAAGCTGGAGCAGAAGTACTTCTTCAAGTACGGCACCAACTGCCCAGCCTTCAAGCGCGACT